>JAANMW010001467.1_pt1 | contig 24666 bp, 22 predicted proteins | sample 7279671 | NCBI WGS metagenome assembly JAANMW01 (sample SAMN14094541, study PRJNA606508) | bioreactor metagenome | isolation source: A lab-scale SPAN reactor treating ammonium-rich wastewater day 247 | place: Ireland: Galway | collected 2017-09-19 | reverse complement strand
ACATAGGTTCCCGGCGCATCACCAAGCGGTGTTTGCGTGCCGCTCATCGCAGGCGGCGTCACACGCCCGGTCGAGCGCCGCGCCAGCCATTGCTGCCAGGCCGGCCACCAGGAGCCCTCGTTCAGTGGGGTTTCGGCGCGCCATGTTTGTGGATCAACGTAGCGGGCGCCGGTGCTGCGAGTCGCCATCTGGTAGCTGCGCCGCGGGTGCCCCGGCTCGCTGACCACGCCGGCGTTGTGCCCGCCACTGGTGAGGACGAAGGTCAGCTCCGCATCACTGAGCAGGTGCATCTTGTAGACGGATGGCCAAGGGGCGACGTGATCGCGCACCGTGCCGACGATGAGCATCGGCGCTTCGATGTCGGCGATCGCCACCGGCCGTCCGCCGACCTGGTAGCGCCCCTCGGCCAGATCGTTGTTCAGATACAGGCGCCGCAGGTACTCGCTGTGCATGCGATATGGCATGCGCGTCACGTCGGCGTTCCAGGCCATCAGGTCATTGAACTGCTGGCGTTCGCCCAGCAGGTACTCGCGCACGCGGCGGGACCAGATCAGGTCGCGCGAGTTGAGCATCTGGAAAGATGCGGCCATCTGCTTGCCGTCGAGATAGCCTTTGTCCCACATCCCGGCTTCTAGCCAAGCCAACTGGCTGTCGTCGATGAACAGTGCGATTTCGCCCGACTCGCGGAAATCGGTCTCCGACGCCAGCAACGTCAAGCTGTGCAGCCGATCATCGCCGTCGCGCGCCATCGCAGCAGCGGCGATCGTCAGCAAGGTGCCGCCCAGGCAATAGCCAACCGCCTGCACCTTGCGCTCGGGCACGATGGCCGTGACCGTGTCCAGCGCATCCATGACCCCCAGCCACCGGTAATCCTCCAGGCCAAGGTCACGATCGACCACGGTCGGGTTCTTCCATGAAATGATGAACACCGTGTGCCCTTGGTCGACCAGGTACTTCACCATCGAGTTGTGTGGCGACAGGTCTAGGATGTAGTACTTCATGATCCACGAGGGCACGATCAGCACCGGCTCGGCATACACATCGGGCGTCGTGGGTGTGTACTGGATCAGCTCGATGAGGTGGTTGCGGAACACCACCTTTCCCGGCGTGACCGCCACGTCCTTGCCAACCTCGAAGCCTTCGACCCCGGCCGGCGCATCCTCAAGCGCGAGACGCTGCGCATCGTCGAAGAAGTTCATGGCGCCGCGCCACAGGTTGGCGCCGCCGCTGGCTCTGATGGCTTCCAGCACTTCCGGATTGGTCCAGACGAAATTCGAAGGCGACCACATGTCCAGCCACTGCCGCCCCGCGAAAGTGACCATGTTCTCGTGATGGCGCGACACGCCACGCACGCCGGTGGTGGCGTTGTGCCACCACTGCTGCTGCAGCAAGAACCCTTGGTGAATGACGTTGAACGGCCACTGCTGCCAGGCCGGAGCCGCGAAGCGCCGATCCTGCTCCAGCGGTTCGATGCACGTTGGGCAGCCCTGAGCGCTTGCAGCGTGCGCGGCGTAGCGCGCCAGGCGTTGCTGCTTGTGCAGCCCTTTTTCGATCAGGCTGCGCTGCTTGCCCGGTGAAAGGCTCAGGTGCAGCGCCCAGTCGTACCAAGCCAGCAAACCCGCAGCCGGCGACAGCCCGCCAGTGGCGCGCGCCCGCCAGGCGTTCGCCAGCGTATCCAGGACATCGGGGTGAAAGATTTCGGATGGTGCCGGCACGGACTTGTCAGACGTGGCAAGGGGGTTCATGTTTGATCATCTCATTTAGCAAGTGACTTATTACTATCTTATCGCTTGCAGGAAAAGATGCAAGCCTTGCTGGCCATGTGGGATGAATTTCCACTGGCGCCCCGGCGAATCAACTTCCCGCACCCTCAACGAACTAGCCGACTTGTCAGTCGAATGCCTCGTCAACCGCTTGAATGGCGCGCTCGCTTCTTGAGATTCATCAAACTCGGTCGTTGAGCGCACCGGATGGACAAGAGCTGGCCCTTACCGCCACAGCCTGTCTGCTTTCTGATCTTGCGTCATGGTTAATTTGCGTGTTAGGATAGTAATAGGTCACTTACTTTATGGAGTCTGAGCGATGAGCGAACGTCCTCAATATCTGTCCGCCGAAGAGCGGCGTGCAGCCACGGTGCAAGCCGTGGTCGACTTGGCAGCGGAGCAAAACCCGGCCGATATCACGACCACGGCCATCGCCGATCGAATGGGTTTGACGCAGGGCGCGTTGTTTCGTCACTTCCCTAACAAGGACGCGATCCTGGAGGCAACGATGACCTGGGTCGGCGAGCGTCTGCTGGTACGCGTGGACAAGGCGGCCGAAGGCGCTAAGTCACCTGCCGCGGCGCTCGAAGCCATGTTCATGGCGCACATCGACTTCGTGGCCAAGCATCCCGGCGTGCCGCGCATGCTGTTCGGAGAGCTGCAGCGCTCCGGCGAGACACTCGCCAAGCGGATGGTGCAGACCTTGATTCGTCAATACGAACAGCGCCTGCGCCGTTTGATGGAAGCCGGCAAGGTGCAGGGCGAGTTGGATGCGGATCTGAATGTGGATGCCGCCGCCGTGTTGTTCATCGGCACGATCCAGGGACTCGTCATGCAGTCGCTGCTGGCCGGCAAGGTCAGTCGCATTCGGCGAGACGCGCCGGGCGTGTTTGCCATCTATCGGCGTGGCATCGAAAGCACCAAATGAAGGATCCGTCTGCTCCGCAAGCGCGACTGCGACCTCCAAACCCTTCGATAAATCGGGAGCAACAAACATGACGGCACACAGCGGACGCGCGATCTGGATGCGTGTGATTTCCTTGATTGCCATCGGATTTGGCCTGCTGACCCTCCAGGAAGGTGGCGCAGTGCTGTTTGTCGACGGTGCGGCGCGCCAGGCAGCCGGCCACTATGTGCCGTTCGTGCTCTGGTTCAATTTTCTGGCCGGTTTCGCCTACATCGTCGCGGGCGTTGGCTTGTGGATGCGCCGGCGCTGGGCTATGTGGTTGGCGGTTGCCATCGCGGTGGCGAGTGCGCTCGTGTTCCTGGCTTTCGGAGTGCATGTGGTTCTGGGTGGCGCCTGGGAGCGGCGGACGGCGGCGGCCATGACGCTGCGCACGCTGGTGTGGGCGGGCATAGCGGCCATGGCTTGGCGCCGGTCAGCGGCGAATGTGCCGACCGCGCGCGAGCACTGAACATATTTATCTAGCGGAAACCCTTCAATGACCACTCCAAACCTCTCCATCAAAAAAATTCGTTGGGCCGTGATCGCTGTCGTCGTGATCGCTCTTGGCGGCGCACTGGCGTTCTGGCTATCGCGCGACCGTAACAAGGAAGATGCGTTGCGCCTCTACGGCAACGTAGACATCCGCGAGGTGCAACTGGCCTTCCGCCAGCCCGGGCGCGTGATGCAGATGGCTTTCGATGAGGGTGATGCCGTCCGCGCCGGCGCGCGCCTGGCCGCGCTCGACGCGCAACCGTATCGGGACGCCCTTGTGGCGGCACAGGCCCAGGTGCAGGTGGCGCAGGCGGAACTGGCCAAGCTGCGCCGTGGCCTGCGGCCGCAGGAGATCACCCAGGCGCGCGAGGCGCTTAAGAAAGCTCAGGCGCTCGTCACCGAGGCCGAGCGCAATCTTCAGCGCCAGAGCGGCCTGCTGGCATCGGGCGCCAGCAGCCAGCGTACGGTCGATGCCGCCCGCACCGCAAGGGATCAGGCCGCCGCGGGCGCCGAAGCAGCCAAGGCCGCCTTGTCGCAAGCAATCGAAGGTTTTCGCAAAGAGGACATCGCCGCGGCAGAGGCTCGTCTGGCGGCCGCGCAGGCAGCAGCAGCGCAAGCCACTACGTCCCTGGCGGACACCGAATTGACGTCGCCCAGCGACGGAACCGTCATCGCGCGGGTGCGCGAACCCGGCAGCATGGTCGCGAGCCAGAGCACGGTCTACAGCCTGAGTCTGGATAAGCCTGTGTATGTGCGCGCCTACGTGGGTGAGCCGGATCTGGGGCGCATCGCGCCCGGCACGGCGGTGCGCGTCAAGAGCGATTCTTCGGAGAAGGTCTATCGCGGCCAGATCGGCTTCATCTCGCCGCGCGCCGAGTTCACGCCCAAGACGGTGGAGACAACGGACTTGCGCACGGATCTGGTCTATCGCCTGCGCATCGTCATCGACGAAGCCGATGCCGACGCCGCCTTGCGCCAGGGCATGCCGGTGACGATAGCGGTCGATGCCAAACCAGTCTCTGGCGCGCGCGTGGGGGAGCGTTGAGATGCAGGCGAACACGGCCATGGCCACCACGCCTACAAGCGCCAGCGCCGATAACGCCGCCGTCGTCATCGAAGGCCTGAACAAGCATTTTGGCGACGTAAAGGCCCTGCGGAGCTTGAGCGCACGCATCCACTATGGGCGGCTGACGGGACTGGTCGGCCCCGATGGCGCCGGTAAGACGACGCTGATGCGGATTCTGACCGGGCTCCTGGTGCCCAATGCTGGCCGTGTCACTCTGGCCGGCTTCGACGTGGTCAAGGACAACGACGCGATCCACGTCGCCAGCGGCTACATGCCGCAGCGCTTCGGCCTGTACGAAGACCTGTCGGTGATGGAGAACATGCGGCTGTATGCGCAGTTGCGCGGCATGGATGCGGATCGCAACGCCGCGCTGTTCGCCGAATTGCTGGATTTCACGCGCCTCGCGCCCTTCACCAAGCGCCTGGCCGGCAAGCTCTCCGGCGGCATGAAACAAAAGCTCGGCCTTGCCTGTGCGCTCATGGCGCGACCCAAGGTGCTGCTGCTGGACGAGCCTGGAGTCGGGGTGGACCCGGTCAGCCGCCAGGATTTGTGGCGCATGGTGCAGGCCCTGACCGATGAGGGCATGGCGGTGGTCTGGTCCACCGCCTATCTGGACGAGGCCGAGCGTTGCGAAAGCGTGCTTCTGCTCAACGAAGGCCAGTTGCTCTTCGACGGCCCACCGCAAGAGCTGACCGCGCAGCTCAAAGGCCGGAGCTTCCGTCTCGAAGATGTCGGCACCGAACGCCGAGCAGTCCTGACGAAAGTCCTGGATTTGCCCAGCGTCAGCGATGGTGTGATTCAGGGCGCTGGTGTCCGCGTGGTGCTGCGCGAGGGCGCGACCGTGCAGGACGTACAACAGCTGGCGGATCAGGCCCAAGTGCGCCTGGCCCAAGTGCCGGCCCGCTTCGAAGACGCCTTCATCGATCTTCTCGGCGGCGGCCCCGGCGGTACATCGCAGCTCGCCGAGCGCCTGTCGCCGGTCGAGCTGGGTTCCGACATTGCGGTGTCTTGCCGCAATCTCACCAAGCGCTTCGGCGAATTCACGGCCACCGACAACGTCAGCTTCGAAGTGCAAAAGGGTGAAATCTTCGGCCTGCTTGGGCCCAATGGCGCCGGCAAATCCACTACCTTCAAGATGCTGTGCGGCCTGCTCAAGCCCACTGCGGGCGAGGCGCAAGTGGTGGGGCACGATCTGCGCCGCGCCACCGGCGCAGCCAAGAGCCGACTCGGCTACATGGCGCAGAAGTTCTCACTCTACGGCCTGCTTTCGGTGCGGCAGAACCTGGAATTTTCGGCCGGCGTCTACGGGCTGGAAGGTGAAACCCGGCGCGAACGCATCGAGGAAATGATCGCCACCTTTGATCTGGGCGGCTGGCTGTCCTCGACACCCGATTCCCTGCCGCTGGGGCACAAGCAACGCTTGGCATTGGCCTGCTCGCTGATGCACAGGCCCCCGGTGCTGTTTCTGGACGAACCCACTTCAGGGGTAGATCCCATCACCCGGCGCGAATTCTGGACCCACATCAACGGCCTGGCGCGAAAGGGCGTGACCATCATGGTCACCACCCACTTCATGGACGAGGCCGAGTATTGCGACCGCGTGGCCATGCTGTCGCGCGCGCGCCTGATTGCGCTGGACACGCCCGACGCACTCAAGCGGATCGCCATCAGTTCGGAACGTCCTGATCCGACCATGGAGGATGCCTTCATTCATCTGGTGGAGTCCGCCGAACGTGAAATGGAGGTCGCCAAATGAGCGTCGCTGCACCTCACAAAAATGCGGATAGCACCGCGCAGGCTGATTTGCGCCGTTTCGACCTGCGGCGCCTCATCGCTCTGGTCACCAAGGAAAGCTACCAGGCGCTGCGCGATCCCTCGACGCTGCTGATTGCGTTCGTGCTGCCTGTGGTGTTGCTGCTGCTGTTCGCGTATGCGGTGTCGCTGGATGCGAAGAATGTCCGTGTCGGCGTGGTGCTGGAGTCGCCCGGCGCTGCGGCGCAAGAGCTTGCGGCGGCCTTTGCCGGTACGCGCTTCCTGGATGCCTATTTCGCCCATGACCGGCGCGAAGTGGCCGATCAACTGATCTCCGGCGACCTGCGCGGCTACGTGGTGATCCCGCAGGACTTCGAGCAGCGCCTGGCGCAGCGTGGCAGCGAACCGCTGGTGCAGATCATCACCGACGGCTCCTACCCCAACACCGCGAACTACGTCGAGAACTATGCGCGCGGCGTGGTCCAGACCTGGCGCGCCGGGCTCGATGTCGCGGCGCCGCCGCAGGCCGTAGTGCTGGAGCCGCGCTACTGGTTCAACCCTGAGCTGGAAAGCCGTCAAGCGCTGATTCCCGGAGCCATCGCCATCGTCATGACCATCATCGGCACCATGCTAACGGCGCTGGTGGTGGCGCGCGAATGGGAGCGCGGAACCATGGAGGCGGTGCTGTCCACACCGGCCTCGGTGGCCGAAATCCTGATCGGCAAGCTGCTGCCGTACTTCGTGCTCGGCATGCTGTCCACGCTTGGCGCCGCGGCGCTGGCGGTGTTCGTGTTCGGCGTGCCGATGCGGGGCTCGCTGGCAGCGCTGCTGCTGCTGTCGGCGGTGTTCATGGTGCCGGCGCTGGGCCAGGGTCTGCTGATCTCGTCACTGGCGCGCAACCAGTTCCTGGCGGCGCAGATCGCGCTGTTCTCGGGCTTCCTGCCGGCTTTCATGCTGTCGGGCTTCCTGTACGAGATCGACGCGATGCCCGCACCGATCCGGGCCATCACCCGGGCGGTTCCGGCGCGCTACTTCGTCGATTCGCTCAAGACAGTGTTCCTGGCCGGCGACATCTGGGCCGTCTTCCTGCCCAACCTGGCGGCCATGGCGGCGATCGGTGCGCTGTTCTTCGTGATCGCCAAGCGCGCCACGCGCAAAAACCTGGAGTGAACCGATGTTCTTCTCTGCATTCTCGTTCACCCGCCTGCGCGCCCAGTTCATCAAGGAAGTGCTCAGCGTGCTGCGCGACCCGCGCAGCCGCATGGTGGTGTTCGCGCCGCCCATCCTGCAACTGCTGGTCTTCGCCTTTGCCGCGACGCTGGAGGTGCGCAACGTCGACATTGCCGTCTACAACCAGGACGCCGGGCGTTGGTCACACGAACTGGTGCAGCGCCTCGACAGTGCCCGCTTCATCACCCACGTCCGGCATGTCGACAGCCAGCTGCAGCTGCACGAACTGATCGACCGCGGCGAGGTGATCGCCGCGCTCGCTATTCCCGTCGATTTCTCGCGCGCCATCGCCGCCGGTGACAGCGGCCGCGCGCAGGTGCTGGTCGATGGCCGGCGCAGCAACTCGGGCCAAATCACTGTGGCCTATCTGTCCTCCATCGCTGCTGAGGTCGGCGCTGAGGTCGTGCCCGACGCGCAAGCGCCGACGCCGGTCGTCGTGCGCCACTGGTTCAATCCGAACCTGGTCTATCGCTGGTACATCGTGCCCGGCCTCACGGGCATCCTGGCGCTGTTCAGTTCGTTGATGATCACCTCGTTATCGATAGCGCGCGAACGCGAGCTCGGCACCTTCGACCAGTTGCTGGTGTCGCCCACCTCGACGCCGGAAATCATCATTTCCAAGTCCCTGCCGGCGCTGGCCATCGGCACGCTACTGGGCCTGTTCATGATCAGCGCGGGCGTCTTCCTGTTCGGCATCCCGTTCACGGGCTCGTTCGCGCTGCTGCTTGCCAGCCTGGTGCTGTTCATCGCCTCAGTGGTTGGCATCGGCCTGATGATTTCCGCCGTCAGCATGACCCAGCAGCAGGCCATCCTGGGCGCGTTCGCCGTCGGTATTCCGGCGGTGCTGATGTCCGGCTTTGCCACGCCTGTGGAAAACATGCCCGTCGTCCTGCAATGGCTGGCTCAGGCCATTCCGCTGACCCACTTCCTGATCATCGTCGAAGGCAGCTTTCTCAAGGCCATGCCGACCGGTGACATTCTCGCCAGCCTGTGGCCGCTGGCGGTCATCGCCCTCGCCACGTTGACCATGGCCACCGTATTCGTCCGAGGACGCCTGCAATGAAATCCAAGACCCGCACACCCTTTCTTCGCGCAACCGCCACCGGCCTGACCCCTGGGCGCGTACGTCCCCTCGCGCTGGCACTGTCCTGCGTGCTGCTGACTGCCTGCGCAACCGTGGGCCCCGACTACCGCGAGCCACCGCCGGTCGACATCGGCAGCGGCTGGACTCTGCCGTTGGCAAGCGCATCCCAATCCGCAGACTTAAGCCAATGGTGGTCTGCACTGGATGATCCCGTCCTCGATCGCCTGATGGTCACGGCGCTGGCACAGAACCTGGATCTGCGCCAGGCTGCGGCACGCATCGATGAGGCGCGCGCCCTGCGCGATCGTGTGGCCGGCGAAGCATTGCCCACCGCCGCCGCTGGCGCGAGCGTCAACCGGCGCCGTCAAAGCGAGAACGGCCCTTTGCCCGTAGGCTCCATCCCCGGTCTTGACGCCACGCAGACCATCTACGACGCGGGCTTCGACGCGGCCTGGGAGGCCGACCTGTTCGGGGCCAAGCGGCGCGCCCTGGAAGGCGCCAGCGCCCGCCTGCAGGCGACCGAAGCCGAGGCACAGGGCGTACGCATGCGCATCGTGGCCGAGGTCGCGCGCACCTGGTTCAACGCCGTCGGCGCCCGCTATGAGTTGCACGCACAACAGGCCACGCTGGACACGCTGCAGCAGACTTGGGAGTTGGTGCGCCTGCGGCATGCGCTGGGCGACGCGTCGGCCGCCGATGTAGAGGCAGCGTACGCCCAATGGACGGCAGTCAACGCGCTCATCCCGGATATCGAGGCGCGCCAGCGCGCCGCGGTGCTCAGCCTGGGCGTGCTGCTGGGCGCACCGCCGGAGCGGGAGTTGGCGCTGCTTGATGGCCCCTTGGCGCCGAGCACGCTGCGGGCGCTGCCGGTGGGCGAGCGCGCCGACATGCTGCGCCGGCGCCCCGACGTGCTGGCCGCAGAACGACGCCTGGCGGCAAGTTCCGCCGACATCGGCGTGGCCACGGCCGAGCTGTTTCCCAAACTCTCCATCGGTGTGGGTGGCGGGTTTCAGGCACTCAGCACGGGCAACTGGTTCGATGCATCCAGTTCGCGCTTCTCCATCCTGCCGCTGATTTCCTGGCGCCTGTTCGACGGCGGCCGCGTGCGAGCCGAAATTCGGGCACGCGAGGCCGCCGAGCGCCAGGCCGCGCTGGCCTATGAGCAGGCCGTGTTAGCGGCGCTGGGCGACGCCGAACGCGCGCTGGTCGACTACCACGGCGGGCTGGATACTTTGGCGCGCCGCGGCATGTCACTGGATGCGGCGCGCACCAGCTACGGCCACGCCAGGACGCGCTACGCGGCAGGCGACATCGCGCTGGTCGAACTGCTGGCCGCCCAGCGCAGCCTGCACGAGGCCGAAACCGCAGCCGCGCGGGCACATACCAACGCCGCCGTGCAATTGGTGGCGCTGTACAAGGCCCTTGGTGGTGGCTGGGACGTATCCACGGCGGCACCGACCGCAACCCATTCGCTTCGTGGCGCTACCGCCCCCCTCGCGTTTTCAAGCCGTTGACTCAACACAAGGAGACCGTCATGCAAATCAACGTTGGAAGTCTCGACCGCATTGTCCGCATCGTCGTCGGACTGGTTCTGCTCAGCCTCCCGCTGTGGCTGGATTCATCCTGGCGTTGGCTGGGACTCATCGGAATCATGCCCCTCATCACCGGCCTGGCTGGCCGCTGTCCGGGCTACCGTCTGCTTGGCCTGAGCACTTGCCCGATACAAAAGAAAAAACCGGAGTGAGCATCCCATGAAACTGCATTTTCTGGGCGCTGCGCGCGAAGTCACCGGGTCGTGTTTCTTGGTGGAAGGGCTCAACGTACGCTTCCTGGTGGATTGCGGCATGGTTCAGGGCGGCCGCACGGCGGCGGCCCGCAACCATGAGCCATTCCCGTTCGACCCGGCGTCGATTGATTTCGTGCTCCTGACCCATGCCCATATCGACCATAGTGGGCTATTGCCAAAACTCACGCGCGCCGGGTTCAAGGGGGCCATCTACGCCACTCCCGCCACGGTTGATCTGCTGGGCGTGATGCTGCCCGACAGTGCCCACATCCAGGAGAGCGATGCAAAACGCAATGCGCAGCGACTCCGCGGAAAGGACGCACTGCCGCCTCTGTATACGCTGCAGGATGCCAGCGACTGCTTGCAGCAGGTGCGAGGCATCGAATACGACCGGGAGTTCGCGCCCCGCGTCGGGGTGCGCGCACGTTTCCGCGATGCCGGGCACATTCTTGGGTCGGCCATCATCGAGGTTTGGGTTACCGAATATGGCTACCCGACAAAGCTCGTCTTCAGTGGCGACCTCGGTCAGCCGGGGCGCCCAATACTGCGCGACCCGACACCCATCGAGGACGCCGACATCCTCGTCATCGAGTCCACCTACGGCAACCGCCAGCACAAGGATTTCTCGGCGACCGAAGAGGAAATGATCGGCATCGTCGAAAAAACATTGTTCGAACGCGGCGGCAATGTCATTGTGCCGGCCTTCGCGGTCGGCCGAACCCAGGAAATCCTTTATCACCTGCACCGACTAACCTGCGAGGGGCGGCTGCGGCAACCGAAGGTATTCGTCGATTCGCCAATGGCCACGCAGGCCACGCGCATCACGCGCGAGCATCTTGAACTATTCGACGAACAGGCAAAACACCTGGCCGGGTGGCATGCGCGCGGCGAAAACCTCCCATACCTGCACTTCACGGAGAGCGCTGAGGAGTCCATGGCGCTGAACCGGATCCGCTCCGGGGCCATCATTATTTCTGCCAGTGGCATGTGCGATGCGGGGCGCATCCGGCACCACCTTCGCCACAATTTGCCACGCCGGGAATGCAGCATCTTGTTTCCCGGTTTTCAGGCGCAGGGGACGCTTGGTCGGCGCCTGATCGAGGGTGCCGAACGTGTACGCATCTTCGGTGAGGACATCCCGGTACGTGCGGCGATCCACAGCGTGGACGGCCTCTCCGCGCATGCCGACCAGAAGGCGTTGCTGGATTGGGCTCGGGGTTTTGTTCAACCCCCGGCGCAAACCTTCGTGGTGCATGGGGAACTGTCCGCCGCGCAGGCCTTCGCCGAACTCTTGCAACAGCAACTCGGCTGGCAGGTTACGGTGCCCGAATATGGTCATGTGCTGCGCTGGCCGGATTTTCTGGCGGTCGAGCGATGACCCCGTCGGCAAATCCTGACGAGCGCCTGCGCGCCATCCTCGATTCACCCACTTACCGCCTCGCATACGAGGACATCGACTTGCTTGGCCAGGAAGAACTGCGGCCATTGCGGCTGCAGCTCGAACTGCTCAAGCCCGAACGCATCCTGCACGAACAAGGGATCCATTCGACGGTGGTGGTCTTCGGCAGTGCCCGCATCAGCGACGCCGAAACCGCGGCTGCGCGCCGCGACACGCTGGAGCGACAGACACGCGCCGCGCCGTCCGATGCCAAGCTGGCGCGGGAACTCGCCCAGGCCCGACGCCGGGTGGATCAAGCGCGCCACTATGAGCAGGCGCGACGCTTCGCAAGCCTGATCTCTGCACGATTTCAGCAGCAGAACCGCCGTGACTTCGTCGTCGTCACTGGCGGCGGGCCGGGCATCATGGAGGCGGCCAACCGTGGTGCCTTCGAGGCTGGCGCACGCTCGATCGGCCTCAACATCACGCTGCCGCACGAACAAGCGCCGAACCCTTATATGTGTCCGGAGCTGGCGTTCCGGTTTCACTATTTCGCGGTGCGCAAGATGCATTTCCTGCTGCACGCAAAAGGTTTGGTGGCCTTCCCCGGCGGCTATGGAACGCTTGATGAGCTGTTCGAGGTGCTGACCTTGATCCAGTCCGGCAAGATGAAGCGGATTCCGGTGATTCTTGCGGGGCGCGCATTCTGGCGCCGCGCCGTCGATTTTGATCTTCTGCTCGACGAAGGCTATGTATCACCATCGGATCTCGACTTGTTCACCTGCGTGGACGAAGCCGAGGAAATCATCGACGCCCTCGAACGCTTTTACGTCGATCGGGCAGTGGATGGCGGGCCAGCGTGATGCGGATGGGCAAGCAGAATGCGCGCCTGCGCGGCACCAAGACGCCGCGGCCGATATGGGCCGCCACCGCGTTGCTGCTTGCCGGCGCGGCGCTCGGTTCCAACGCTGCCCGCAGCGCGGAACTCCCGCTCTCGATTGATCTTTCCCACTGTCCGCCCGAGCAATCCCTGCGCTGGAGGGGCGGGACCTTGCGCCTGGAGAACGATTTGTTCACCGGCACCGACCGCAACTACACCAATGGGGTGGCGTTGACCTTGGTGTCGCGCGATCTGCAAGGTGCGCTCCGCCCGGAGTGCCTGCCCCGGCCGATCGGTTGGTACGCCCGTTTCATCGGTTGGGCTGATCCCGAGTTCTGGCGAGACTCCGGCGCCCAGGCATCGTCGCAAAACCTTGTCGTTCGCTTTGGCCAGTCTATGTACACACCCGAGGACAAGACGCGTACCGATCTGATTGCCGACGATCGGCCGTACGCTGGCCTGCTCTACCTGGGCCTGGCGTGGAATCGCCGAATCCACCCACAGGCTGCCAGCTATGAAATGCTGGACGTACGCGAACTAACCCTGGGCGTGATCGGCCCCTGGTCGCTGGCAGAGAAGTCGCAGGATCTGGTGCATCGGGTGCGTGGCATCGAGCGATTTCGCGGCTGGGACAACCAGTTGCGCAACGAGCCTGCGTTCCAGATGGCCATGGAGCGCAAGTTCAAGTCGTACACGGAGGGTGCCGTCCAGCCAGGATGGGACAGCGACGTGATCGGCAGCTATGCCCTGCGGATCGGAAACATTGAAACCGCGGCCAGCACCGGGGTGGAATGGCGGGCCGGCTGGAACATTCCGAACGACTTCGGCAGCTATCCAATCCGCCCTGGCGCGGAAAACCGGCCACCTTCAGCGGTTGCCGATTTGCGCACGACAACACCGCAATCGGCCTTGGCGCCCAAACCCGGCGCGCATGTCTTCCTGAACCTCGAGGCCAAGGCGGTCGCCTGGGACTTCTCGCTCGACGGAAACCTGTTTCGCCACAGTCACCACGTCAGCCGTCGGCCCTGGGTCGTTCAGGCGGCCATCGGCATCAGCAGCCAATGGATTGTTGCCGGGCACGGCGTGCGGCTTGCAGTCATGCGCGTCTGGAGAACCCGCGAGTTCGACCAGCAGATCGGCCGCCACGCCTTCGGATCGATTGCCCTGAGCATCGAATTTTGAGCATGCCAGCCACCATCAGCCCGTTTGCAAAACATTCATCAACGACCCCCATGGAGAATCCCGTGAGCCACCCCTTGAACACCCGCTCGCTTTTCACAGTCGCCTTGTCCGTGGCCTTGGCCATTACCGCAACAGGACTTGGCGCACAGTCCGTAGAGGCCACGAAACCAATGGCACTGCGCACCGTCATGGAGAAGCTTGGCCGTGACATGCAAGCCGTCACTGGCGCGATTTCCAAGGAAGAATGGGCGCTGGTCGCCGAGTTGGCGCCAAAAATCGCCAAGCACGCCGAACCGCCCCTTTCGGAAAAGATGCGCATCCTCGGCTGGCTTGGCACTGATGCCGGAAAGTTTCGAGACTTCGATGGCCACGTCCACGACGCCGCGACCGCCATGGGGGATGCCGCGAAGCGGGGCGACGGCCAGGCCGTGATTACAGCGTTTTCCAAAACGCAGCAAAGCTGCCTGGCCTGCCACCAAAGCTTCCGGCAATCGTTCGTGGAGCAGTTCTATGGGAAACGCTGACAGGGATTTTTCACAGACCGGTTCGCATAAGACATCACGATCGAGAGAGTCACGATGAGCAACTCACAGCCGAGCCTCATCCTGGTGCTCAACTGCGGTTCCTCAAGCATCAAGTTCGCAGTATTCCCTGTCGATGCCGACCCATTGCCGCGCACGCCGCTCTGGAACGGCAAGGTACAAGGTATCGGCGGGCCTGCACCGAATTTCGGCGAATCCGGCGTGGAGCCGTTTCCGGTGGAACTGGATGCCGAGCATCCGCACACCGCCGCCCTGCAGTTTATTCAGGAACGCATCAGCAAACGCCTTGATGGCCGCCGCGTAACCACCGTGGCGCATCGCGTAGTGCATGGTGGGAGCCGCTATTGGGCCCCCACCCTTGTCACCCAGCAGATGCTGGACGACCTGCGCAGCTACATTCCGCTGGCCCCACTGCACCAACCGTTCCCGCTGAAGGCGATGGGACTTTTGCTGGAGCAGCGCCCGGACATCGTGCAAGTGGCCTGTTTCGACACTGCCTTTCACCACAGCCTGCCGAAGGTGGAGCAGATCCTGCCGCTACCGTATTCAGCCTGGGAACGCGGTCTGCGCCGCTACGGTTTCCACGGGCTTTCGTACGACTACATGAGCCACGCTCTGCCCGAGCGCCATGGTGATCTGGCACGAGGCCGCACCATTGTTGCGCACCTCGGCAGCGGGGCCAGCTTGTGCGCTATGCAGAACCTGGAAAGCGTCGCCACCACGATGGGCTTTTCCGCGCTTGACGGCCTGATGATGGGCACCCGCACGGGCTCGCTCGATCCCGGCGCTTTGCTCTACTTGATGGAGGTCGAAAGACTTTCGCTGGAAGAAGTGGGCAGCACGCTTTACAACCAGTCCGGCCTTCTCGGTGTTTCCGGGATTTCGGCCGAACCGCGCGTGGTGGTGAAGCACGAGAATGATCCCGGTGAGGCTGGCGAACGCGCCCGCATCGCGCTGGCGCTCTACGTGCGCCGCATCGTGCGCGAGATCGGCGCGCTGACCGCAGTCCTGGGCGGCCTGGATCTGCTCGTGTTCACTGCCGGTGTCGGTGAGCACAACGCCTTCGTGCGCGAGCGCGTCTGCCGCGACCTGGCCTTCCTCGGCATCAAGCTCGATGCCGATGCCAACACCATTAATGCCCCCGTCATCTCCACCACTGGCAGCCGCGTGCGTGTCGCGTTGGAGCCCACCAACGAGGAATGGGTCGCAGCACGCTGTACGCAGAAACTCATGATCGCCGGGTGATGTCCCACGCAGGGTTCATCGGCACCAAAGAAGGACAATCGTATGACCACCGGTTCCATCATTCGCCAGCGCTGGTTTGCCGGCCACGGCCCCATCGTCCATCACGAGGAGACCGTCGCACGTGTAGATGCATTGGTAGCCGGTTTGATCGCCGATGGCCGCGTTGCCGATGAGGCGACAGCCTACACCTTGCTTGCTGCCGCCGACCGCTTGGGTTGCGTGGCAATGAACGTGGTCGCGCACATGACCTATGCGAAGCGCATTGACCTGTCCGGCGCGCTGCTGGCTGAGGAGGACTTCAAGCTGACGCCAGAAGGCCACACCGGTGGCTCGCTGAACATGGTGCAGGCCTTCGTCGGCTACCTGCTCGCCAACGCGCTCACCGGCAGCACGCGCGGCTGGATCATGGGCCAAGGCCACTGCGTCGCCGCCATCGAAGCCGTCAATGCGCTCACCGGCGACATCTCGCCCGCGCAGCGGGGCCGTTACGACCGCAGTGAGGAAGGCCTGTCGCGCCTGTGCGCTGATTTCTATTCCTATGCCATCAATGCGCAGGGCCTCCCGGCTGTGCCGCTGGGCAGCCATGCCGGCCCCAACACCGCCGGCGCCGTGTCCGAAGGCGGCTACCTCGGCTTTGCCGAACTGCAGTACATCCACATGCCGCTGCCTGGCGAATCGCTGGTTGCCTTTCTCAGCGACGGTGCCTTCGAGGAACAGCGCGGCCCGGACTGGGCACCACGCTGGTGGCGCGCGCAGGACAGCGGCTTCGCCGTGCCGGTGATGATTCTCAATGGCCGCCGCATCGAGCAGCGTACTCAGATCATGCAAGAAGGCGGTGCGCAATGGCTGGCTGAAGACGTGCGCCACAACGGCTTTGATCCAGTGATCGTCGATGGTCGCGACCCGTCCGCGATCGCCTGGGCGATCCTCAAAGCCGAGGACACGCTGCATGCCTTCGCCGCCGATCCGGATCGGCGCTATCCGGCGCCTCTGCCTTACGTGATCGCCGAGACCGAGAAGGGCTTCGGCTTTCCCGGTGCAGGCAGCAATGCCGCGCACAACCTGCCGCTGAGCGGCAATCCACACACCGATGCCGCCATGCGCGGGCTGTTCAACGAGAGCGCGGCGGCGCTGTTCGTTCCGCCTGTTGAACTCAACGCCGCACTCGACGCCTTCGCGTGCCATGCCGCCCAACAACGTCCGCTGGAGAGCGCGAATCCGATGGCGCATCGCTATCCCGCCGCGCCCAAACTGCCCGAGCCATGCTGGGAGACACCAGGCAGCGAAGGCAGTGCAATGACGGCTCTGGATCAGTGGTTTGTCGAATTCGCCAAGGCCAATCCCGATCTGCGCATGCGTATCGGCAACCCTGACGAATTGGCCAGCAACAAAATGGGCGGCACGTTGGCGCTGCTCAAGCACCGCGTCAACGAGCCCGAAGCCGGTGTGCCTGAGGATTTGCACGGCGCCATCATCACCGCGCTCAACGAGGAAGCTGTGGCTGCGGCAGCACTCGGCAACAAAGGCGGACTGAATCTGGTCGTCAGCTACGAGGCCTTCGCGGTCAAGATGCTTGGCCTGATACGGCAGGAAATCATCTTCGCCCGCCACCAGCGTCAGGCCGGCCGGCCAGCTGACTGGCTGTCGGTGCCGCTTATCGTCACCTCGCACACTTGGGAGAATGCGAAGAACGAACAGTCGCACCAAGATCCGACCATCGGTGAAGCCCTGCTGGGCGAAATGTCTGACACCTCGCGCGTGCTGTTCCCGGTGGATGGCAATACCGCCGTCGCCGCACTGCGTGACGTCTATGCTGGACGCGGCCAGCTGGCTTGCCTGATCGTCTCCAAGCGCGACGTGGAGAATCGCTTCGACGCCGAATCGGCGCAACGTCTGATCCGTGACGGCGCAGCCCATCTGATAGGCAATCCCGCCAATGCCGAGGTGCAACTCATCGCGCTGGGCGCCTACCAGTTGGACGAGGCAATCAAGGCACAGCAGCACCTCGCTGAGCTGGGCAAGTGCGCCTGTGTCACCGTCGTCCTGGAACCCGGCCGCCTGCGTATTCCACGCGATGCCATCGAAGCTGAATTCGTCGATGACGACGTAACCGTTAGCACACTGTTCCCATCGGGCCTGCCGCGCGTGATTGTCACGCACACTCGCCCGGAACCCATGCTTGGCATTCTGCGCCGCATTGACAGTGGCCCCACCAAGACTCGCGCCCTTGGCTACATCAGCCGCGGCGGTACCTTCGATGTCCCTGGCATGCTGTTCGCCAACCGCTGCACCTGGGCACATGTGGTGGATGCAGCAGCGACCGTAGCCGGTTGGAGTCGCGAGGTGCTGCTCGATCGCGCACAGCGCACCGCTATTGATGGCATCGGCGATCCAAGTGATTTACTGATCCGGTGAGCCAGGTGCGCGAGCCCTATGCCAGCCATCAAGTGTGCCGACAGCGCTGCCCGGTAGTATGTCTCTGCGATGGCGCGATGACCGTTCTCTTGGAGTAGCTTCAGCCGATCGACACCCCCCGTCCCCGCCCCATATCCCAGGACACACCGGCGTCTTTGATCGTCGCGGCGATCTGCTGTCCCAGCCGTTGCTCGATGACTGGCCTCCACGGCACCAGGCTGAAACCCATGCCGTCATCGAGCATGGCGTAGCGTCCGCTGGCCAGCTTGACGGAGCGCCGGTAGATGCCCGCCACGCGCTGCCCGTCGGCCACCGGGCGATGCTCCAGGCCGGTTTCGGCCGCAATGTCCTTGGCGGCCTGCGCCAATTCCCGATTGCGCAGCGTGCCCAACAGGTTCCGGGCTAGGATTACGCGCTGCCCGCGCCGCTCGACCAGCCCCTGTTCGGCCAGGAAGTCGGCGCGCTGCTGCATCGCCTGTTTGGCCTCGCTGCCGAAGCCCAGGTCGCCCAGGCCAGAGCCGCCGCCGATCAGTTGCTGGTCGAGCCAAGTGGCCCCGATCACGCGGGCCTGCCGCTCGATAGGCAGGTGCGATTTCAGTTCCACGGCCACGCCGCCCAGGCGCTGCGCGTCGTAGCGGCGGCCCTGCTCCGGCAGATCGTGCGGCACCTTCCATAGACCTTCGGCCACGCGCTCCACAATGCCGGCCCGGCGCAGGGCTTCCAGCCGGCGGACGTGGGCCGCGACGACTTCGTGCGGATCACGACCCGGCACAGCCTGACCCTGCGCGACGGCCAGATGATGGTCAGTGCGGTACAGGCCACCGCTCGCCAGTGCGGTGATGTTCCTGTCGGCTGCGCGCACGTCGGCCGATCCCTTCACCTCCACCACGGCGCCGGTCGGATAGTTCGCCAGCTCGTCGTGGGCGTTGAGCGCGACGTAGTGGGCCTTGCCGTCCACGCCGTCGATGACCAGATAGCCCCGATCGCGCAGCTCGTCGGCCAGCCCCTTCGCGGCTACGCGGCCGAGGATGGTGCGGCCGTCGTCGCCCGGCTCGAATACCGCCAGCTCACGCGGCTCGCCGCGCATGGCCCGTTGCATGGTGCGGATGATGTCGCCACGCTCGCCCAGGGCGCGCAGGGTCTTTTCCGCGTCGGCATGGACAGCCCATGTGCCGGGCTGCATCTCGCCGGCCAGGCCCAGGCGCTGCAAGCGTTGCAGGCGGCCGATCAGCAACAGGCGCTGGCGTTGCAGCCGCGGTTCGTTGAAGCGTTCGATCTGCACTCGGCCGTCCTCGCCGGCCTCGCGTTGCAGGGTGCGATCCAGGCTCGTCCACCGCTCTTGTTCCACCTCGCGCTGCAAGGTCTGCTGGATTTCGAGCTCCGTGCGCGGCCCCAGCCATTCGGTCGCCAGCTCAGCAGCGCGATGGCGGAAGCCATCGGCGATGTAGTCGCCCGCGATGATGAGGTCTTTGCCGGTGTCGTCGCGCCCACGCACGACGATGTGCGTGTGCGGGTTGTCGGTGTTCCAGTGGTTGACGGCTACCCAATCGAGGCCCGTGCCCAGGTCGGCCTCCATGCGACCCATGAGGTGCCGCGTATAGGTGCGCAGGTCTTCCAGCTCCGCGCCATCCTCAGGCGAGAGGATGAAGCGGAAATGGTGCCGGTCGTCGGCGCAGCCCTCCGTGAAGGCGTCGAGGTCGGCAGCATCGGTCTGTGGCCCGTAGGCTTGGCCAGGCTCGCCTTCGCGGCCTACGCCATCGCGCTCGATGTAGCGAAGGTGCTTGGCGAGCGACTGCGGGCTGGCCTGGCGCTGATTGACCAGCAGCGTCTTGATGGTTACGCGCCGCGACATGGGAGTGAGCTTCGCGCCCGCGAAGCGCGCCGCCGTGTGGCCGCGCCCGAGGCGCGAGCCGGGCCGCTGGCCGGAGTGCTGTCCGTTGCCGCCAGTGCGAGGACGGCGCATCGCCGATTTGCCGCCGCTGGCCTTGCCCGCCTGCTTGAGCACCTTCGAGACGAAGCCCTGGCCCCGGTTCATCGGGGCCTTTGGAGGGTTCGGGCGGATACGGAAATCGTCGTCTCGGCGGTCACTCATGGCTGTGCTCCCTGCAAGCTCTGGCGTGTCCGGTCGTGCAAAGCACGCGGACACACCCGCATTGGCGCGGGCCTCGCGCCACAAGCGGCACGGCGGCGAAGCCGCTGTGTGCCGCGCCACCCCCATGTGCAGACTGGCTTTCGACGCGGCCCGGTGCCGCGTCCTTTTGTCTTGCCTTCCGCCTTTGCCCCTCGCTGGCGCTTCGGGCAGCGGTTGCCCGGCGGCGCTACTGCGCGAGCAGCCAGCGCGCCGGCGAACGCGGCGACGGCCATAGGCCGGGCGCATTCGAGGCAAGACGCCTGCACATGGGAAGGCAGCGCGAAGTGCAGCGCGGATGCGCTCGCAATGCACACGCGACGACATGCGGAAAGCCACCGGATCGGCACGCCCGATGGCACGATGAGATGCACGGCAACGTGCAGCGAATCGGCGGCCATCATGGGCGAGACTCCAGCCAGACCGGATGCGCGACGCTGATCACGGCGGATACGCTGACCGGCCCGAAATACCGGCTGTCGAACGATGCCGGGTTGGTCACGCTGAGCAGGAACAGTTCGCCGGAATTAAGGAGACGGCATTGCTGCCAGGATGGCAGCGGCCGGCCCCAACGGTCAGCGGGCAGCACGGTGGCCGAAGGCAGGCCGTCGATGCGGACGATGCGGCCAGTGATGCACACCTCCTGCGGAGCGACAGCGCCCACGCGCTTGAGCAGCGGCACGCGCGCCGGCAGGTAGCCGCGCTGCGCGGCCAGCGCGGCAGCCTCTGGCGGCAGCGTGGTCAGCACGATGCTGCCCACGGACAAAGGACGTGGCAGCGAGCCGGCACCGTGGTCCAGCGAATCGACGCGATACCAGCCGACCGCCACACTGTCGGACGGGTTGTAGATCAGGCGCGGCAGCGGATGCGCGAAGGACGCCCAACCCAGCGCAGCGAGGCCGCAGGCGGACAGGCCCGCCAGCACGATGCGGGTGCGCAAACGTGCGCGGGGTCGCGGGCGAGCACGCGATGCGGTGCTGGCAGTAGAAACGGCGGTCATGGCAGCGCCCTCCCGATCAGCCAGGCGGCGTGCCGCTCGGCGGTGTATTCGGGCAGCGGCAGGCGCGCGGCGAGGCGGTTGGCGAGCGTGCGCCAGTACGCGGGCGAGGCGCCGACAGGCGCAATGCCCAGCGCCTCGATGGCGTCGATGCGCTCCAGCACGGGGCGCACCTGGTTGTCACCCTCGGCGTGCAGCAGCAGGCGCGCGCCCGGCTGCACGCCGGGGATGCGCTGCGCCGCATCGAACGGCGTGCAAGCCTGCATCACCATGAGCTGCCAGCGCACGGTGCCGTAGTCGTTGGCCTGCCAGCGGACGCGGCACAAAACCGCGTTCGGCAGGAACACGGCGCTGCGCCGCCAGCGGTCGAGCCGGTGCGTGCGCGCGGGTTCGCCAAAGCGCAGGTAGAGTTTGAAGCGCGGTTCGATGTAGGTCAGCGCCACGCGCGTCAGCGGCGCGCTGGCAGGTTGGCCGGAAGGTGCTGCGAGCGCAGCCGTGGCCGCGCCAGCGGCGGACACGTTGGCAGATGAAGCGGATGCGGTCATGGCGTGTTCTCCTTGCGGTGTTCTGGAAACTCCCGCTCCAGCAAGCTGCGCAGCAAGTCAACCACGGTCACGCCTTGCGTGAAGGCCGACACCTTGATGCGCGCCCGCATGGCGGGCGTGATGTCGAGGGTCAGACGCGCGGTGTAGAGGTCGCCCTTGTTGAGTGCATCGGCGTCGCCCTGGCGAATCCACGCCTCGGCGTGCGGATTCGCGGGCGGGCGCGCGCCGATGCCGACGCGCTTTGCGCGTATGGGTGGCTTCGCTGTCATGTCGGCCACCGCAGCAGTTCATCGACCAGCGCGGTGATTTCACGGGCGGCGGCGCTGTCCGGCGCCGTCTCGCGTGCAAGCCGGCCAGCGGCCACGCTGTCGGCGAACACGATGCGCTGATGTACTTCCGCGCGCAGCGCGGGGAGCGGCTGGTCGGCGAGCGTCTGACGCGCTTCGCGCCCGATCACGGTGGTACTGACGCGCCGATTGATAACAAAGGCTGCGCGGAGCAGCGGCCGAAACACCTGCGCCTCGCGGATCAGCGCCACCATCTCGGCGCTGGCCCACAAGTCATAGGGGCTGGGCTGCACCGGGATCAGCACGCGCTCGGCCGCCAGCAGCGCGGAGCGCGCCAAGGCGGCAATCCTGGGCGGCCCGTCGATGACGACGTGATCGGCCCGCCTGGCGAGTTCTGGCGCCTCTTGGTGCAGCGTTTCGCGTGCGAGGCCCACGGCGCTGAACAGCCGTGGCAAGCCTTGCTGGCTTCTGCGCTGCGTCCAGTCCAGCGATGAACCCTGCGGGTCGGCGTCCAACAGGACGACGTGCTGGCCGCGCATCGCCAGCTCGCCGGCGATGTGCGTGGCGAGCGTCGTCTTGCCGACGCCGCCTTTCTGGTTGAGTAGCGCGACGATCATGGCCTGGCCCCCCATGCTGGAAAGCCGGGCTTTGGCTGCTGCGTTTGTTGCCGCGTGGCGGTTATCCACCGCAGCGGCGTTTTCCTACTAAAAGTTAGAGAAATGAAGTTAGGGAAGTTAGAGGGCGAGGAAACCCAGTACTGGCGCGGGCTTGCGACCGATCGGCACGCCTGATAGCACGATAGTCCCACGCCTGATAGCACGATACCCCGCACGCCTGATAGCACGACACCATCCACAGGCTTTCCCGGAGTTATCCCAGTGCCGTCGGCGGCACGGGCCGGAACGTCAGCAGCTCCATGCCGTTGTCCGGCATCCGCTCGATGCCCAGGACGTAGCCGGGCAGCGACTGCCGCGCGACGAGCGCGCGCAGGTCGCAGGCGAAGTCGTAGGGCTTCGCGGTACTGCCCGATTTCTGGTGCAGGTAGCGAAAGTCGAACTGCCAGCCGTAAGCCTGTTTGCCGCCGTGCTTGCGCACCAGGCGGTACAGCCATCGCTCGATGCCGCCCGAGAGCCGGAAATACGCCGGGTCGATGGTCAACACCAGCGCGGCGTCGAGCACGCCCGCATAGAACCAGTCCGGCAGAATCAGTTCGATGCCCAGCGGCGTGCCGCTGGCATCGGCCAGCTCCTTCCATTCGTTGATCCACGAGAAACGATGCAGGCGCCGCCCGGTCGTCTCGCGGATCGACGTGGCCACCGTGGTCGATTGCAGCCGGTCGAGCGCGGCCTTGAGGCGCTGGTAGTCGCGCAGCGACTTGCCGCGCCCGATGAAGCGCAGGATCTCGTAGGGCGTGGCGCGCATCAGCCGCGACGGCCGCAGGCCCGCGTCCTTCGCCTCCACGATCTGCGAGGCAGCCCAGATCAGCACGTCCGCATCCCAGATTGTGGCGATGCCGTGCTCCTGCGTGCCTTCCACGCGGATCGTGACGTTGCCCGCGCGGAAGTCGATGGGCTTGACCCGCTTGGATTTGCCGAGCGAGAAGAACGGATAGGCCATCAGGTCTTGGCTGTCGCGCGGCGCCATGTCGCCGGGCAAGGCGCGGAACAGGTCGAGCTGTTCGCGCTCTTGCGTCGGCCGCTGCCGCATGGGCAGCGCGGTGCTGGACATGGCGATGGCCTGCCGCGCGCCGTCGATCAGCGCGCACGGCTGTCGGCCGAGTGGTGCTCGGCGTATTCGGGATCGGAGGTCGTCTCGAAACTGCGGTCGGCGGCCCAGGTGTCGAGGTCGGCCACGGCGTACATGACGCGCCGGCCGAACTTGCGAAAGCGCGGGCCGCCGCCGATCACGCGCTGCTTTTCCAGCGTGCGCGGCGATAGGCGCAGGTACTCGGCGGCTTCGTCGTTGGTGAGATAGCGTTGGGGCTGCGGGGCAGCGGTCGAGGCAGTGGCCGAAACTGTTGCAGAGGGCCGCAAGGGAGCGGGACGCATGGTGTGAACCTCCATCGGTTGAAAACGCCCGGCCACACAGCGCAACCGGATGGAGGCAGTCTCAGAAGACGCGGCCCTTCTGCTCAGGGTCGTTTTGCGTTGCCTTCGAAACGGCCCTTCTCAAGCGGCGGAAGCTGTGCTAGGCAGCGATAGCCGTTGCGCATCAACGCATCGCCGCGCCGCACCAGGCGGCGCACCTTGGAGCGCAGGCCTCCGTCGGCGTACCAATCGGCCACAGCATCCGCACCGAATAAGCCTTCGCCAACCTCGCGCAAGGACGCGCCCGCAAGGGTTGCGTCGAGCGCCTGCAAGGTGTGCAGCTCCAGCAATGCGGCGGGCGTTGGCCGGGAATTGACGATGAATAGGGCCGTGCCCAGCGAATGACTGCGCGCAGGCGCAACAGCACCGCCGCGATGGGCATAGGCGACGGCCATGCCGTCTTCCAGGCCGGGCGCCAGCGCGAAGCGCAAGCAATGGCCTGGGCTGCGAGCGATCAGCGCCAGCCCTTTGCCGTCGTGGAGCAGTTGCTTGTGGCCGGGAATGCGCCAGAACGCGAAAACCGTGGCATCGAGTGGCGGATCGGCATCGGGATAGAGCTGCACCACAGCGGCATGGCCGGGCAACCAGGCTGGATGCGCGTCACGCGCGTCCAGCGCCGGATTTTCCAGCAGGCGCAGGCCCCAGCGATGCGCCGCTTGCTGTGTGCTTTCCGGTCGGCGATGGTGGTGTTGTCGCCGACCGAAAACTGACAGTCTGAAAGGTCTGGTGCCGATCCAAAATTGACAGGGGTGTTCAACTGCCCTGCTGAATTTTTCAGCAGGGATGTAAGAGGTGATCACCATGGACATGATTGGCAAGGTCAGGCGCATGAAGTGGCGCGACCAACTCTCTGACGGAGAG
>JAANMW010001464.1_pt1 | contig 24675 bp, 18 predicted proteins | sample 7279671 | NCBI WGS metagenome assembly JAANMW01 (sample SAMN14094541, study PRJNA606508) | bioreactor metagenome | isolation source: A lab-scale SPAN reactor treating ammonium-rich wastewater day 247 | place: Ireland: Galway | collected 2017-09-19 | reverse complement strand
TTTAGAGCATGATCCCGAAAAGTGGAAACCGGTTTTCGGAGAAGATCATGCTCAAACGAAAAATAGGGGACGAGTCTGTTCTGTTTCAACGCAGATGAAACAGACTCTAGCCGTTTCCCGGATAGACTACAAGCAAGGGCGGATCACCCTCTTATCCGCGTCGCTCACGTCAAAATGATCTCGGTTCGAGGGACTTTTGACGCAGGTGCTCTTGCCATCCCGGCCTTGCACCGCCGCGCCCGCGAAGCCCGCTAGTCCAGCGATTAATAGAAGTGAATTCTATCAGACGGGTGTGACCCGCTGGCCGCTCGGCCTGTCAGCCAGGAGGGTCGGCACGGTCGCGGCCGCTTTATGTTCCGTGGGAACGGCGGTTTCGGCGGATTCTCGAAGTTTCAACGAATAATAGGAAGCATTGGTTTTGCCGCGGGAGGCCGAGCGCGCGAACATGATCAGGTGGTGGGCAACCAGAACCGAACTGATGAGATATTCGATCTCGCCTCGAGCCAGCCTGCGCAACGCGAATTTCCAGAACACGCGCCTGTAATCGCCGCGCGCGCCCACCTTCCAGAAAATGTTGCGAAGCATGGTCAGGCCGAGCTTGATATTCCGCCATGACCTCTGCTGCGGCGTGCGCGGCTGAATCCGTTTCGGATAGGTTTCGCGGATCTGGTACTCGTAGCGCTCCAGAAGCTTTTCAGGTTCGTACGCGCGGCCCATGCAATCGCGCCAGGTCGCAACGACGTGATCATAAGGCAAGCGGAAGTCGACGTTGGAGTCGCGGCTGTCGTCCTCGATCAGGCGATTCTCGCGTTTCAAACGATCCCACAACGGCGTCTTCGGCAGGGCCTGCAGGAGATTGATGGTCAAAAGCGGGATCTGGGAGTGATCGATGAACTCCAGCAAATGCTCTCCGGTTTCGGGCTTGTCGGTATCGAGTCCGAGAATGATACCGGAAACCACCTCCATGCCGTAATCGTTCAGCGTCCTGATCGCCTCCATGATGGGAACCATCATGTTGTGATCCTTGTGCATCGCCTTCAGCGCCACCGGATCGGGCGTCTCGATGCCGCAGAATATCGTCGCGAAGAATGCTTCGCGCATCTGCGACAGTATCTCCGGACGCTTGGCGATGTTCAGCGTCGCCTCGCAGGAAAAGCGCAGCACGTAACCGGTCTTCTTCTGCCATTCGATCAGATGCGGCAGAAGCTCCAGCGCAGCCTTCCGGTTGCCGATGAAATTGTCATCAACGAAATAAACCGAGCCGCTGATGCCGCATTCCAGCAGCTTGTCGAGTTCGCGCGTGATCTGCTCGGGAGTCTTGAGGCGCGGATTGCGGCCATAAAGGCCGGGAATGTCGCAAAACTCGCATTGATAAGGGCAGCCGCTGGAATACTGGATGCTGCCCAGGAAATAATGCTTGATGTCGGCCAGCTCGTAAGCGGGAATGGGAAACTTGTCCATGTCCAGCCGGTCGGCGGTTTTGAGGACGACCTGAGCGGCGGGCCGCGCCGGATCGCGCGCCAGCCGTTCGATCAGTTCGTCCGTGGCGTCGCCGAGTTCACCGACGTGAAGGTAATCGAAGGACGGATAGTAATCCGGACAGGCGCTGACCGATGGCCCGCCGAGCGCGACGGAAAGATTGAAGGCGTGGGCGCGGCGGCAGATATCGTTCATCTGCTGGCGCTGGATGTGCATGCCGCTAACGAATACGGCTTCGGCCCATTCGAAGTCCTCGTCTGTGGCGAAGCGAATGTTCTCGTCGATGAAACGAACCTTCCAATCGGCTGGAAGATAGGCCGCGATCAGCAGAAGTCCCTGCGGCGGCATGAAGGCCTGTACGCCACCGGTCAGCGGATAGGCGTGTTCAAACGTCCCGAACGAGGATGTGTAGCGGGGGAAGACGCAAAGAATACGCCGAACGCCATGCTGACCAACACCCCTCATCGCAGTTTCCCCATCGTGCAAAGGCATATCAAACGAAAACCGTTGTCAACGCTTTCACGCTGATGTTGGTTCCCAGAGCATGATCCGATCAGGTTGAATCGCACCATGCTCATTATCTCGTCGTATTTTCTTGCGGCAAACAGGTCATCCACTTCGCTCGAAAACGCCCCAGAGCACGTTCGCTTCTGATTGAATCAGAAGTGAAGCTCTGGATTGTTGTTTTGACGCGTTTTCTTCACGCGAGCCGGTGCCCACCTCGCTCGAAAACGCTATGGCTGCCGTTGAAAGCTGCGCAACAAATCCTTCAACAATGTGGCGAAGCGAAAGACGTTTCAGGCGTGGCAGACGCGCTCACGGTATCCGCCGCGACAAAGCATCTCATGGGATAGCCAAGGATACGGGCTTTGAGTTCATCGAAGCATCGAAGCCGGAATGGCTTCAGCCGCGAATAATCGGCTCGATCGCCGCCGCAAGCTCGAAAATTCGGCGATCCGCTCCGCCCGTCCCGGCAAGCATCAGGCCAACCGGCGGCTCGCCCTCGTGATGACAGGGCAGCGAGATCGCGCAGCCATCGAGGATGTTGATCAGCGAACAGTTGCGCAATGAAAGCATGTTGGCTTTTACGTAGGCCGCATCATCGGCGAGATCAGCTATCAGCGGCGGCGTGGTGGCCACGGTCGGCGACAGCAATCCGTCGTATGGCGCAACGCGGCGCTCGAAACTTCCGATGATCGCGCGGCGAATGGAGAGCAGATCAACATAATCCGCTGCGCTGATGCTTTCGCCACGCCGAATGCGGCTGAGAACGCGGGGATCGTACAGTTCAGCCCTCTCGGCGATCAGCGCGCGATGCCAGGCCCAGCTTTCCGCCGCGGCAAATCCGCCCCCGATGTTCAGCGCCGCAACCTCGCCGAACTCGGGAACGGCGATGCGACCGATCAGCGCGCCGGCATCGGCCAGAAGGCCCAGCGCACGCTCGAAGGCCGACGCAACGGCGAGATCGAGGTTGTCCAGCACCACCGTGGTCGGTACGGCAAACCGAAGTCCTCTCACCTGGCGCGGCGCGACCGGCGCGGCCGGTTGGTCCGCCAGAACCGCGTCCAGCACGGCGCAGCAACCGACGGAGCGCGCGATCGGACCGTAACTGTCCAGCGTGGCGGACAGTGGGACGCCGCCATCGAGCGGAATGCGTCGCGCGGTCGGCTTGTAGCCGACGATGCCGCAATAGGCCGCCGGAATCCGGCACGATCCGCCGGTGTCGGTGCCGAGCGCGCCGTGCGCCATGCCATCCGTGATCGAGACCGCCGCACCCGACGACGATCCGCCCGGCACATGGCCGACATCGCGCCGCCAAGGGTTTTTCGGCGTGCCGTAGTGTGGATTGATGCCCAGACCCGAATAGGCGAATTCGGTCATGTTGGTGCGCCCGATCACCACGAAGCCGGCCCGGCGCAGACGCGCCACGACCGGGGCGTCCTTCGCTGCCGGCGGCGCATCCTTGAGCGCCAGCGACCCGGCGCGCGAGACCTGTCCCCTGACGTCGAACAGATCCTTGATCGAAACCGGAATGCCGGCGTACGGCGACGGCGCGGCGTTGACCTCGCGCAGCCTGTCCATGGCCTCGGCCGCGGCGAGCGCGCCGTCCGCATCGACCTGGATGAACACGCGCGCGCCCTCTCCCGCCCGGTCCGCGATTTTCGCAAGGCAGTCGCTGACGAGCGAGCGCGCCGTGACGCGGCCCGCCGCGAGATCGGCGGCGAGCGAGGCCAGGGTCGGTTGATCGGGCATGGCGCATCTCGCAGGCGGATAGATGGATGGATGGCATCCTGGAGCATGATCCGATCATGTTGAATCGGACCATGCTCCGGAAATTATTGTCTGGTCGCATTTCCTGCGGCGAACCGGTATCCACTTCGCCGGAAAATGCTCGATTGTCTGGTCGCATTTTCTTGCGGCGAACCGGAAACCACTTCGCCGGAAAATGCTCTAGCCGCTGTTGCGCAGGCCCGCGGAAATTCCGTTGATGGTGAGCTGGATACCCCGCAGCACCTGCTCATCCTCGCACTGCGCGCGATGGTCCTTCAGGAGTTCGACCTGCACATGATTGAGCGGATCGAGATAGGGGAAGCGATTACGGATCGAGCGCTCAAGCAGCGGATTACCGGCAAGCAACCGCTCCTGCCCCATGATGGCGAGCAGCTTGTCGATGGTGAGATGCCACTCGCGCCGGATGCGTCCGAAGATCGCTTCGCGAAGTTCAACGTCGGGGACCAGATCGGCATAACGCGACGCGATCGCGATCGAACTTTTCGCGAGCACCATGTCCATGTTGGAAAGCAACATGCGGAAGAAGGGCCATTCCCCGTAAAGCTCCTGCAGGAACGCCATGCCTTTGTCGGGATGACTTTCTATCCACGCCTCCACCGCGCTGCCGAACCCGTACCAGCCCGGCAGCATCACCCGGCATTGCGCCCAACTGAAGACCCACGGAATCGCGCGGAGGTCCTCGATCCGGCGCGTCTTCTTGCGTGACGCCGGCCGGCTGCCGATGTTCAATGTGGAGATTTCGTTGATGACGGTGGAGGCCCAGAAGTAGTCCTCGAAACCCGGCGTCTCAAAGACGAGGTCGCGATAGGCCTTGTAGGCAAGCGATGACAGCGACTCCATCGCGTCGAGGTATTCCAGACTCGGGGCGCTCTGCCGCGGCTGCAACAGGCTGGCCTCCAGCGTGGCGGCGGCGAGGATCTCCAGATTGGAGCGGCCCACCTCGGCGTTGGAATACTTGCTGGAGATAATTTCACCCTGTTCAGTAATCCTGATCTGGCCGTTCACCGCGCCACCGGGCTGCGCGAGGATGGCGTCGTAGCTCGGACCCCCGCCGCGGCCGACCGATCCGCCGCGGCCGTGAAACAGGCGCAGCCGCACCTTGTGGCGCTCGAACACCTCGACCAGGCCGATCTCGGCCTTGTAAAGCTCCCATCCCGACGTGACGAAGCCGCCGTCCTTGTTGCTGTCGGAATAGCCGAGCATCACCTCCTGCAAGCCTCCACGGCTGTCGACCAGCGCCCGATACTCCGGCAGCGACAGCAACCGGTCCATGATGCCGGCACAGGCCTGCAAATCCTCGATGGTCTCGAACAACGGCACGATATTGATGGCGCTGTGCCCGGTGGGATCGAGCAGGTCGGCTTCCTTCAAAAGCAGCGCGACTTCGAGCAGGTCGGAAATGCCTTCGGTCATCGAGACGATGCATTGAGGGATCGCATCAGGGCCAAGCGTTCCGTGCGCCTCCGCCGCGGCGTGGAACACCGCAAGCTCGCCCTGCGTCTCGTCGCTGTATGTGATGAACGGCGATGTCAGCGGACGCGCGCTGCGCAGCTCCCTTAGCAACAGGACGATACGGGCCTCCTCGTCCAGCGTCAGATAGGACGTGCCCGGGCTGGCGGCGGCGAGCAGTTCGGCGATCGTTCTTTCATGAACGGTGGAGTTCTGCCGCAAGTCGAGACAGGCGAGATGGAAACCGAAACAGTCGGCGGCGCGGCGTAGTTTTCGCAGCCGCCCGCGCGCGATCACCGCCGAGTTATTCGCGGTCAATGAGTGGTGGAGAATATCGAGATCGGCGCTGAACTCAGCGGCGCTGGCATAGGGCGGAGCCGCGCCGTATGGCGGGCGCAGCGTGTCCGCTTTCAGTTTCACGGCCGTGGCTGAAAGCCGCGCGTAAATGCCGGATACCGCGAGGCGGTAGGGCTCGCCGCGGCGATGCGGCGAGGTGTCAACCGATCGCTCGGCCAGCGAGTTCAGCTCCGGCGAGACATTCGTGAGATCGGCGGCCAGCGACAGTTCGCGGCCGAGTTCGTGCAGTTCATCGAGATAGTGACGCAGTATCCGCGAGACCTGCCAATGGAGGGTGCCGCGCATGACGTCCGCCGTCACGAAAGGATTACCGTCGCGATCGCCGCCGATCCAGCTTCCGATCCGCAGGAACGACGCGATCTCGTTCGCGACGCCGCTCTCGTCCGGATCGTGCAGGCGATCTTCCAGCATGCAGTGCAGCCGCGGCACCTCGCGAAGGAACGTATAGTCGTAGAACGACAGGCCGTTCGCGACTTCGTCGAGCACCGTCAGCTTGGTCCGCCTTAGGAGATCGGTCTGCCACAGCGTCAGCACCGCGCGGCGCAACTGTTCCTCGCTGGCTTCGTATTCGTCTGGCGTAAGTTGCATCCGTTCGCGACGGTCGAGCAGCGCCGCGACCTCCATCTCGCGATCGATGGTGCTTTTACGGCGAACCTCGGTCGGATGAGCGGTCAGCACCGGACTGACCACCGCGCTGTCGAAAAAATCTCGCAACTCGGCCGCGCTGAACCCGGCCTTGCGCGCGCAGGCAAGCGTGTGCGCCAGCCGGCCCTGATGCCACGCCCCACCCGCAAGGGTCTGGCTGCGCATCTGGCGGATATTGTTCTGATCCTCGGCGATGTTGGCGAGATGCGAGAAATAGCTGAAGGCGCGGACGACAAGCACCGTCTCGTCCGTCGACATGCCGTCGAGGATGGCTTCCAGTTCGCGCCGCGCGGGCTTGTCATCATCGCGGTGAAAGCGGATCGAGGTCTGCCGGATGCGTTCGACCAGATCGAACGCCTCCGGTCCCTCGCGATCACGCACGGTATCGCCGAGAATACGCCCGAGCAGCCGGATATCGTCGCGCAGCCTTGCGTCGAGGTCGGCGGCGTCAGACTCCGGCTGACCTGCACGAGGTAACGGCATCAGACTGGACATCACGCTGCTCCTGAAAAGTCGGTTCTTCAGTGGCAATTTTCCTGCTGCAACGCAAGAAATGCTGGCCCCTCGATGCACAAAAGATGGACGGCTTGGAAAAGGCGGGCGATCCCGGGGCATGGTCGAACCGGCGGAATGAGGCGAGACGCCGCCATTGCCCGGCCACTCAAGTTATAAGAAAACCAATGCCATAGGTTCTTTGTCCCCGGATTATGCAAGGGGCGGCGGTGGCGCTACGCCGAAAGCGGGGTTATCCTTGCGGAAAGAGGTCACCCCGTCATTTCAAAGGACGACCGTGCATGTCCGTTCTGTCAGGATCCAAACCGGTCCTGAAAAGCGCCAGAGGCCTGCGCGTTTGAACTCGACGCGCCAGGCGGTATCCACGCCATCCGCCATGGCGTCCACCCCGGCCGGTTGCAGGACAAGACGCGATTCGCGCAGGCCAACTCCCCGCAAATCGCTCTCATTACCGAGAAGACCGAGATCGTATTTTGGTATTTCAAGCGCCAGCGTTCCAGCGTCGGACGGTGGCGGTCATTTCCCGGAGGAATCGATGTCCAGCCCTGCCCCCGTCACCGACTGGGTTCACGATTTTGACCATACCGATCCCCGCTGGACCGAGAATCCTTACCCGATCTGGGACGAGTTGCGCGCCAAATGTCCCATCGCTCACACCAACCGCTTTCTTGGGGTTTACCTGCCGACCACCTATGAGGCCGTCAAGCAAATCTCCCACGACACCGAGCATTTTTCGTCGCGCCGCGTGGTGGTTCGCAACTTCCGCCCGGAGCCTCCGCCGCCGGCGCCGCCCATCACATCGGACCCGCCCGCGCACAAACACGCCAAGCAGATCCTGCTCCCGCCTTTCGCGCCCGAAGCCGTGGCGAAGCTGAAGCCGAGGATACGCGCGATCTGCAATGAACTGATCGACGGCTTCATAAACGAGAAAGGCTGCGACGCGGCGGCCCGCTATACGAGATACATTCCGACCCGGGCCATCACCATCATGCTGGGTGTGCCGGAAGAGGACGGCGATCTCTTCATCAAGTGGATTCACGAGATACTTGAAGTCGGCCTGAATGACGACGCGGCGGTGATGCAGGCCGTTCGTGAAATGGTCGCCTATTTCGCCGGGCAGATCGAAGCAAGAAAGAAACACCCGACCGACGACCTGATCGCGACCCTGATGAATGCGCGGGGCGAGGACGGACAACCGTTGACGGACATGCATGTCCAGGGCGCGCTGCGGTTGCTGCTGGTCGCCGGCATCGACACCGCGTGGGGCGCCATCGGCTCCTCGTTGTGGCACCTTGCGCAAACGCCGGCGGATCGCGAGCGTCTCATCGCCGAGCCGGAACTGATACCGACCGCCGTCGAGGAATTCCTGCGCGCTTTCGCGCCAGCCACGTCGGGGCGCGAGGTCATGAAAGAAACCGCCGTGAGCGGCTGTCCGATGAAGCCCGGCAACATGGTGCTGCTATCCTTCCCGGCCGCCAACCGCGACCCGGCTGTCTTTCCCGATGCGGACAAGATCATCATCGACCGCAAGGAGAACCGCCATATCGCTTTCGGCGTCGGCATCCATCGCTGCGTCGGCGCCCACCTCGCCCGCATGGAAATGCTTGTTGCGATCGAAGAGTGGCTCAAACGAATTCCGGAGTTCCGGCTTGATCCGTCGGGCGAGGTGAAGTGGTCCGAGGGCAGCGTGCGCGGCCCGCGCCAACTTCCGCTGCTGCTCGGCAAGGCTTGAAGTCCGATTCGACTGCGCAAAGGAAGGAAGCGAGACGTGCCGCACGAACGTTTCCAGTTTTCGGGATCAGGTGGTCATAAACTTGCGGCCACGCTGGACCTCCCCGACAGTGAGCCTGTGGCCTATGCGCTGTTCGCGCATTGCTTTACCTGCGGCAAGGATGTGCTTGCGGCACGGCGCATCGCCGACGGGCTGACACGGCGGGGAATAGCCGTTCTCCGATTCGACTTCACCGGCCTCGGCGCCAGTGAAGGCGAATTCGCCAACAGCACGTTCTCCTCCAATATCGCTGATCTCGTTCTGGCGGCCGACCATTTACGTCAAACCCGCAAGGCGCCGGCGCTTCTGATCGGCCACAGCCTCGGCGGCGCGGCCATTCTCGCTGCCGCGGCACGGATTCCCGAAGCAGAAGCGGTGGTGACGATCGCCGCGCCCTCCGATCCCGCGCATGTCACGCACCTGTTCGCCGATCACGTCGCGGACATCCGCGCGCAAGGCACGGTCGAGGTGTCCCTCGCCGGCCGCCCGTTTCCGATCAGCCGGCAATTTCTCGACGATATCGCCGAGCACAACCTGACGGAGCAGATCGCGAACCTGCGAAAGGCGTTGCTGGTCCTGCATTCACCGACCGACGACATCGTCGGCATCGATAATGCCACCCGCATTTTCGTTGCTGCAAAACATCCCAAAAGCTTCATATCTCTCGCCGGCGCCGATCATCTGCTAAGCGAGAGGCGCGATACCGGCTACGTGGCGGAGGTGATCGCCTCCTGGGCGCAGCGCTATCTCGAATCGCAGCCCCCCGGCACCGCCGAAAGCCCGGCCTCGCGCGACGTCGTCGTCCGGGAAACCCGCCGCAGCAAATTTCAGCAGACGGTGACCGTCGGTCCACATCGGTTGATGGCCGACGAGCCTATACCGGTCGGCGGCGACGATACCGGACCCGGACCTTACGACTTCCTGCTTGCAGCGCTCGGCGCCTGCACCTCGATGACGCTGCGATTATATGCCGAGCGAAAGGCGCTGCCACTCGATCGCGTCACCGTAACGCTGCGGCACAGCAAGGTTCATGCGGCGGATTGCGCCGAGTGCGAAACCAAAACCGGCACACTCGACCAGATCGAGCGTGAAATCGCGATGGAAGGGACGCTGGACCCGGAACAGCGGCAGAAACTGATTGATATCGCGGACAAGTGTCCGGTTCACAGAACGCTGACGTCGGAGGTCCGCATCACGACACGCACGGCAAGCCGCTGAACCAGCGTCCGCTCCCGAGCGCTACCCGCCAGGCCGAGGCTGAAACTTCACCGCCTCGCCGCCTCTACTTCTTGTCCTTTGTTGTTCGTCCGGTCCCAAGTCCCGACATGTTGACGAACATATCCTGGAAGCGCTCCGCCATCTTGGGATCGAACCAGTCCTTCATAATCGCTTCCGGCGAGAACTTGTCGAGGTTCTCAGCCATCTTCTGCTGAAGCTTATCCATCACGGCATTCTGCATCGGCTGAACGTCCGGAAGTCCCAGAAACTGGCGGGCCTCAAGGGGCGTACATTCGATCTCGATGTTCATCTTCATGGCGCACTCCTGGATCGGCCTCGATATGCCAGCGGGAGGACAATATCGCCGCGATGACAGCCGTGGCGCAAGCGTCATGCGAACCGCACAGGTTTTAACGAAAGCGCTCCGCGGCAAACGGTCTCGGGTCTGCGAAAGGCGCATCGCCCGTCATCATCTCGGCCAGCAGCCGGCCCGTGACCGGGCCCAGGGTCAGACCGTGATGCTGGTGTCCGAAGTTGAACCACAACCCGTCATGGCGGGCCGCCTTTCCGATCACCGGTAGCATATCGGGCATGCACGGACGCCGTCCCATCCAGGGCGTTGCCTCGATCGCCTCTCCAAGGGGAAACAATTCACGCGCCAGAGGCAGCGTTCGTTCGATCTGCACGGGGGTCGGAGGCGCATCGCGCCGCGCGAACTCCGCGCCGGTCGTCAAGCGAATGCCCTGATTCATCGGCGCCAGCAGATAGCCTCGATCCGAATCGAGAACCGGACGATTGAGAACCGCATTACCGCGCGGCGCCAGATGCAGGTGATAGCCGCGCTTGATGCCGAGCGGCATGTCGTAGCCGAGCGGACGGAAGACATCATCCGACCATGGCCCCAGGGCGATCACGGCCTCGCGTCCCATTAGCGCTCCGTTCGGACCCTCGACGCGCCATGCCGCCTGACCTTGCGTCAGCGTGCGCGCATCGGCCGCCATGAAACGCCCGCCTCGACGCACGAACAACGCGGCATAAGCCTTCGTCAGCGCTCCCGGATCCGGAATAAAGCCCGGCGCGGGCCAGTGAATGGCGCCGGCGAACGTTCCGGACAGATTCGGCTCACGCGCGGCGATCGCCCTGGTGTCGAGAATATCCCCTTCAACCCCATACGGGCGAACGCGTTCGAGATCAGCGATGCCCTTGTCCAGCGTCGCCGTCGACCGGAACAGCTTGATCCAGCCCGTCCGGCGCAGAAGCTGCGGCACGCCCGCTTCCGCGATCAGGGCTTCATGCTCGGCAAGGCTGCGGCTGATCAGCGGCAGGGCCGCCATCGCGCTGCGCAACGCACGTTCGGGCGCGGATGCAAAAACATAGCGGATCAACCACGGCAAAAAAGCAGGCAGATCGCGGAAGCGATAATGCGCTTCGGGAAAACGGTTCAGCGCATAGCGCAGGACCTGGCGCAGATCGTAGGGAAACACGTACGGGAAAACCGACGCGGATTCGATCAGGCCTGCGTTTCCGTAGCTCGTCTCCTGGCCCGCCCCGTCGTGCCGGTCGACCAGGATGACATCGCGCCCCCGCTTCTGGAGATGCAGCGCCGCGGAAACGCCGACAATTCCCGCGCCGAGGACCAGAACATCGGATTTGACTAGCGCCACACGGATCTCCGAACGCAGGATCGTACGGCCTCGCCGAACGTCACCCTTCACACTTAAGTATCGCGGTTCAGGTGCGCAAACCGCCCCGTTCTTGGGTGGTGATTGTCCGCCATCCTCAACTTGCAGATCGTCAACTTGCGGACAGGCTGGACCGTGGGAGCCACAGAGGCGGCTCGGCCATCGCCGCCGGACACCATCCAAGCCTTCAGCCGACGAGAGTTTATAGACGAGAGTTTATGTCGGTCGCAGCGCTTTCGACTCCATGTCGAATTCAGCGATCTGCCTGCGACGTTCAGACTTGGTGCCGCTAAGGTGATCGGTCGCGATCGCAACATAGACAGCCGGAAGCACGAACAGGGTGAACAGCGTTCCGATCATCATGCCGGCCACGACCACGAGGCCGATCGAGAACCGGCTCGCCGCGCCCGCTCCCGACGCCGTCAGCAGCGGCAGCAGACCTGTAACCATCGCCGCGGTCGTCATCAGGATCGGACGCAGCCGGACCCGCGCCGCTTTCTCGATCGCCGCCCGTTTGTCGAGCTTCTCGTTGAGCTGAAGTTCGTTGGCGAATTCGACCATCAGGATGCCGTGCTTGCTGATAAGGCCGATCAGCGTCAGCAGGCCAACCTGGGTGTAGATGTTGATCGTCGCGACGCCGAAGAACAGCGGGATCAGCGCGCCGAGGATCGCCATCGGCACGCTGATCATGATGACGAGCGGGTCACGCAGGCTTTCGAACTGCGCCGCCAGCACCAGGAAGATGATGATGAGCGCGAAGCCGAAGGCAATCGCGAGCTGATTGCCTTCCGTGACGTATTGCCGTGCGTCGGCGAGATAATCGTGACTGAATCCCTTCGGCAGGTTTTTCGCCTGCTGTTCGAGGAACTCCACGGCCTTGCCCACCGTCACGCCCGGCATCGGCACGGCCTGGAAGGTCGCCGCATTGAGCTGGTTGTAGTGGGTCAGCGCGTTGGGATCGGTTTCAGTCTTGATCGAGACCAGCGTGGACAGTGGAATCTGCTGGCCGCCGGCCCCAGGCACGTAATACCCATCGAGGGATTGCGGCGACAGGCGCTCGCCACGTGGCACCTGCGGGATCACCTGATAAGAGCGTCCCTGAAGGTTGAAACGGTTCACATAGTTGCCGCCGAGCAGCGTCGCCAGCGTCCCGCCGAGCTGCTGCATGGTGACGCCGAGGTCATTGGCCTTGGTCCGATCGATAGCGACGCGCACCACCGGCTGGTTATAGTCGAGGTCGCTGTCGGAAACGATGAACAGACCACTCTTCTGCGCCGCCTCCTTGAGCTTGATCATCTCCTCATAGACTGTCTGAAAGCTGGATGTGCTGTAGAGCACCATCTGCACCGGCAGACCGCCCGGACCGCCCGGCAGCGGGGGTCGGTTGAAGGCGAAAGCGTTCACGCCCTCCACCTTGCTGATTTCACCTTGCACCAGCGGCTTGATGGTCATCGCGGAACGCTTGCGTTCGTCCCACGGTTTCAACAACATGCCGGCGATACCATCATTGATGCCGTTGGTGCCGTTGATCACGAAGCGCAGGTCGGTCTCAGGAAAATTCGCATATGCCTTGTCGAGCTTGTCGCCGTAAAAATCCATGTAGTCGATGTTGGCGTATTTCGGCGCCTTGATGACCGCGAACACGATGCCCTGATCCTCTTCAGGCGCCAGCTCCGTTGAGGTGTTCATGTAAAGAAAGCCGACCAACCCGAGGATCGTCACCGCGAACATCGCCGTCACCGGCCGGTAATCGAGCGAGCGATCCAGCTTCCGGCCATACCAGTCGGTAACCGAACTGAAGATCCTGTCGACCTTCGCGGCGAACCACCCCTGCCCGCCGTGCTTGAGCAGCACCGAGCACATCATCGGCGACAGTGTCAGCGCGATGACGCCGGAGACGATCACCGCCCCGGCCAGCGTGAAAGCGAATTCGCGAAACAGCGCGCCGGTGAGACCGCCGAGGAAGCCGATCGGCGCATACACCGCGGCCAGCGTGATCGTCATCGAGATGACCGGACCGACGATTTCGCGCGCGCCCTGCAATGACGCCTGAACCGCCGACTTGCCCTCTTCGAGATGCCGGTGAATGTTTTCCACCACCACGATGGCGTCATCGACCACCAGGCCGATCGCCAGCACCATCGCCAGCAGCGTCAGCAGGTTGAAGCTGAACCCCGCCGCCAGCATCAGCGCGCAGACGCCGATCAGCGACAACGGGATCGTTACCACCGGGATGATGACCGAACGCAGCGAGGCGAGAAACAGGAAGATCACGACGATAACGATGAGGACCGCCTCGATCAGCGTGTTCTGCACCTCATGGATCGAGGAGGTAATGAACTTGGTCGAGTCGTAAGCCACCTTCATCTTCATCGAGGGAGGAAGATTCCGCTCGATGTCCGGAAACAGCGCCCGTACTCCGGAGACGATGTTCAGCGGGTTGCCCTGCGGGGTCGCCTGCACGCCGATGAAGATCGCGCGCTGTCCGCTGAAAGCGACGCTGGCGTTCGTGCTTTGCGCCGCAAGCTCCACCTTGGCGATGTCTTCCATGCGCACGAAGCCGCCGTCCTTGGCCTTCACCGTCATGCGCTTGAACTGCTCGACGCTTTGCAGGTCGGTATTGGTGGTAACGTTGGAGATCGTATAGTAGCCCTTGGTCTGGCCCGCCGCCGCCTGGAAGTTGTTGGCGGCGATCGCGATAGCGACTTCCGCGGTGGTCACGTTGCGCCCGGCCATCTTCATCGGGTCAAGCCACACCCGCATCGCGAAAGTCTGGCCGCCCAGAATGTCGGCCGAAGCCACGCCGTCCACGGTCGAGAGGATGGGCTGCACCACGCGCGTCAGGTAATCGGAAATGGCCGAACCCGACAGTTCGTCGCTCGAAAAGCCGATATACATCACCGCCGTGGTCTCGCCGGTGGACTTCAGGATCACCGGGTCGTTGGCTTCCTTCGGGATCAGATATCTCACCGAATTGACCTTCGACAAAACCTCGGTGAGCGCCGCGTTCGGATCGAAGTTCAGCTTGACGTAGACCTTGATCTGGCTCTGGCCCTGGGTCGAGGTGGAGGTGATGTAGTCAACGCCTTCGGCCGACGCGACCGCCTGCTCGATCGGCGTGGTGATAAAGCCCTGCATCAGATCCGGCGACGCGCCCGGATAGATCGTGGAGACGGTGATCACGGTGTTGGACAGCTTCGGATACTGCCGGACCGGCAGATTGAAGGCCGCCGCCAGGCCGATCAGCAGGATCAGCAGGCTGACGACGACCGACAATATCGGCCGCTTGATGAAGATGTCCGTGAATGCCATGAAGGCGCTCCATTGACGCGTGGCTGTTCCGGCGAGCGGAGCATGACCGCGAGACGTTCGATCGATCCGGAGCCGCCGACGTGGCGGATCCCGCTCTTTAATCAGTTCAGCGGCGTCTCCGCCGGAATCTGCGGCATCGGATCTTTCGAGATCTCGACCGCGGCGCCCGACTGCAGCTTGAGTTGGCCGACCGCGGCGACCCTGTCGCCGGGCTGCACGCCTTTCTCGATGATGGCGCGGCCATTGATCCGGTCGCCGGTGCGGACAAAGGTGCGCTCGACCGTCAAGCTGGTCTTGCCGTCATCCTCCTTCTTCTCCTTGATGAGATAGACGGAGTCGCCATACAGCGTGTAATCGACTGCGGTTTCCGGGACCGTGACAGCCGCCGGCTTGTCCGGCAGCACCACGATCACATCGGCGAACATGCCGGGTTTAAGGATGTTGTCCGGATTGACGATGGTGGCCTGGACGCGGATGTTGCGGGTTTCGGCGGCTATCTGGGGCTCGATGGTGGTGATCTTGCCGTCAAACTCCCTGCCCGGATAGGCATCGACCGACACCCGCACCGTCTGGCCGACCGCAAGCCGCGCGCTGTCCTTTTCAGTCACGGTGAAGTTCGCGAACAGGGTCGACAGATCGGTCAGCGACACGATCTGCGTCCCCGCGTTCAGGAACTGTCCCACTTCCACCTGACGCACGCCGAGCACGCCGTCGAACGGCGCGCGCACCAGCTTCTGCGAAATGATCGCTTCGGTCTTGGCGATGCCGGCATTGGCCTGGTCGAAAGCGGCCTGCGCCTGGTCCACCGTCACCTGCGGACCGACCTGGCGCGCGGCGAGCTGCTTCGCCCGCTCCAGGGCAAGTCTCGAGACCGTCGCCTGGGCCTTGAAGCTGGCCAGATCACCCTGCTCCGGCTGGTCGAACAGTTGAACCAGCGGCGCTCCCTTGACGACGCGGCTGCCGGCGGTGAACAAAATCTCGGTGATGCGGCCGTTCACATCGGACGTCACATTGACCTGATGCACCGCGGCCAGGCTGCCCACCGCCCGCTGCAGGTTGGGCAGGACTTCAGATTTGACCTCGACCGCGCTGATCGTCACCGGCGGCGGCTTATTGTTGGCAAAGAACTGCGCGATCATGTGCGCGCGAAACGCGTTGAACCCGACCAGCCCGCCGACCAGCAACGCAAGCAGTATGCCGGCAATGATAAACCAGCGAACCATGCGCACCGGGCGCTTGCGAGGATTCTCGTCCAGTTCGCGCGGCGGTACGTCGGTCTTGTCGCCGGTATCGCCTTCCCTTCTTACCGTCATGTCATGCACTTTCTGCGGCCGACGTTTGGGCGGCGTTGAATACAGGTTCCCGGTCCAGATGCAAGGCAATCGCCGCTGCATTCAAACCGATCCCCCGAAGAATGAATTCACAAATCTGCCGTTCCAGGTCGGGCTCGCCGCCATATGACAGGGCTGGAACGGAGGGAAACCTGGTGAGAACCAACATGAGAACCGTATGATGAGCGAACCAGAACAGATTGAGCGGATCACGCCCGACCCGCTCGGCATCCCCTTCTGCAATCGCCTGCTCAAGTGAAGCCGTGAAGGCCCGGCCGATCAGATCCCGGATTTTCTCGTACAGTAATCGGGCAAACTCACCGTCGTCGAGCTGACTTGAAACCATGAGGCGCAGGCGCTGCGCTTCCTGCTGATCCGGCGAAGCGGAGACGTTCAGAAAGTGCCTGACCATGCCGCGGACAAGGATAACGAGCGTCTCCGTCGAGGGCTCGCGATCAAGCAGGCGATGCAGCGCCGGATCCGCCTCGCAGGCTTCAGCCAGAATTTCGGCGTAGAGCGCGGCCTTGGTGGGAAAATGCTTGAACAGCAACGCCTCTGAGATCGATGCGGCGGTCGCAACGCTCTTGGTCGTCGTACCCGCAAATCCGTGGCGTGCGAAACATTGTTTCGCAGCGCTCAGAATCAACTCACGTCGCAGATCGCCGGTCATCCGCAGGCTGCTCATAGCGTCGTGAGTAAGCACTCACTTCAATTTAGTCAAGACCAATGTTGCATTGCATCAATTCAATTCAAGATCGAAATGATCCGGAAGCCCTTTTTAGATGCCGGGGAAGCGATGGAATACGGCGGCCGGGCGGTTACGGGAAAAGTCCGCGCGTTGCCTTCGCGGACCGCACTTTCTCAACGCCGAGCGCCATCGCGGCGGTGCGATGCGAAATACGGTCCCTTTTCGCCCGCTCGACCATCTGGGCGAAGGCGCGATCAAGGATCTGGTATTCGCGGCGCGTCCCCTGGTCTTCTTCCCAGAACAGCTGCTGCAAACCCTGAACCCACTCGAAGTAGCTGACCACCACGCCGCCGGAATTGCAAAGGATGTCCGGGATCAGGAAAATCTCGTCCTGTCGCGTTTCCAGGATCAGGTCGGCTTCAGGCGTCGTCGGCCCGTTGGCGCCCTCGGCCAGAACACGGCATTTCAGGTTCTCGGCGACGCGCGCGTCGATCACGCGCTCCACCGCGGCGGGAACGAGCACGTCGCACGGCAGGGTCAGGATTGCCGCGGGATCGTATGAAAGCTGGTTGGAGTATCCCGCGATGCTTCCCTGCGCCCCGGTGTGGCGCAGCAGCCCGGGAATATCCAGGCCCTTGCTGTCGTAAAGGGCGCCGGTGTGATCGCTCACCGCGATGATCTTGACGCCGGAATTGTAAAGTTCGAGCGCCGCCTGGGAGCCGACGTTGCCAAAGCCCTGAACGACGGCAGTCGCACCACCGAACGCGATATCGCGTTCCTTCATGACGCGGCGGACGAGATGGGCGACGCCGCGGCCCGTGGCCTCGCGGCGGCCAAGCGTGCCGCCCGTGCTGACGGGCTTGCCGGTGACGATCTCGGTGACGGTGCGGCCCTGATACATGGAATAGGTATCCATGAACCAGGCCATCACCTGCTCGTTCGTGCCCATGTCGGGCGCCATCACATCGGTGTGCGGCCCGACGAACGGAATCATCTCCTGCATGTAACGGCGCGACAGTCCTTCCAGCTCGCGCATCGAGAGCGATTGCGGATCGACGCTGACGCCGCCTTTGGCTCCGCCATAGGGCAATCCGACCAGCGCGCATTTCCAGCTCATCCAGATGGCGAGCGCGGCCACCTCGCCGATATCCACGCACGGCGCAAAGCGCGTGCCGCCCTTGGTCGGACCCAGCGTGAGGTGATGCTGCACGCGGTATCCCTCAAAAACCGCGATCGATCCGTCGTCGCGATGCACCGGGCAGGAAATCGTGATGGCGCGCTTGGGCATCAGGATGCGCTCTCGCTCATCCATCGGGATCGACAGGTGATCAGCGATGACCCCGAATTGCTGAACCGCCATGTCGAAGACCGGGCCCGCATAAACCGTCATGGTTCTCTCCCTGTGTGTCTGATTCGCAAACCGTGCCAGGCTATTGATCCGCCGGATACGTCGCGCCGAAAGCGAGCCTTCGCTATGCCTTCAGGATGGTGAGCCGTCAGTTATGCAGTCCAATGATAACATCCATCGCCCGGATAAAGGCTGTATAAAAGCATCATGTGAAGCCTGTGCGTCCACCGATCGCCGCATGATGGAGGCCGCGAGGGTTCAACGGACGCACAGGTTATCGAGCCTGACCATCGGAAGGCGATGTTTCCACCGGCGGGACGTCAGGCAAGCGCTCGCTTGAGATCGAAAGCGGGATCAGCAGCCTGCTCCGGCGGGATCGAACCGTTCACGGCCAGAAAGCGACGGCCGAAGACGTGATCCGATGCACGGTTGACCGACTCGACGCCGATCAGACAACCGCCCTTGTAACAGAACGCGGAGAACGACCCCTGCCCGACGTCGCCACGCACGACGACCTGATCATAACCGGTCGTCAAACCCGCGATCTGCAGCTTGTCCGGCCCCTGATCGCTCCAGAACCACGGAAAACCGTCATAGTTCTTCGCGTGACCGGTCAGCCGCGCCGCCACACAGCGAGCCTGATCGGTCGCGTTCTGCACGGATTCGAGCCGCAGCGACGCGCCGAAACGCTCGCTCGCAAACAACGCGCAGTCACCAATCGCCGAAATGTTCGGGTCGGCGGTGAGCAGATGCTCATCGACGATAATTCCGGAGGCCACCGGCAGGCCCGCCTCCCCCGCCAGTTCGACATTCGGCAAAACGCCGATGCCGACCACCACCAGATCCGCCGCAAGCTGCCTGCCGTCGCTCAAGGCGACGCCTGACACGCGACCTCCGTCTCCGGCGATGCTCGTCGCCTGCACTCCGAAATGAAGGCGAATCCCAGCTTCACTGTGGCGCTGCTGAAAGAACTCCGAGATCTCCGGCGTGACCGCACGCGCCATCACGCGCGGCGCAAGCTCCACGACATCGACCTCGAGCCCCTTCACCCGCGCCGTGGCCGCGAATTCGAGGCCGATAAAACCCGCCCCGACCACCACCACCCGCCGCCGGGTGGCAAAGAGCTGCCGCAGCTTCTCGCTCTCGTCGAGCGATCGTAGATACAGGACATCCTCCAGATCGGCGTTGGGAACGTCGAGCAAACGGTTGCGCGCGCCCGTCGCCAGGACGAGGTGTTTATAAGATCGGGACGCACCGGAGGCACACACGAGTTGAAGCGCGCCACGGTCGATGGCGACAGCGCGATCGGCGATCAGTTCGATGCGCTGATCGTGGTAGAACTTCTCCGGCCTGAACATCACCGAATCCGGGCTTCCGCCGCCTTTCAGGTAGGCTTTGGAGAGCGGAGGCCGCTGGTAGGGCAGATGCGGCTCGTCATTGATCAGACCGACAGGCCCCTCGTACCCGGCCTGACGAAGCGAAACGGCAAGTTGAAAGCCGGCATGGCCGGCCCCGACGATCAGAATCGGTGCGTCCTCCATTCGTCAAGCCCACCAGTTCAGGACGGTCTGAACGTCTGTCATATCGCCTCCAAAGCGTTATCTTTCCGGGAGCGGGTGTCGGCCCGCGCCGTTTCTTGCACGAACCTGCCGCCGATTGCCACTCCCGGCGGATCCGCCGTTAACAATCAACCGGGGCATGCGACACATCGTGTAGGCGGACCGGCCTTGATCGATCCGAAACTGGCCCTCTCACCCGGAGCGACCCCAGATGACAGCCCTCAATCCCGGCTCTCCCGAAGCTTCGGGGATGTCCAGCGTCGCGCTCGCGCGCATTGATGATCACCTGAAGCGGCGATACATCGACGCCGGACGGTTTCCGGGCACACAGTTGATGGTGTATCGCCGCGGCAACCTCGTGCATCACTCCGTGCAGGGTTTTGCCGACCTGGAACGCAAGGTGCTCCTGAAGGATGACACCATCTTTCGTATCTATTCCATGACCAAGCCGATCACCTCGGTGGCTTTCATGATGCTGGTGGAACAGGGTCTGGTTGCGCTCGACGATCCCGTTCACAAACATATTCCCGAATGGAAGAACCTTGGCGTGTTCCAAGCGGGCGCCGCGCCTGCTTTCATGACCAGGCCGCCATCGCGACCCATGCAGATCGTCGATCTGCTCCGCCACACATCCGGACTGACCTACGGTTTCCAGCAGCGGACCAGCGTCGACGCGGCGTATCGCGACAAGCAGATCGGCGCGCTGGACCTTGCTGGCACGCTCGATTCGATAATCGCAGATCTTGCCGGTATTCCGCTGGAATTCTCGCCGGGCGAGGCCTGGAACTACTCGGTCTCCACGGATGTGATCGGCTACCTGATCGGCAGGATCAGCGGCACTCCCTTCGACCGGTTCTTGAAAGAGCGTATTTTCGACCCGTTGGGAATGGCCGACACCGGCTTCTTCGTGCCAGCCGGCAAGGCGCACCGACTCGCGGCCTGCTATAGCGCTGATGCAGGCGGCATGATGCCGGCTCATTCGCCGGCTGCGACGAGTGGAATGACGTTGCAGGACGATCCCGCCACCAGCCCGTTTCTCTCCCCGCCCGGCTTCATCTCGGGCGGCGGCGGCCTTTGCTCGACGGCCGCCGACTACCTCACCTTCTGCCGGGCGCTGCTCAACGGCGGTGAACTCGGGGGCGTCAGGCTGATCGGGCCGAAAACGCTGGCGCTGATGACGAGCAATCATCTGCCCGGCAATCGGGACTTGCCGGAGATGTCGCGATCCATGTTCTCAGAGGCGACCTACAGCGGCATCGGCTTCGGCCTCGGCTTCGCCGTCACCATCAATCCCGCAAAGACGCTGATAGCCGGAAGTCCCGGCGAGTACGCCTGGGGCGGCGTTGCGACGACGTCGTTCTGGATCGATCCGGCGGAAGAGCTGATCGCCATCTTGATGACGCAGGTGATCCCCTCGACCGCCTATCCTGTCAGGCGCGAACTTCGCACCATGGTGTATGCGGCCATCACCGACTCCAATCTCTGAGCGACGTTGCTTAGGTACTCAAGCTCTCGACCCACAATTCGTCGTTCACTCACTCGCCGACCGATGCGAGCGTGCGCTTCGCCGCGATCAGGTGCGGAATGTCGTACATCCTCCCCTCGATACCTATCACGCCCGCATCAGGCTGACTGGCGAAGGCGGCGACGACGCGGCGGGCGTGCGCCAGATCGGCTTCGCTTGGTGTGAAGCAGGCGTTGATGATGGCGACCTGATCCGGATGGATCGCAAGCCGTCCGACGAATCCGTCGCGGCGGGCGATACGGCAACTCTCGGCAAGGCCCGCCGGATCCTTGAAATCACTGTATAGCGTATCCAGCGCAAGAACCCCGGCCGCGTTGGCGGCGAAAAGACATTGGGCGCGCGCGACCTGATAAGGGAATGTCCAATCGCCGTTCGGCTCTTTATTGGTCAGCGCGCCCACCGCGGCGCTGAGATCTTCAGCACCCCATGTCATGGCCGCGAGCCTTAAGACTTGCCCTGGACGTTGTGCTGCATAACCGGCAAAGCCGAGCATCGCAGCCGGCGTCTCGGTGGCGACAGCCAGCAGTTTCACATGACCGGCGGGAATGCCCGCGGCCACCTCCAGGACATCGACGTAATGTGATATCTGCTCGATATCCTGAATGCCGTTGACCTTTGGAATCAGGATCCCGTCCAGCCCCGGGTGGACCACCGCCGCGAGATCGGCCAGCGTCAGGCCCGTTCCGAGCGCGTTGATACGGACCAGAAACGTCCAATCCCGGGCAGTCGCGCCACTGAGGAAACTCTTCACCGCCTCACGCGCCATCGCCTTTCGGCCAGGCACGACAGAATCTTCCAGATCGAGCACCAGCGCATCCGCGCCGCAGCTATCAGCTCGCGCGAGCTTCCGATCGCTGTCAGCGGGGACGAAAAGTAGCGAGCGCCATTTCATGCCGGACTCCGCATCATCAGCGCGTTGCGCCGGCAGAACACCACCTCTTCGCCGCGCTGGTTGTATCCGCGATGCTCGAAAGTGACGATACCCTGCGTTGGCCGCGACTTGCTGTCGCGAACCGAAATCACTTTCGATTCCGCGCGCAATGTATCGCCGGCGAATACCGGATGGGAGAACTTTGTTTCTTCCATGCCGAGGTTTGCGACCGTGGTTCCAAAAGTGGTGTCCTGCACCGAAAGGCCGATGATGAGACCCAGCGTAAAGATGGAATTGATGAGAGGTTTGCCGAATTCGGTCGATCTGGCGTATTCGTGATCGATGTGCACCGCGGCCGGATTGCAGGTCAGCGAGGAGAACAGAATATTGTCCATGTCGGTGACGGTTCGCCGAATTTCGTGAACGAACGTCTGCCCGACGGAAAACTGCTCGAAATACAGTCCGGCCATTCGGTTTCTCCTCGACCGCCATCGGATTGAACGCTCAGCGTCGACATCATGGCCGGTTCCGGAGTTTGCCATCCGCTACCGCCGACCGCAATGAGCCGGACTTATAGCTTGGGCCCCGCGACCAGCAGCAAGCGGAAATCCGATCAGGCATTCGCGCGTTGAGATCGCGAACCAGAACGGCCTCGATATTTTATCGGGGATGCTCTATAGCGTCCCTGCGCGACGCATGTCCTCGGGCCTGACCCCGGGGATGGATGACCTGCTCGCGTGCAAAAAGCGCCCAGAGCATTATCGCTTCTGATTGAATCAAAAGCGAAGATCTATGATATTGATTTGACGCGTTTTCTTCACGCGAACCGGATTCCACTTCGCTCGAAAACGCTATAGATCAAAATCAGGGAGCCGCGATTCTGTTCGGAAGCGGAACGGCCCCGGATCAGGGCAGCCGGCTGGCTTACGCCCCCACGCGACGCCAGTTGCGCAATGTTCTCGCAGATCAAAAATCCATCCCTCATGGAGACAAAATTGACCCGGAAATTCGTTGCCGAAGCCGCCTCGCTAGCCGTCTTTGGAGCAGGGCTCGCGAGCGTCTATATTCTCGCCAAGGTACTTAAAGGCGACGTCGCGGATTTGACGATCGCGTTGATCGCCACAGCCATATTCGTTGTGTCTTATGTTCTTGGCCAGTGGGTGAAACGCACGATCGACCCGCCGCACGCCGCTAAATAATCATCCCCCGGAAACCTTCGCTGAAGGGCTCTCGTCAGCCCGTATTCTCAAGCGAGCCTTGTGAGCCTGGCAATCGCCTCTCACCGCCGGACGGCGGTCCACCTGCCGACACATCCGTCACTGCGCCGATAGGATCCGCCCCCTCTGTTTCCCGAAAGCCGGCCAACCGCGCTGAGACTCACACCGCCGCCGGCATTTGTCGAGGCTTGAAACGCACCGCTTCGGCTGACGCGACCGCTTCCGCCGCCGGAGACGATGACCTGTGTCCCTGAAACCGTAAAGGAGCCGCCGCCACTTCCCTGACAGTTGGTGCTTGTCCCCGTGAACGACCAGCCGCCATCGAACCCGCCGGCAGCAGGCAGATTGCCCCGCGCGGGCGGATTGCTCTGGCGAGCATGGGGCGGCTTCGGGCGGCTCTGCGGCGGCTGATCCTCCCGGCGGTCCTGAGAAAGGCCCGCTATCGCTACGCTGGTCGCCGCGGCCAGCGCGATGGCAGCCATGAGAGCAACCTGAAAATCCCTGAGCATTCCTGTTCTCTGCATCAACCGCGAGGAGCTTCGATCAACGCTCGCCCCGCCCGTCCCTCTGTCCATTGACATCGTCTCTATATCGGCGCCCCGCCCTGGAAAACCCTAGATTTCTTTGTTTTGATGGAATCAGCCGCAAAAAGGCTGTGGGACGGGCCTTTTGCTATTTGACTCAAGCAGGATGCGGCTCGTGATGCAGCGAGCGGCGGCCTGATGCTCTTTACGATATGCCGCAGCGATCATCAGGGCGAACGCCATCCACGCCCGCGGAGAGTCCGGCAAGGTGGTTCCGCGCTTCGATTACGCCCAGTCAAAGTGGAGTGTTTCGCGGAAGGCGAAACGCTCGATATGACTGGCCACGACCTCCCGCAGGGTCGCAAGGCTGGCGGCGTCCTCGGTCGCCAGGTCGATGACAAGACTTTCTGGTTCGGCTGTCAGCCGGGCCTCTCCCAGAGGAAGCACGATCCTGCCGTTGACGGAATCGTATTCGGTTTCGAATTTATGGGCCCAATGTTTGCAAAGCTGCTGCAAGTATCGGCTTGCATGCACCGTGTTCACCGTTGCGCGGCTCGTTTCCATGGCGTTGCGGGACTGCGAGTTCATCGACGACCTCCAGGCTCGAATGCGATTGGACCGTGACGTCGCGGCATGATTCACCGCCTGCATCTGGTCCCGCGCCCCTCGGCTCAGGAGTCTGATGCAATTGCGTTGAACAAGACTCCCGGAGCACGATGCGATCGAATTGAATCGGACCATGCTCCAGAAGTTATTGTCCAGTCGTATTTTCTTGCGGCGAACAGGTCACCCACTTCGCCGGAAAACACCCTAGAACGTTTTCGAGCGAAGCATGTCCTCGGGCTTGACCCGAGGATGGTGACCTGTTCGCGTGAAGAAAACGCGTCAAACCAA
>JAANMW010001462.1_pt1 | contig 24686 bp, 25 predicted proteins | sample 7279671 | NCBI WGS metagenome assembly JAANMW01 (sample SAMN14094541, study PRJNA606508) | bioreactor metagenome | isolation source: A lab-scale SPAN reactor treating ammonium-rich wastewater day 247 | place: Ireland: Galway | collected 2017-09-19 | reverse complement strand
ATTTCGATTCAAAACCATCTTTGGCGATAGGCTTTATGCCAGAAATCTTGCTCAACAAAGAACAGAAGTAGGTATCAAGGCATCTGTTTTAAACCGTATTATGGCGAGGCAAAACAAACACTGTGGGAAATTGCAATAACTGGCTTCGTTTTGCGGTTTGACTGTACCAACCATTGTTTGATACAGTCAAACAGGATTTTGGGGGAAGTATTAAATTGGGGGCGGGGGGATGGTAAGGGGTTTGAATTGGCACTTGTATTGCTGTAGCTCAAATGAATGTATTACACAACAAGGAAAGTTGCTACTCAATCAATAGTTCTATCGTCAGTGATTCCCTTTCGGTCATCACCGGGGCCGACTGGATATCATCACTGTTAATGATGCGAGCTGTGTATGTGGAGCCGTCTGTGTCGGTGAAGGTAAAATTATACTTTGATCCTATCACAATTCCCAGGAAGGTTAAGAAGTTCGTGTAGTCTGTTTTTGGTATGTTGCGGAAGTGGAGGGTAATAGTTGTCTTTGCTGCAATGCCTTTGTCGTATATATACACATCTCCGGCATCACTATAATCTTTCGGTTGTAAGTATTTCCTGGAACGGCTATAATCGCCCACACCACTTGCAGGATTCCGGCTAAACTCCACGGAACCCGTTGGGGCCGATATTCGCTCAAATTTTATTTTTGCCATACCTAACCTCCATATTTCTTATAGAAATCCATAGCATTCCTGAAGTCACTGCGCACCATAAATGCAACCAAATCTATACCACTGTTTTTAAGGGTATTCAGATAATCATACATAGTTAATATGCTTTGGCTATGATGGTTATACGATCATTCCTTATATCCCTGCCGCTACCGGGATAGAAATTAACCTTCTGAACCTCAGTAAGTAAACTACTTTGTGGGACGATGGTTAGATCATCAGCAAACTCTACCTCGGCATTGTCCAGGAATACTTCCATCTCCAGCACCTTCTTGCGATCCTTGTAGCGGGTCAGGTAGAAATCCCGCACATGATCGGCCATGGCCTCAAGCGTAACGAAGTCAAAATAAAAGAGGTCTGGTCGTTCTTTTTCCCCATAGCGGGTAATACTAGTGCTGTTCGATGTGCCCGATACTGCTTTATAAGCATCTGTACCGGATTTAAGCCAGTCTCTCTGGTAATAGAGTCTGATTTTGTTGATCAGTTCCTCAACAGGCGATCTCCTTACTCTAAGCGTGGTCTTTGCATCGTCCTGCATGCGTATCATATTCGCTGTGATGCTTTTCTGTGACGAGAGGCTGTCTGGCCGAAGGGTAAGGACGGCCTTGCCTGCTGAAAATCGGAAATAACACCGGCACTGCCAGGCCATTAAAGCCAGCCATTCCTTTGCCCGTTTCCGCTCATTAATCAAGATTGAAAACTCATAACTATTCGTGGAGAAAAACGAGCCAACATCGGTTGAAAAGTCCGCATTTGCTATACCCAGATAGGTGTTGAGGAAATGCTTGAATATATGGTTCGGCCTCTTGATGAGCGAGTTAGCGGTTCCCGTGAATGTCCCGCTTGCATCGTCCTGATACCCGTCCACGTTAACGGTAACTACCTGGCCTATAACAGTATCAGCTGATGAATTCGAAGAGCTGGCCAGCCCAACCCCCGTAGCCGCAGAGGAGCCTGTTGAAGTTGTGTGTATCTCAAGCCACACCTCAAATACCTCACACGTAAGCCCGTTATCGCCGTTTGCAAACATATTTACCGTGCTGCTTGAAGGCACAGAGGCGCCGATGTTAAATTTCTGGGTAACCGTAACGCCAGAGGTATTGATGTTCGTCCCGTGAAATTGTACATATGCAGGGGCATTTACTACGGTCTTGTGGGTAATACAAGCATACACGACCGAAGGCGTAGGGCCTGTATAGCTCGGGTAGTATGCATTTATGGAACCTGTCCCGGAATTGCCATTGCTTGCCTGTTTGTATGAAGTTACATCAGACTGGTCGCGGATATTACTGATTGATCCGGTTTCTACCCAGCCAGACGGCAGGCTATCAGTAGAATTGTTCGGGTAATAATTCTTTGTGGTGCTTGCTGTATGGCTATGGCTTCCTGTATCGATGTCGATATTTACCTGTTTTTTGATAACTGCCTTTGCCGAAAAAGCCACTACCGCCTTGCCTGGATAGCTTGCATGCTCGTCTCCCGACTGTCCCGTGTATGCAGTAAATCCGCTCGTTTGCCGTACCTCATCCACGTAAACACTACCAAGTGTTTTTACCGGATGATCGGCAATTAAATAGACGTATTCCGTGAGCACCTGAAAGCACGATGCCCCTTTATTGTGAGCCATCGCCGTTGTACTGTTATAGCCTCTTGCCCCTGAAGCGGCAAGGGTGAGGGAATTCCCCGATCTCGATGCTATCCTTATCTGCTCATCATCAATCTGCACCGTAAACGCCCCGGAGGAAGGAAATTCTGAGGCGTCAGATAAATTCAATGTTCCCCCGTTTCCCGGGCTTGATGCGGTAATATTAGCTACCATGCTGTCAACTGCCCCTGCCTTGACAGCATGGCATCTCACCCTCTTTGTCGGCCCGTATGCGATATTGCCGATCTTCCCAACTTCATCGGGATCTGCGTTCGGATAGCTACTGGCATCTATTACCGTGCCAATATACTTATCAAGCCGTACCGACTGATCAACAAACCTCACACTATAGATAAGCTCATCAACTTTTTCAAAGTCTACAATATTCCCCATCCATACTTTTTGAGGCGCATCAGTTGAATCATCAAGACCCTTGAACCATAAATACAGCTCACAATCCGTTGTTTCGATATTATTTGCCGCAGTCCAGAGGATGGTGTCCATGTTCGGGCTGGCGTTAGGGTCATTTATCAGGTCTAGCGCAAAGTCGGACACCTGTGAGATTGCCAGCTCGTTCGATATGCTTTCGTCAATTGCCCCCCAGCTTTTTACCCATGCAAGGGTCGTTATTCCTCCGTTCCAGGCAGGCAAGGAAAAGGCCTGATCTGACAGGTATTTTGTGCCTGAAGACGGGAACGGGCATTTCAATATCCACACGGGGCTGGCCCCGGTTTTTTTGTTTTTTTCAGTAGTAAAATTTGTGGGAAATGTCTTCATTATTGGAGATTTTTTAGCCTTCTGAGTTCTTCCTGGAGCGGTTTTACAATCTTTCTTGCAAGCATTGCCGGGCTGTCGGTTTCCCGCGCGGTGATTTCGATTTTTGGGATGTTGATGGTGATGTTTCTACCCGGCACAGATACAGGGTTTTGGGGCTGTGCCTGGGGTAGAGACGCACGGCCGTGCGTCTCTACGTTCTGGATGCGGTTGGGCCGGATTGGCTCTGTACGGACAACGGTATCGGGTCTGTAGAGGTTTTCTACGCGATACTGCACGCTCTGGCTCGTTTCGTTTACCATATTGTTTTTATGAACATTTTCAGTATTGATAGCCCTGGTTTGCGATATATTTTCTGTGTTTTTAACGATGTTTTTTGTATTCTCAAAGATGTGGTTTTGATAGATGTTCTGTCTGCTCACCTCGGCAGGAGGAGGTGCAGGATTTTGTATTTCTACCTGACTATTCCCAGGATTTCCGACATTATTTTCCCTATCCCTAAAGGTGTTCTGGACGATATTCTTTACCTCCTCGAAGGTATGATTCTGGTAGATATTGTACCTGGCAGGTACCACGGCCTCGCCTTTGTGCAGCTCTGCTATCCTATCATCATCTATATACCGTGATCCTACGAAATACGATGGCAAGGCGCTTGTCCCTGAAAACGGCTGAAAACCATTTCCTCCCGGTGCAGCTCCGGTCTGTACTGTCTGTATGAGAATGGTCTTACGCGTGACATCAGGTATGGAATTCATGAGCGATTTCACATCGTTCAGGGCTGTTAGTGCCTGCGATACGTCGATTATCAACACTAGTGATCGCAGGATATTTTGCAGATTCTCAGCGTCGGTCTTTATCATGCTGAGCTGGTTGAGCACCTGAGAGGCATCCGCGCTGAGCCTCATGGTCTGCATGGCAGCGCCGAGCGAGAGTATTTCGCTTCTTACGAGCGATGCTGTAGAGGCTATCTGCATCAGGGACGCATTCAAGGAAGAGACAATCTCTTGCGACTGTCTGAGCTTTGATGTACCGATGTCGAATTGCGGCTTTGAGAGTTGGAACGGCTCTAGTTTGAAGTCTGGTAATTGAAAATTTGAGAACATGGACTGCATGTCCTGTGTGACGCTGGATTTCATCTGCGATATTTGTTCGGACAAGGGCGTGAAATTGGCCACAATATTTGGCCTTTCATCGCCGATAGAACCTATCATTTCCCTGATATCCTGTACCTTCTCCGAAATAGGCTTGATTTCAGAGCCTTCCCCATAGAACCTTACCACCAAGGGCGTCTCAATCTCCCGCTTAATCGCCTGTATTGCCCCCATTGCCTGTGTGGTATCGATGGTAAGTTTCAGAGACGTCATCCTATCGCCAAGGTCTATAATCTCTGCCTTGTAGGATCCCAGCACCGCTTTTGCCTCAGCAATAGCATCTCGCAGGGTGGCTGCCCACGTCTGTGTTTGCTCGATCTCCTGCTGTTTTGCGGCTATCATTTTTTCTTGCTCCGTCACGATTTCCGACTGTGCAAGTTTGACCTGATCCAAGGCAGTCCGTGATGCATTTTGCAGGCTGATGTATTCTTTGCCGTCCTCTACCACGGCATTGGCCGCACTCGCAGCGGCTTGCTGGTATTTCGCAAGGGCATCGATACGCGCCTGGCCGTTCAGAAGTAGGGCAGACTGGTATTGTCCCTCTAGCGATCTTTGTGTGTCATAATATTTTTGCACCTCGGACTTGTTTTGATTGAATATCTTATCCTTGAGAGATTTTTCCAGGTCGGCATACCCCTGCCTTTGCTGGGATATCTGCGTCTCAAGGGCTAAAAGCTCCTGCGTCTTCCGCTTCTGCTCATCGATAGCGCTGGTATGGAGCGCGGTAAGGGTGTCGTAGTATTGCTGCCAGGCATCCAGTCTCGTGGATATCTGTGTTTTCTCTGCCGTAAGGACCGCTATTGCCTGGTTTTTCATATCTTCGGGAGATGCGCCGGTGGCTTTCATCTGCTCGAAGATCGCCCGCTGGGCATTGGCTTGCTTTTTGTAGACCTCATCAACCGTTTCAAGGTACCCAGTTAGTACGGTTTTCAGGTTTGCTATCGTATTTTTCTGTGCCTCTTCGTACTGCCTTACGGCGATACGGTTCTTTTCCCATACTCCTGAGAAGTCAAATCCCTCTTTATCCCCTGCACCCTGCATTATGCCCTGTATCTCTTCCATGGATTTTTTCATCTCGTCCAGGTCCCGTGCGGGTATTTTCAAGTTCAGGGCAAACTCCGTCCCGGCAAATTTCAGGACGTCAATGCCAACCGATTCCACAACCTTGGAGTATTCTTGTAGTAATTTCACATTCTTTTCAATCGCCTTCCCCTTTTCCGCCTCGGCTTGCGCTGCCCTATCCGTGGCGCTTACAGCGTTTGTCTGCGCGGCCATCAATTCTTCCGAGCTTGCCGTTATGGCAGACATATTTTCCCAGGCTTGCTTGCCAAGGTCTTTCGTTGCCTCCCATGTCGTCATCATGGCCATTTTGAGTTCGTCGTATGCGCCGCTCGTGATGTGTACTGCATCGGTGACCCAGGTGAGCGCCATACCTATCCCCATAAACCCTGTCCCCACAAGCGCAATTGCACTGGCAAGTCCCTGGAAGAGTCCGTACAAGGCCAAGCCGCCCTTTACGATGAACGCCCCTACTTCTAGTCTGAGGTTGGCTACCGATGCGGTGAGTTGCTCCATCCGCTCTTTTGCCGTGAGCACGGAAAGATCATGCCGCTCCAGAGATTCCCTTCCCGCCTCAATCGTTGCATTGAGGACTGCCATTTTTTGTTCTTGTGAGGTTAGCTCGCTTGCAGATTTTCCCAGGCTCTGCGCCATCTTCCCATTTGCTTCTTCAAGCTTAATCACAATTCCCAGATTGTCCAGGAATAGAGGGCTTGCCCTGCCTATCCCAAGGGCAATACTATCAAACGCATCCTTAGCCGTTATCCCCATATCCCTGCTCTTTGCCCTGGCAATTGCCATGAGATCGCCCAGTTTTTCCACGGGAATGCCGAGCGAAATAGCCCGGTTTGTAGCCTCCACCAGGCTTTTGTTGTCAATAATCCCCCCGGAGAGTTCTTTTATACGGCTAAAGACCTGCTCCGCATCGTGCCCCATAGAGTTAACCATGGAGCGGAATGCGCTCATGGATTGCTGGAATGATGCCGTTTGCTGGGCCATATCCCACGCCTTTGATATAGCAAGCCATGCCCCGGTGATAGCGGCTGATACGGATAGCCAGTGGGTTTTAATGAAGTTAAAGCCGGAGGTGATGTTTGTTTTCAGGGTATCAAATGCGGATGCTACAGCACTGCCGGTGCTTTTTCCTGAGTTTGCTATACCGCTGAACGCCGATTTCGCCGATTCCTGGACGGCGCTGAATGCCTGTTTTGTGGCGTCCACGGCGGTTATCAGTAATTTGACTTCTGTTGCCATCTTTTGGTAATCCCCCTTGGCCCCCCTTTGGAAAAGGGGGAAATAATGAGGTTCGTCTAATTTTCATTCTTTGGTTGATTTTTTCTTACTTCAGCTTCAACGATAGCAAGGTATTCAATGTCTTCTTTCTGTGCCTCACACATGCTGAGTATGGTGCCGGGATCTACCAGATCATGCAAGGATTTCAGCAGGGTGTGCATTTCCATAACCTTCTGACCTCGTTGGGTCAGTGCAGGTATCAGGCATCCTTTGCCTTCTACCTCGCAGTCCGGGGTGGCATCGTCCACCGTCTGCATGTCCCGGCATGCCTCGCAACTCACACCAGGGTAGTCTAGCTTTGCCCTGATGTGGTCGAGGAGTTTTTTGCGGTCTTCTCCTTTTCTTGCTGCATGAGGGTTTCGAGGTCTACACATGCTTCGTTGACGAACCGGCTGAAGGCGTTCCATTTAGTCATCATAAGGTCAATGTTTTCCGGGGTGCAGGGGAACGGCTGCCCGTCCATGGTGAAGCCTTTCCAGTCCTTCACCGCTGCACGGCCTAGTAGTTTGTCGGCCTCTACGGAATCGAATTCCTCAGCTTTTTGATGGTTCTTGTAGGTGATTCTTTTGGCTTTTGTGTATATTTTTTGCAGCTCTTCTCTGCTGATATACTGAATGAGTACTTCGGTATCTTCGCTGAATGGTACCCAGACTTGTAATGCATCTTTTTTTAGTGCGCTGATATCCATGATTTCTCCTTATCGTATTTGCTATTTTTAATCCCCCCTGCCCCCTTTAGAAAAGGGGGAGATTCATCGCAGGGACACGGTACTCCGTGTCCCTGCAAGGGGGTTTATCACATTCCTGCTAAACCAAAGGATCGGTGTTTCTGCGATTCGTTCCACTGATCCAGAATGGATCGGTAATTCCCATCCCCACTGGCGTATCAGATGTTGCTTGCACCAGGAATTCAAGCGGTTCTTTAATAATGCCTGGCTCTTCTGTGATATTATCGTTCTTTAGTTGGAGGTGAGGGAACTGCAGCTTGAATGAACGGTATGAAGCCCCCTCTATCAAGGCCCCCGTAAATGTAATATCCATCTTTTTACGTGTGTCGTTGATCAGTGTTGTTAAGTAAGTTGTACTTGTGTGGCGGGGGAATGTGAGAGTCAGAGACACTTCCGGCATACCTGCGTTTTGTGGTTCGTCAATCAATTCCTGTTTCGCCGTACCGGTTTGATCTAAATATTGCCCGGTGTACACGCCTTCCAGCTTCCGCATAACTTTTAATTCGAATGCGGAGGGGTAAACCTTATCCCCAGCCGCAAGCCCCGCGCCAGATTTATCGTTTATCCGAAATACACCTTCAGAGAAGCGGACCCGGTTCGATTTCTCAACATACGTAACATTATTAAACGTAGTAGTGGTATTAACAATACTGGCGTATTCCTTATTATTAGCTATGACATGGAAGATGATCTGTAACGGGTTACCTACGTCTCCTTTTAGCGTGAAGCCGACGACTTTTACCGATACTGCCTCCTCTATGTAATCCTTCATGTTTAAGCAAAAAGTACAGAACAACCCATCGATGATCTTATTCCACTTATAGATGTAATTGTACGCCGGGACACCCGTAGTCGTTTTCCTGCACACAATGGTACCGGTGGCTGGAGTTGTCGGTGAGCCGGTGACGGTGTAAGTAAAGGAGTTAGTGTCGATTACTGTGATCGTAAAGGTGCCGTTGTATTGCGATTGCGTAGCGCCTGCGATGGTAACAACGTCACCTGTGGTGTATCCATGGGATGATACCGTTGCCGTTGCAGTAGTACTAGTACGGGTTATGCTGGTTACACTCTTCGTTGTACCGTCCAGGGTAGGCACACCGGCAATGCCCATGAATAGGGCAAGAAGCAGCCCTGTGTTCCCGTCATACCGCAAGTAACACGGTATATCGCCAGACACTTTTACGGCGCCCGGTGTGCCGTCTTCGGTGAAGAAATTGCCCAGTGAGTCGTCAAGATCAATCTCTGCTTCGCGTTTCAGAGTGGTCGGCAAGAGTAAGATGCCGTCGTTTGCGCCACAGGTAACGGCAGTATTCCAAGTAGCAGCTTTTTTCACCGCGCCTTTTACTTCGACGCCTGCTAAACCCATTGTTTATTTCCTCCAAAAAAATTCTTTTATTAGGTTAGATATAGAGCAAACTCTTTGGGGTTGCCTGGTAGAGAGACGCACAGCCGTGCGTCTCTACGGTTCGCCGCCGCCAGGTGGCGGTGGTTCAGGTACCAAATCGAATAGCTGATCGCCGAATTTGGTTTCATCGATTTCATATTCCCGACCAACAACCAACAGGCCCAGATCGGGGTGATAGGTGTTACCGATTTTTGCTATGACTTTTATTCTCACAAAAACCCTCCTTTTCTTGCTAAAGTTTTTTTAATCCCCCTGCCCCCGTAGGGACACGGCGCACCGTGTCCATAAAAAGGACACGGCGCACCGTGTCCCTACAAAAGGGGGAAATTACGTGTATACGGTATCAAAATTTGTCTGGAATCCGATCCCGTAGACGGTGATCGTCTGCGAGGTAAATACGAACTGCACTTCAGTGAGTTGCATACGTTCTATATCAAGCCCGAAGTTCTGGTTTGTGATATACTTTGTTACGTCCTTTATCAGCTTATAGACTCCACCCGCCCCGTCCTTCCGTACGGCCTCCTGGCCTTTCAGGTTCTTGTTTGCGGCAAGGATGTTGAAGACGGCTACCTCGTTGTAGTTTGCTTCGTTGTCGATCCAGTCGAATTGAGATCCCGCATAGGTGACGTAGAGCGCAGGATACTGGATGGGCAGCTCCTCGATTTTCGCCTCGAGCTGGCCGGCGTAGGTTTCTACAGTACGGGCGTAGGTGATTCTTGTTTTGAGCTCTGTGATGATCTTGTCTTCTATTTGTTCGAAATCCATAATCCCCCCTGCCCCCCTTTAAAAAAGGGGGATGATGTTAGAACCCTGACATTGATTTTGAGGTAAATATTCTGTCGTCCAGTGTCTTTGTTGATTGTACGCCGCCTTCGCCTGGCGAGGCAGGTTCGGGTTGTTCGCCGATTGAGATTTTGCCTTCAGCAATTTTTGTAAGCAGGGCGATGGCGTCCTTGTAGCGGTCGCGCCGCGTTTCCGGCATTTGTTCTACTCTGCGGGAGTAAAGGTTGTAGATTGCTATATCTACCGATGCCTTTTTCACGATGTCCGGGACGGTTGTAAAGGGCACGGTAAAAACCTGTCCGCAGTAGGTGTCGATCTCGGCATCGGCTTGCGCAATTGCCTCGTCAACCCTTGTCTGGTTTACGGCTCCTGTATTCTCGTCATCGGTCAGTTGTGTGACCGATGCCTCAGAGATGAGCTTTTTTATGTCGTTCAGTGTTGAATATGCCATATCATTTACCGTTATTTATTTTCAAAGGGTTTCTGCAAGACCTTAAATCCCATCGCGCCAAGGAAGAGGATAATGAGCTGTATGTCCGGCTTCCAGGCGCCTGCGGTGAACACGGCATGCATCCAGTCTGTTGCCATGCAGCACATGATTACGAACGGGAATAGCCTCGATGCGCTGAGGCCGCCGTCATTTTCCTGGAGAAATTCCAAGAGTTTCATTTTTTTGTCCTTTCTTTAATCCCCCCTAGCCCCCCTTTAGAAAAGGGGGGAAATTCACCCCTAGCCCCATTTAAAAAAGGGGGATAGACTGTTTCCCCCTTTTCTAAAGGGGGACTAAGGGGGATTATTCGTTCTATGGTTTTGTGTTGGTTGCGTTCCGGACATACACCGTATGTCCGAGCGTAAGCCCTGGCGCCGTTGTTAGCCCTACCGTGTTCCCCTTCAGCACATTGCCGTACAATAACACCGGTTCTTCCATGTGCGACCCCTGATAGTTCTCCCGGGTGTTGCCGTCAGCCATACAGCCAATGCCGGCCATGGCGTTATCGCTGATGTAATTTCCGCTTATTACGAACTCCCTGGGTGAGGCATCCGGGTAATCAATGAGCTGGATTCCATCCTCTTCACACCCGGCAATAACATTTTCTTTTATTGCGTACACCATAGCCTCTTGCGTGGGTTTTAACCGTATCTCTATGCCGTCATCACCGCACTGGAGAATTTTATTTTTCCGGATGGTGATGTTTCCTGTTTCGCTATCTATGTCTATCCCGTCATCGCCCGCATCTTGTATGATGCAGTACTCCACCGTTCCGGAACCTTCAGCCTCGAAGCTGATAACGTCGCTTTTATTATCATAAAACACGCACCGTTCTATCATGCCTTTCCCGTGCACGATGACCGGTTTTTGTGCATTCGTAATGTCCAGCCCGATAAGCCGCGCCGCGCCGGTGATGGTGAATACCGTCTTTTCGCTTCCGTCAATCGTCACCCGTGCGGCAGACTTTGTGCCGGTTTTTGAGCGAATGGCAATATCCTTGTCTACTACGATCCCGTTTTCCGTGTATGCGCCTGGCGCTATCTCTACCTCATCGCCGTCCTGCGCAAGGGCGATCGCATCCTTAATCGCGCCTGCATCGCCAGGAACGGTAATAATCCCGGCAGTAACAACAGGACACAGGGCAAATAAGAGCGCAGCGCATAACAACCCTGTACACTTCATAATCCATCTCATATCCATTTCCATGTTTCATTCCTTTCTTTTTCCTTGATCGCTAGTAAAAGGGGCAAGGCTAAAACCTCGCCCTACGTTGCATCTATTTTGGCCTCAGGGCGCCGCGGTAAATACCGCCGTCCACGCCTGGCCAACCTTTCGGGGTGAGGTCAAGAGCGCCTTTCATTCCGAATGCAGTCGTTGGCCGGTAATTGCTATCCAGCCCCGGGTTGCCTTCAACGCCAGAGCTTTCCCATCCGGGCGCATAATAAGATTTCGTTGCGTTAAAATCTCCTGATGCCAGGAAGCCATTCAAGGAGTTGGTGTCTGTGCTCGTTGCGCCATTTAATGTCCTGAATGCGTAATCCGTTCGTGTGCCAGGAAACGAATTGTAGTAGCAATTACCGTCATAGATAGACTCCGACACGGTGTTATTAATCTGCCACTCACGCATATACCGGTAATCGCATATTTGAACTATGATGTTGTTGTAGACCTCTTGATACACCCCTGCGGTAGTGGTTCCAAACCGGTACTCAAGTCCGGCGCCGTAGTTACTGAGTTCGCGGCCGAAAAGTATGGTATTGTTGTAGACCTTCCAGGGGCATTTCGTTGTCCCCTCCTCAGAACTGTGATCGCCAAATGGCCGCGCCCATACCATGCCATCGTAAACCGGGGGATTGCCGACCCCAGGCCCTGCATACTCATCGCCGAAGGTGTCGAAATCTAATTTATCCCCAAACCCCACGCCATCGTTGTTTTTTGCTCTGCCTCCCAGTTTTTTCTTCGTGCAATCGATAATGTTATGGTGCACATAGATTTTTCCCAGATCTGCATCAGCAGCGTTCCCGGACCAATTCGTTGAGAATCCCTTCGAACAGGCAATTATCTTGTTGTTATACATAGTAAGATCATGGCATTCGGTGCCGATTTGCATACAATCATCCCGAACACCCATAAATGTATTGTCGTGAACCGACACGTTATAGGCAGCATCAATGGGGTTGACGCCGTCGAAAACATTTTCGAAATAGCAGTATGCTACTTCAATATCGTGGCAGATGCCGTCTAGCTGCGCGGCTGCGCCCTGGTAGTTTCCCGCGATCTGAGATTGATCAGATCTCTTACCCTTGATGTCTGTCCATGAGATCCAATCAGGCACTCTGCCAATAAACTTACAATTCTCAATGAGAATGTTATAAACGGTTGTTCTGATAAGCAGGGGAGTGCGCCCTCCGATTATTGTACAATTGCGTATATTAATGTCGTGTGCACCCTCTGTGAACTCAATGGCATTCAACTGATACCTGACTTCAATTCCCTCAAAATTAATGTACGATGCAGTTGCGCCAAACTTCACCGTTTCAGCGTCCCCAAAAATAAATAGAGACGTTTCCCGCGGGTCAGAACTCAACGGATAACGCAAATTCATAGTATCCGCTATATCGCTTACAACTAACCTGCAGTATATTTTGTCGGTACCCGTGTCGTAATAAAGACCCGGGCCGCAGTAAGTCCCGGTTGCTGTACCCATAGTGGCGTTCTGATTTTCCGACATCAGATCTACCATCCTGTCATACGCATTTAACGCATATCCGCCATTTTCTGGCCCAAGATACCCGTATGCGCTGCCTATGCCCGATGGATACGTGTTTGTGGTGACATAGGTACTCGTGCTCGTGCCGTACATTGTCCAAAGGGTGTTCGGCGCCTTTCTCAGCGCCTTACACTCACTACCCCCGTCAATAATGGGAGACTCCCCGGGGTATGATCGTATCGTGATGCGATTAGATGCGGCGCCACTTACGATGATGGTAAATCTTTCGTAGTAAATTCCACCCCTCAGGATGAGAATATCGCCAGGCAACAGGGTGTTAATTTTAGCTGCTAACGTTTTCCAGGGACTTGCCTTTGTGCCTGAATTTCCGTCATTACCCGTGTTTGGGTCGACATAATAGGTGGCCGGGTATACCTTGCTTGCAAGGGAAATGAACCATAAAAATGCAGTAACTATACACCACACCCTAAATATTTTTTTCATGATATTACAGCGCCTCCACGGCCGCGCCGCGCAGATATGCGGTATCCGAACCGTTCGCAAGGGTAATCTGAAATTCCAGCGCTAAATCGGTATCGGTATTTACCGCTCCATTTACCGCCGTTGACGTAGAACCGCTTGCCCATGAACCCTGGCCTACCGATTGCCCTGTTGCCCATTGCGCTGTGGTGGTACCTATGTTCAGCACGTCTAATTGATGTTTTCTGGTAAGAGAAGAGCTATCGCTGAAATTCATAAAGGAGCTACCCCCTAACCGTATCCTTACTGTCTTAGAATCAGTCGCGTCACTAAACTCCCAGTATGTTACGATACGAAGGATCCCATTTGCACCCATCGTGCCGCCTGGCAGTGTCCACGATAAAACCGTTGTTTCGTTTGTGTCCCCTGTATGGCTCGCAGTTCCCGCCGTGTACTTGTAAACAATCCTTTGTATCGCTACCGTTGCCGTGCCCTGGTTCAGCACGCTGCCGCCCGTTACCCATGCGTCAACTTTACCGTTAGCGTCCAGAGGGGCAAGGCCATTTGCGGCGCCTTTACTCGATATAAAGGCATCAACCTGAACAGGGGTATTAATTCCAATATCTTGCAGATCGTTATAACTTCTGTTCGCTATCTGTGTTATATTTGTTATTCCACCAGGCGTTACCCATCCATCCAGCTTCCCATTTACATCTGCAATTGGGATCTTACTCGCTGTTGGAGTTGCCGTTGCGTTTACAGGATTCTGAACTACCAGGCTTGATGCGTTGAGGGATGCGTACCCGCTTGCGGCGCCTTTGTTTGCTGCGTTTTCCGGGGTAAAACCAAGCGCGCTCTGTTTGGTATTGAAGGTTGTCCAATCTGTGCTACTCAGGTAACCGCTTTGTGTGCCGGTTGATTGGGTAATAGATAACGTCCTGTCTACGCTCAGGTCTCCGCCGCCGGCGAGCGGGGCTGTGGTGCTGATAGTGCGGTTTGTCGGCACTCCGCCGCCGCCTCCGCCTGTGCTGGCGGTGGTCTGGCTGGTGCCATCGGCGAAGCGGATGTATTTCCAGTCGCCGTTATCCGTAAGGCTTTTCTTGAGCGCCTCATTGATCTTTGTGCTAAAGGCGTTTGCTCCCAGGATCGCTACTGCGATGATTGAGAGTATTACCATTGAATATTTTTTCATGCCTTAATTCCTCAGTTCTGCAAGGCCGTACAGGTAGATCACGCTTGCGTTCGTGGTCGAATAGTTCAACCCCACGCGGATCTTCCTGACCTGCTCGGAGATCATGATAATTTCATCGATTGTCGTTGCGGCTGTGTAGACTTTTGATACGATCTCGCACGGCCGGGTGTCTTTCCCTGTGATGCCTTCCACCCTCACAGTGTACGTGCCGGGCGACATGCTATCGATTCCAACCTGCAGGCTTATTGCCACCGCGTCAGGGATTGATACCCATCCATCGTTGATGCCGTTCAGGTTAGGCGCATCGTAGACGTACCCGGTCGTGGTGCCGTATGACGCCCCGATATTGTAGTTTTCGAAGAACGTCATTTTGCGAAGATAATGCAACCCGGTCCGTTCGTCTGTGTAGGTTGCGGCGTGGAGAGACGCACGGCTGTGCGTCTCTACGGTGGCGCACCATGCTGCTAACAGCATAAGGACGATTGATAGATATCTGTTTTTCATTACCAATTCCTTTTTTGTTTTTAATCCCCCTTGATCCCCCTTTAGAAAAGGGGGAAATTCATTCCTCCCCCTTCTAAATTGAGAAAAATCATCTCCCCCTTTTTTAAAGGGGGGCAGGGGGGATTATGTTAGGTTAATAAGGTATCTACCCATAAAAAGCCCAGGTCAGCCCCGGTTACCACAATATCGCACTCCTCTGCCACCTCGTACACGTCCTGATGCTCTGCATTTTCCCTCCACGTTGTGGTCCTGCGCGGCTGGCCGTTTTCGTAGTTTACCCGCGCCTGGTAGCCGGCGCTGGGGGTTTTCAGACCTGGAGCGGACGGACGGTGGAAGAGGAACCCGGCGCCTTTCCCCGCATTCTTTTCCCAGATATTTGATGCGGTAAAGTCTGTGCCGTCCTTCTTTTCCTTCGCCGTTGAGTAGATCGCCTCGCCGATAATGACTTCATCAAGCTCTAAAATAGCGGCAAGCAGCTCTTTTGTCAGCACGCCGCGCTCGGTGTACTTGATCTTATCGAGCACCGTGGCCTCTTCTTTCAGCGAATTGTACGTGCCAAAGTCCATCATAAGCACGTTCGGTTTCAGGCCGGTGTTGCTGCGTATCGTTTCCACCCGTGCGCGCACATCGGCCAGGAAGGTATTGCCTGAGCCTGCAGCCCATAATCCGCCGGCATCCTCGCCGCCGGAAACGCCAGACCATGTGGTGGTTAATATTTTACTTGCGATAATGCGCTCTTTTTTCAGATCGATTTTTTCCGAACAGAATTCTATAGCGTCCTGGTCGGGCTTGAGAGGCGGCTCTCCCATCGCCGGGTTGCCGGAGAACCTGCGGTCCTCATCGGTCACCTCCTTCGCAAACGCATACTCAACGGTTGATATCGAGAGGTAATCAACCGGATATCCGCCCCGTCCGGCGCGTGAACCAGGCCCGCGTATCACGGCCTCATCACGGAACCAGGCGCCCTTCTGGTATCGCGCAATCTTTGCTTTAGGCGATACGTTCGGTATGACAGGAAACACCCTGTCCCCGATATAACTTTTGTTCCGGTACGCAATACTGACGTTTGCCAGTGGTCCGGCAACGATTAATTCTCTTACATTTGGTGGCATGGCTATCTCCTATAAAAAAACCTGTTGTCAGATTAACGTTGAAATGGTGAATGGTGAATGGTAAATGGTGAATGGTGACTCACAACTCACCATTCACAACTCACCATTCACCATTCACAACTTTCAACTTATTTATGACGCTGCGTTTACCTGATGAACTGCCCCGCTCAGGAGCACCTCTCCCAGCTCGTCCTCAGCTCCTCCAACGAGGCATCTGCCGATGGCGAGGTCAAGGGCGCCGTCTGCGTCCATCCCTTTGCCCGCATCCGCCGCGCTTACATACTCAAGTTTTACCCATTCGTTCTCAGCCACGGTTTCACCGAGCTGGATTTTACTCACCCCTATCAGCCTTACTACCGCAGCTTCGCCTGCGGCAGGGGCATTCTGAAGCACCCCAAGGGGGATGTCGGTCGATGCGTCCGGCCTGCGCACCTTGCCGGATGCAAGGACAACGATGCGGTACTGATCGTTGCTGAGGTCCTCGGCTGCCTCATATGATAGATCTAAGATTTTGTTTTCTAGCGCCATGTTTTCCTTAAACCTCCTTTGTTAAAAAAGAAAATTTCCCCCCTTTTCTAAAGGGGGGCAGGGGGGATTACGTTACCCGCCAATTTCCAACGCATATTCCCGCGCCAGCGCCGGGTTTTCAACCTGCGCCTCAGAAAACGCCTGGCTGTAGGAAAGGTTTTTATTGTCCTTCATCTTTTGCTGTGTCAGGGTTGCAAGCTTTTCGCCAGCATTTCCGCCTGCCGTGATATCCTTATCGCTCCCGGCCACTTCGCTAAACTCGATCTGCTTTTTGAAGCTGGAGAGGAACGAACGGAAGTATTCAAGCGGCGTTTGTTTTACCTTCTTGTCGCCTTCCGCGAACTCAATCGTATCCTGGACGGTCGATATCTTCTCCATAAAGGTCTGTATACCCATGCCGTATTTCATCTGTGCCGGGGTAAGCTTGCCTTCCTTCAACAGGCCTTCACAGAATGAGGATATGTGCCGTTTCTGTGCCTCTGCCTCCTGTGCTTTCAGGGCGTCTTCGCGTGACTTGAGCTCGGCATCCTTCTTTTTCTGCGCCTCAGAAAACTCCTGCTCTTTTGCCTGTACCCGTTTCTGGACCTCGGTCTCAATCTCCAATTTCCGCAGGTCTGCATCACTGAATGACGGTGATGGATTTTGCGGGATATCCTCAATCTCCACGCCTTCGTCTTTTGCCTTCTTTTTCATCCATTCGAAAAATTTCATACTTCGTGCCTCCTTTCTGTTTTGATCAATTCCCCCCTTTTCTCTCTGATCAATTCCCCCCTTTTCCAAAGGGGGGCAGGGGGGATTACCTTCCTCAAATTCGATTGTCACTCCTTCCTTTTCTTTCTCCTGAAATGCAACATTCGCCAGCCCTCTTACGGCCGGTGGGTTAGCGCCCAGCCAACCAATATGTACGAGAGACAGGTCTGGATTCAACTTAATTGACCGCTTTCTGAATAGCCCCTTACGTACCATTTCTACGAATTCAGGGACAAAGTCCTTGCTCTGTGCGTACAATACCTGCCCTTCCCGTTTCAGCGCTTCCACCCAGCCCCATGCCGGGGAATCATGCTCAGGGTGGCCAATCACGTGTGGGGCTTCATACTCGGCAGGATTATACTTTGCAACAATCGTATCAAGGTCCTTCTCCGTCCATTCCCTCGTGACGCCCGATGCTGAGGTATGGGTGCCGGTTTTAAAAATTGGTATCCATGGTATAGTATTCGTCATGATAGTATTCGTCATGTATGTAACTCCTTTTATTCGCTACAGTAATCCCCCTTAGTCCCCCTTTAGAAAAGGGGGAAAATTATCTCCCCCTTTTCTAAAGGGGGGCAGGGGGGATTCATGTATTCCCCTTCGTGATATACTTCTCGATCGCCCTGTGCATCTTTCCCCAGTCCTCGTCCTGTACCATGAGGAATGGCCGTGGCGGCAAACCGGGATGGTTTACTTTTTTTATCGGATGCCGTGCTCCCTTCCAAAACAGGGCTTTTTTATGTCTTGGTACAATGGTATAGGGTTTAGTGCCAAACTGATGATAAGCTGCATACTTTACGTTCGTCCCCACCTCCACGCGGTCAGGGTATCCCTTTACCGTAAACAATCCCCGCAACCTTCCGGTGTCAGAGAGCGTCTGGCCGCCTTTTTCTTTTACTCGCTTCGATTCCTTCCACGCCTCTGGCCTGCCGGGTGGTTTTGCCGCAAAATTTTGCTCGATAGATCGCCTTACGATTTCTCCGATATTCCGCATCACCGGGCTGAGGTCTTGCATCCTTGCCCGGAGTTGCGCAAAAAGGTCTCTTACCGGGGCAACGTCGACATTGATCGTAATGAGCATCTTGCAATATCCTTTTTTTGTGATACAATTACGCTAGGAGATGTATGGTGCGGCGGGGCTACCCAGTCTAAGCGGCCATACATGGATGCGATGTAGACCGTCCCATCCATTACTCCTTTATCCCCTATGTGTCCTTAAAAATAAGGACCCCATTTCTTAGTTTATTTGCATATTCAAAATCGTCCGGCTGAAAAGCAGTTACACCCGTCCACCCATCACTACCATATTCAAAAGCTGTAAACCCTGTCATTTTGTTATCAGGCCCGGTAGAAAATCCCCTGATATATCGTCTTCTTAATACAATACGCCCGGACTTGTTTTCCATCATTGGCACGAGCCAAATTTCATACGGGTTTTGTATTGTACGCGCTAAGAGTTTCACATATTGTTCGCGCCCCTTTTTTTTGATCTTTAACTTACCGCGAATATCGGTAAATAAATCCAGGGAGATAACAAGAGTCTCGCCTGCCTTATCATGATAGATACCCTGTTTTACTGTTTCCGGGCTGAATTCACTGATAAATTTCTTGTAGTAGTCCATCTCTGCTAATCCTTGCGGCACAATATCCTCGTTGCCGTACCTGAAATAATCCTTTTTTCGCAAATTTTCCATTTTGCGCTGTCCATAGTCGGTATAGGTGTTTATTCCTTTATCAGTAAAACCACTCTTGCTTTCTTTAGGAACTATTCCACCCCATATTGATTTGCCCGGATTATGATCAAATCCCTGGTCCGGGACAAGCGACCTTGCTGGTAGTTTATTGCCCGTTACAGGATCTATGGGTTCTACTAAACCACCCGTAGGGTCTTCGGTCTCTACCGGTAAGTTTTCACTATCAATATCATCTTGCGACAGGGTTACCACACCGCACCGGCAATTGAACCCATTTGGCGGATACCAGGTATTCCAGAAAGGGTGGCCATAGGGGAATATCTTCCCGTTCATTTCCCAGTGTGTTGGTCGTGTGCGGCTGTCATTAACCGCGCTGTACTGCCAATAGGGTCTATCTTTCGCAACGGCCATCATCTCTTTATATCTGCCGACCGAGTATGCCGTCTGGACATTTGTCCTGAAAATAGTTTCTAGCCTCCATGCTGCCTTACCCGTCCAGCCCCTGCGTTCGAATACTGCCCTTGCATCCCTCTTAAAATCTTCAAAGGTGGTTCCCTTTTCGAGCGCTCGTTGCAGTGCATTAAAAACGGTTTCCAGTTCCTCTCCCTTTGCAATTCCCGATACGGCAAACGCCCTGATCTTTGCCTCATCGGAAAGCTGCGCATACTCGCCTGGCGAAAGCAGATACTTATCCAGCCAGAATTGTATTGCGCTTTCCATCGGGAGTGGTTCGAGGTTAATCACGTTCGTTCTCCCTTACGGTATACCTTCCGAAAACATCGGCTTGAAAAATCGATCGCTCAAGGAATTCTCTGAGTTTCCCGGTATCTATCTCCGGATAGAGTTCTAACAACCTGGCCATTGCCTCCTCATAACTTGAAGAAGAGAGCACAGCATCCAATATCTTCTTTTCATTCCCTTCTAATGCTTTTGATGCCTCCGGTATAGTTTTACTTACGAGCGATTCAATCGCCCTTTGTTCCGGCGTAAATTCTTCTGCATCGGCAAAGCAGTGTTGGCACCGTTTCGCATATTCAGCAAACTTCATGTTCTCCCCCTGTTGTCCCCCGCTGGCGGGGGTAGGGGGTGGAAAAACAGCAGATGAGGGAATCTCTACAAGTTCATCGCCTTCCTCGGGTTGCGGGATCCCGTACGTTTCATAGAAATATTTCTTGCTGACTGGCAACCCGATTTCCCTCACAAGGATCCTGTCGCGCTCGGCAAGCGGCTTCAGGTCCTGTTCCTGTTCTGTACGGATCCATACCTTCGGATATACCGTCACGCCAGGAAAATTATAGTCCACAATCCACCGGATCAGGCTGTTGTTCTGACATTCGCAGAGTGCGTCCGCATCGGCCTTGATGTACTCCTGCCGAACATCATTATGCGTTTCTGATGCGGCATACGACCCCTTATCTCCAACCTCTGTTGTCAGCGTCTGACCGAGAATAATTTTACTGATCTCGCTGTTAAGATGCTTGTAAAGTGACTCATACGTATTAATCGTCCCCGACCTCTCTGCCTCTAAAAATTCAACCATCATCGTGTCAGGTATCGTAACACAAGACTCTTGCTGAATCGTTTCCAGGGTTTCAAGGAGTTTTGTCTGCTTGTCGCCCGGTGTGCCGCCAGGGTATTTCCCTATGGCCGTTGGTGATCCGAACTTTTCAGCAAATATCAACCAGAACTTTACGGCGTTCTTCTTAAACCACACAGGCCAGTAAAGCGAAGAGCCAAGCCCATCGCCGTAGTAACTCCCGTTTGCCGACACGTTCCTGAAGACAACAAACTTCCGCTCCGGCACCGCCTCGCCTTCGATCATATTCTGAAGTGTCAGTAGCCTGAGCTTGCCATCCAGGTCAAACACAAACCGCCGTGGCGCCTTCCCGATAATATCCTTAACCCAGACGTCACCCTCTGAATATTCCCACATAACCTCAGCAGGCTTATAACCCAGCACGATACCGGACAGCAGTGCATGGCGGGCAGCATCGTAGTTGAAACCCAGGAGTACCTCTTTTACGAACTCTGCAATCTTTATATCCTGTGCATTGTCTGATGCAGGAATAATCTCCCATTCCCTGCCGATTACAGCCAACTTCCTCGTCTGTAAGGTTGAACGCACCTGGGGATCGCGCAGCAGGTCATCATACAGCTCGATCCCTTTTCCTCCTGATTCAGACTTCAGTACCTTATCAGGGTTCAGAACGACATTTCCTATATAGTCGTAGAAGATATCGTTTCTGACCGATGCAATCTCGTCCGTCACCAAAACCTGTTTTTTTATTGTCTTTGTCATAGATTACGAATTCTTTCTATAAGCCCTTTTAAGCCCTTCCAACTTTCAGACGTCCCTAACTACGTCCCAGCGTGCCAGTCACATGCCTTGCTGTTTATAAACACATAGGATTTAAATACAGCCGTTCAGTCGTTATTCAATGCAAATGCAAAATTTTTTTCTCCGCGTCCTTTGCGATCTCTGCGGTGAAGTTTTTATCTGTTTAATTCTGCATATACCGCCTTATCGCCCCGCCTGTCGATTCCCTCTTAATACCAGTTGACTGGTATTCGATAATTCCCGATCCTTTCTCAGCCATGTCGACTGCACCCTCGAGTGCATCCGGCCCGTCATCGTTCATAGTAGAAGAGGGGAAATAGATGAGTTGTTCTACTAATACATCCTGATCTGAGTGTCCCTTGCGAAAGCGGAGTATCCCGCGTTCCACGTGCGGAGATATACGGCCAATCCTTGCCTCTTTTGCTACGCTGTGTTTTACGCCGCTCATGGGCAAGATGTACCCCTTATCCCGCGCCACAAGCTGAAAAGGGCTCTGGGCAAACTCGCCCAGGGCATTTTCTTCCATGCTCATCGCCAGAGGGTGAAACTCCTCGTACCGGATATAAGCTACTTTAGCCATCTCGTTAGGAGATACCCGCCTGATGAAGGCATCCAGTACGTAGATGATGCCGTCCGTATCGATCCCTATGGTTACAATTGCCTTATAGTCGTTACTTGCCCCGGATTCGCTTGAGGGGTCAATAAACGTATATACCCGCAATACCTTCCTTAAAATCTCTTCAGGATAGTAATACCTGATCCACTCTTCTCTGAATAACCCTTCATCGTCCCGTGGGTCATTCATCATCTCCTGATTAAACCGCACGCTCCCCATTTGTGCCTTGCGCTTCCTGAGCCGTTCCATACTCCACGCCTCCGGCCACAAGGGAAGGTTAAACTCAGTAATAGCCTTATAAATCTTCGAGAAATAACGGGGCTTTTCAGGGTCATCCTCTGCCTTCATGTTCATCATCTCCGCCAAAACACTCTTTCTCGAAAGCAGCGTCCCGATCATCAGAAACGAGTAATCTTCAGCAAGACTTCCCAGCACAGCAGTAAGCAGCCAATCGATTGTCTCTTTCACCAGGCGCGGGTTTCGCACGTTCTTATCGTTTTCCAGGTCGTCAATAATAACCCTGTCGGGCCGATATTGCCGGTTCCGCAAACCCCTGATCCTTTGCCCCCTTCCCCTTGCCTTTATCCGCGCGCCATTTTTTGTAATAAAATCCTCTGCTTTCCAGAAACCCTGTTTTACGAGGTCGCCAAAATCTCCTCTTAGCCGCTCATTGCTCTCCAGCTCCATCTGTATGAATTGACAGAAGTCGGATGCCAGGTCTTCGGTGTCGGATACAATGATGATGAAGCGTTTTTTCTCAAACAGGATATCATAGAGCGGTATTGCCAGCGTGCAGAGGGTGGACTTTGCGTGCTCCCTGGGCGCCGCTATCAATATCGGCTCCCCCCCGATATCAGCAAAATCAACCAACTCTTTATGAAAATCCGCAGGCGGTTTCGTGAAATAGTGGGGGAGATAGGTCTGAAAGAAGTAAAACCTGTCGGCCTTCGCCCGTGTGATCCGTTTTGCCTTTTCTTCCTCAGAGTCCTCAAACGGCCTGGCATCGGCGCTCATCCGTTCAAGGATTTCCTGCGCCCGCTTTTCAAATTTTTTGTCTGAAAATTTCTTTTTCATTTTTTTATAAGTTCTTGATTTCCTCAAAGAAGGCATGGGTATGCTTCTTGAGCCGCTCGATAAATTCCTGATCCGGTTCCTTCTGACGAATAAACGTGGCAAAGCGGTCCATTACGTCAATTACCGCGCCTTTAACGTCGTAACCTTCCATCTTCTCGATCAGAAGCTTGATCTTATACATCTCGTCCGTTTTCTTTGCATCGATGTCGTCAGTGTCTTCTAAAAGTTTTGCAAACCGCATCTTGAGCTTTTCAACTGGCCCGGTTCTTGTAGAGACAAGGTATTCTTTCCGCTTCCTCACCCAATCTCCTTTTACCGACCAGAGCGAAACTGTCTTCTCGGAAATACCAAGAAGCTCAGAGATTTCCCTTTGAGTTTTCCCCTCTTTGACGTATAGCCGTTCGGCCTCGTCATAATATGCCTCGAATTTGCTCATGGTTTACCCTCTGTTAGTTGTGAATGGTGAATGGTGAATTGAAACTTTCAACTCACAACTCACAATTTACCATTCACCATTCACAACTCATTTTCAATCCTCTTAATCTCTTCCGTAACCCTCTTGTATTCCTCAACCACCTGCGTTAATTCCTCAAACGCCTGTTTTGCATGCTCAAACTCCATACCTTTGATACCGTCTGAGGAAAAGAGGTAGATGTTTACGTCTTTCCTGCAGCGGTCGGCCTGGATTTCTAGCTTGCTCATTGACTGCTTTTTTTCTGCAAGGAGTCCTTGCTTGATGTACCTTGTGTTCTTATCCACCGTGCCCTCCCAGTACTCGTGTGATAAATGCGGTAACTGCCGCTGTGATTGCCGATACGCCTCCGGATGCATACCAGACTTTTTTTTCTACTGCCGCGATACGCGCATCCTGCTTCTCCAGTATTTTTTCATACCTGTCGCAGAAGGCTTCCTGCTGCGCCTTGAGCGACTTCATAATCTCTGTTCCTGAGCTCAATTGACTCTTGATGTCGCCGTGTATCTCTTCAAGTTTCAGGGCGACCTCGCAATATTTCGGGCTTGGGCAGATGTTTTCTGACATTCTTTTTCTCCGTTACTCCCTCTTAATCCCCCTTGATCCCCCTTTAGGAAAGGGGGAGATGATTTCCCCCCTTTTCTAAAGGGGGGCTAGGGGGGATTACATTTTGGATACTACCTTCTGCACCTGCTTGTCCAGGAATGTTGCATTGCCGAACAGTTTTGAGACATCTTCAATTACTTCTTTTACTGAGTTAAACTGTTCAAACTTCGCCTTGATGACATCCTGTATGTTTTGCTGACCTTCGAATACTTTCATGATCGCCTCTTTCACGGCGTCATATTCCGCCGCGCCGATCTCTACGCCCTTAATCACCGTATTGAGTGCGCTCTTGTTTTTCCGTGATACGACGACGCTCGTGATGCTGTGCCCCACAAGGCCCAGGAGTGCGGCGATCCCGGCGCCGATGGCGCCGTAGCCGGGCACGAAGCCGGCGGTATCTTTAACAATATCGCCTGCCACATCCAAGGTTTTTTCAATTTTCGTGTGAGGTTTGCCGTCTTTGCCGAAGACGAGGTCTAATGCATCGCATCCGCAGACGGAGAGGAAAAGAAGGATAATGCCTATACTGTAGTACTGTGTGCCGTGTTTCATTCTATAATCTCCTTACGTAGAGACG
>JAANMW010001461.1_pt1 | contig 24688 bp, 21 predicted proteins | sample 7279671 | NCBI WGS metagenome assembly JAANMW01 (sample SAMN14094541, study PRJNA606508) | bioreactor metagenome | isolation source: A lab-scale SPAN reactor treating ammonium-rich wastewater day 247 | place: Ireland: Galway | collected 2017-09-19 | reverse complement strand
CGGGCATGGCCAACACTTCCGCGTCGGTCAGTTCCTCAACAGACTTGGTTTTCCAGTTGTTCGCCAGCTTGACATCCTTCTTGATGGAGGCCAGAGACGGGGACACTTGCATGGTCGTGGGCATGGTATTCGTGTAGCTCGCTTTGGCAGCCGTTGATGCAACAGACTGCGCCATGGATGGTACGGTCAATTGGGCCAGGCGCGAAGAAGGTCGAGTACTGCGTGCGGGCACCTGTCCGGCGGCCACGGGCGCCACGGGTTCAATCACCTTGGCCGGCGCCTTGGCGGCTACCGGCTTAGCGGCGGCCGCAGAGGTTTTGGCGGGTGCCTTGGTTTTGCTGGTTTCAGCTTTCAATTCAGGTCTCCTCGCGGTTCGGGCAACCCGCAACAGCACAGATGGAGCGCTGGCGGGAGGGTGAATAGTATGCCCTTGTGTTCACCGGGGCGCGATTGTATCGACACCGGCTGACTGTGGGCACTGCGTTGCTCATTACCCACATACCCCGGTGCGATCAACGCAGTGCGTATTCTTGACTTCAGGCAAGACAGCGGTCCAGGCCCTGTTCCAGGATATCGCGCGGCAGGTCGATGCCGATGAACACCATGCGGCTCTGGCGCGCCTCGTCTTGCGCCCACTGCGGCCCCAGGTCGCTGCCCATGAGTTGGTGCACGCCCTGAAAAATGACCTTCCGCTCGGTACCCACCATGTTCAGCACCCCCTTGTAGCGCAGCATGCGCGGGCCATAGATATTGACGATGGCGCCTAGAAAATCCTCCAGCTTGGCAGGGTCGAAGGAGCGGTCCGAGCGGTAGACAAAGCTTTTGACGTCATCGTCGTGGTGATGGTGGTGGCCATGGCCGTGCTGGTGCGATGGGTGGTTGCAGTGTTCACCATGCGCATGGTCGTGGTGTTCATGCCCGTGGCCATGGTGGCTGTGGGCCTCTTCTTCCTGGAGGAATTCGGGGTCGATGTCGAGCTTGGTGTTGAGGTTGAAGCCCCGCAGGTCCAGCACCTCGGCAATGGGCACCTCGCCAAAATGCACGGCCTTGATGGGCGCACGCGGGTTCATGTGTTTGAGCCGGTGGATCAGCGCATCGGTTTCTTCCCGGCTAACCAACTCGGTCTTGGACAGGAAGATCTGGTCCGCAAACCCCACCTGACGGCGCGCCTCCTGGCGGTCGTTGAGCTGCTGGGCAGCGTGCTTGGCATCGACCAGCGTGATGATGGAGTCGATCAGGTAGGTCTCGGCGATCTCTTCGTCCATGAAGAACGTCTGCGCCACAGGGCCAGGATCGGCCAGGCCGGTGGTTTCGATCACGATGCGGTCGAAATCCAGGAGCCCCTTGCGCTTTTTGGCGGCCAGCAGTTGCAGCGTCTCGCGCAAGTCTTCGCGAATGGTGCAGCAGATGCAGCCGTTGCTCATCTGCACGATCTGCTCCTTGGAGTCGGTCACGAGAATGTCGGTGTCGATGTTTTCTTCACCGAACTCGTTCTCGATCACAGCAATTTTCTGCCCGTGGGCTTCGCTCAGCAGGCGCTTGAGCAGCGTGGTTTTGCCCGAGCCCAGAAAGCCGGTCAGGATGGTGGCAGGAATGAGAGACATGGAAGGCCTTGGAATTTTGCGGCGCCGCACACGCATGCAATGCGGCGGCGCGGTTGAAACAGGGACAAGGAGACTGTAGCGGAGCTGTCAAGCCCCTGGCGGTCCAAGCAAGCTGCCACTTTAAGTCATTTCAGGCCTTATCGCTTACCCATAAAGCGCCTGCAGCTATATTTTTAATAGCATTTTCTATGGTACACACAGGATAACGGGGCAGCACGGCAACCATCCGGCATGGCGGATTGCGCTGGTTCATCCCCCTGAAGCGCGACCCACAAAAACCGGCTTTTGTGTGAATGCCCCCAAACACGCAGCGGCTACTATTTGCAACAAATGATAGAATTGATAAAATTCATACTTTCATCATCTTCATCATGACCTCCTTTGCTCCCGGCCACCCCGCTCCGCTTCCCGTTGCTGCCAGCGACAACACGCAGATCCGCGAGTTCCTGGCCTTCAGACTGGGCGATGAGGAATACGGCGTGAACATCCTGCGCGTGCAGGAGATCCGCTCTTACGAAAAACCCACCGCGCTGGCCAACACGCCGGCAGACATCCTGGGGGTGGTCAACCTGCGCGGTGTCATCGTGCCCATCATCGACCTGCGCGTGCGGCTCAGGCTCGCGCAGGCGGCCTACGACACCCACACCGTGGTGATCGTGGTCAACGTGGGGCAGCGCGTCGTGGGGCTGGTCGTCGATAGCGTCTCCGATGTGCTGACGCTGCAGCCCGAACAGATGCGCCCGGTACCCGCCCTGGATTCGGGCTTTGCCTCCGAGCACCTGCTGGCACTTGGATCGGTGGACGACCGCATGCTCATCCTGCTCGACATCGAGAAATACCTCGCGGCGGCCCTGGGCACCGTGGCCGATGCACCGCGCGCCTGACTCCCTTTTTTCACTTCCCTCCCACACCATGAATCTCAACCAAATGAAAATCCGGACCCGCCTCGCCCTGGGCTTCGGCGTGATGGCCTTGTTGATCGTCCTGATCGGCGCCGTATCGCTGACCAAGACGGCCACCTTGCACGACAACTTCCGCGCTGTGGTCTACGACCAGTACCCCAAGATCGAAGATTTGACCCGCAGCAAGGATCTGCTGGCCACCAATGAAGTAGCGCTTTTCAGCATGTTGATCTACGAGGATACGGCCCGCATCGAGCAGCAGATCGGCACCATCCACGCCACACGCAAGCTCATCGGCGAGCTGCTGACCAAGCTGGAATCCCAGATCACATCGGAGGGCGGCAAGGCGGCAATGGAACAATTCAAGGGCCCGCGCGCGCAGTACATCGAACTGCAAAACCGCTACATCGACGCAGTCAAGGCCAGCCAAACGGACGATGCGCGCTCCATCCTGCTCAACGAGATTCCGGCCGTGCGCACGAGCTACCACGAGGCACTGGGCGGACTGGTCAAGCTCCAGGACAGCCTGATGGACAACTCGATCAAGAGCGCTACCGACGCCGTCAGCAGCCTTCAGTGGGCAATCGGCATCGCCGTCTCTGCGGCGCTGGCAGTGGCGCTGCTCATGGGGCTTCGCCTCGTCACCTCCATTACCCGCCCGATTGCCCAGGCCGTATACGTCGCCAACACCGTTGCGGCCGGCGAACTGACCCACCCCATCGATACCAGCGGATCGGACGAGACCGCCCAGCTGCTGCAGGCCCTCCAGCACATGCAACAAGGCCTGGTGCAGGTGGTGGGCAAGGTGCGCTCGGGATCGGAGAGCGTGGCCACGGCCAGCGAGCAAATCGCCCAGGGCAACAACGACCTCTCCGCTCGCACCGAAAGCCAGGCCAGCGCGCTGCAGGAGACGGCCGCTTCCATGGAGCAGCTCAACTCCACCGTGCGCCAGAACGCCGACAACGCGCGCCAGGCCAACCAGCTGGCGCAGAGCGCCTCGACCGTGGCCACCCAGGGTGGCGAGGTGGTCGCCGACGTGGTGCGCACCATGAAGGAGATCAATGAGAGCTCCAGCCGGATCGCCGACATCATCGGCGTGATCGACGGCATCGCCTTCCAGACCAACATCCTGGCGCTCAACGCCGCCGTGGAAGCGGCGCGCGCCGGCGAGCAGGGCCGGGGCTTCGCCGTCGTGGCCACGGAAGTGCGCAGCCTGGCGGGCCGTTCGGCCGAAGCCGCCCGCGAAATCAAAAGCCTGATCAGCGCCAGTGTCGAGCGCGTGGAAACCGGCACCGCCCTGGTAGACCGCGCAGGCCAGACCATGGCCGAGGTGGTGGACGCCATCCAGCGCGTGACCGACATCATGGGCGAGATCAGCGCCGCCAGCACCGAGCAGAGCCAGGGCGTGGCCCAGGTCGGTGAGGCCGTGACCCAGATGGACCAGGTGACGCAGCAGAACGCCGCGCTCGTGGAAGAGATGGCTGCTGCCGCCGCCAGCCTGAACACCCAGGCCCAGGAGCTCGTCAGCACCGTCGCGGTGTTCAAGCTGAACACGACCGAGACCTCGTACGGAACGGCTGTACGCCAACCTGCCATGACCAGCAACCCCAGGTCCCGGGCCATGCCAGTCTCCACGGCCAGGCTGTCGCCCGCCAAGCCCGCCGGTCTGAGCAAGCTCGCGCCCCCGCCCGCACACAAGCCCGCGTCGGCCAAAGCTGCAGACGCCGGCGGCGAATGGGAAAACTTCTGATCCCGAGCGCAGCCCACACGCAGCAGTGTGCGCCCCACCCACCGGCATCGCCAGTGTTTGCGCACGGTTGCCCGCTGGGCGCGCGCACATTTTTTCCAACAAAACTGGCCGCAAGCCCTCTTAAATAAAGCGTGAGCAGCTACAAATTTAGAAGCATTATTGCGCGGTGCCCGCTCCCGTTCCGACCACGGCCGCGAAAGGCAGCGAAGCATCGCTGGCGTTTGGTCCGCACCGTCAAAATGATAAATATTCCAAGATATTGCGTATTTATCATTTATTCAAACCCTCGCTGCCCCCCTGGCCCCACGCGCTGCCATTCTCTGATTCGCCATGGATCTCTCACGCTACCCACTCCTGGTGGTGGATGACTTCGCCACCATGCGCCGCATCGTCAGCAACCTGCTGCGCGAATCGGGCGCCGTGCACATCACCGAGGCTGAAAACGGTACCGAGGCCCTGCGCAAGCTCGGAGCTGGCAACATCAAATTTGTCGTCAGCGACTGGAACATGCCCAACATGAACGGGCTGGAGCTTTTGCAGGCGGTGCGAAGTTCCCCACGGCTCAAAGACCTGCCCTTCCTGCTCGTGACGGCCGAGGCACGCAAGGAAAACATCGTGGATGCTGCGCAGGCAGGGGCCGACGGCTACATCGTCAAGCCTTTCACTGCGGCCACACTGAACGAAAAAATCATGATGATTCTCAAAAGAAAGGGGATGGCATGACCTCCCCCGCATTGACCACCGCCAACCCGGAAGACGCGTTCGAACGGCTGGGACGCATCACCCGGCAACTGCATGAAGCCATGACCGAGCTCGGTCTGGATCACGGCCTGCACGCCATCACGCAGGAAATACCGGACGCCCGCGACCGCCTCAGCCATGTGGGCCACATGACGGAAACCGCGGCCAACAAGGTGCTCAACCTCATCGATGCGGGCCAGCCCCAGTGCCTCAGCTTCAAGCACGACAGCCACTCCATCAACGATGCCATCGGACAACTGCGCCTGCGCCAGCCTCCCAGCAACGATGAAGTGAGCGCCGTGCTGGCCCATTGTCAGATGTTTGGCGCCCAAGCTGCGCAGTTCGCCGAAGGCCAGAATGCGCTGCTGTCCGAGATCATGATGACGCAGGATTTCCAGGATCTGTCGGGCCAGATCATCAAGAAGGTCATCGACATCATCAGCCAGACCGAGAAGCAATTGCTGGAACTGCTGATGCATAGCGCACCAGAGCGGTTCAACAACATCCTTCATCCCAAGACAGAACTGGCGGGACCACAGGCGCCGGACAAGGCTCTCAAGCAAGACGACGTGGATGACCTGCTGGCATCACTGGGTTTCTGACACAAGGCGCGGCCACACCTGCCCCGGCAAACCGCGCACGCCCAGGAAGATCCGCTCCAGCAACCCATCACGCGGTCAGCCAGGCGCACGGCCTGTCGCCAGCAGCACCTGCACCTGGCCGCGCAACTGCTGCCAGCCATGGCGCATGGATTCGGCAGCGCCTGCCGCAGCAGCCTCCTCGGTGGCGCGCGCCTGCTGCGCAGCAGGCGCTTCCCCCAGCATGGACAGCACCGACTTGAGGTTGTGGGCCACACGCCGCAGGGCCTGTGCATCGCCCGTGCGGGCAGCCAGGTCGCCATCACCCAAATCCGTCGGCAACTGTGCCAGGCACGCCGACCGGTAGGCGTCATACAGCGGGCGATTGCCACCAAAAAACTCGGCCACCGGATCGCCCTGGGGCGCAGCCAAGGCAGGCTGCGCGGCCTGCGCATCAGCGGCCAGCGCGTCCGAGACACAGGCCATAAGAAGGCCTACCGTGCCCGGCTTGTGAAGCACACGCCAGACCTGCAGGGCCTGGAGCGTGCGCTCCATGGCCGGGTCAATGCCACCGCTGAACACCACGGTGCGGCACGCCGCCCCCGGCGGCTGCGCACGGCTCTGCAACCATTGCAGCAGCTCCAGGCCGGAACCATCGGGAAGCGTCAGGTCGGTGAGCAGCAGCCGCACGGCGGGGCCGGCCAACGCCTGCCGCGCCTCGGCCAGCGTGGCGCACGGCTGCAAATCCACGCAAAGGGGTTCAAGCGCCATCTGCACGAACAGGCGCACCGCCGGATCGTCTTCCAGCAAAAGCACACGCGGTGGTTGCACGGTACCCTTTCAGCCCGCCGGGGCCAGGCACTCGGCCAGGAGGGCCGGCAGTTCCTGCACCAGGCGCGGCTTGTGCACCACCGGCAGGCCGGTCAGCGCAAAAGCGTAGGGGCCGCGCTGCCCCTCGTCCAGCGAGGTCACCACAATCAGGCGGCTGCGCTGAAACTGCGGATGCGAACGCAGGCGGGCGATCAGCGTGGCGCCGTCGATGCCCGGCAGCAGGATATCCACGATGAGCACATCGGGCCGCAACTCGCCCGCCATTGCCAGGCCCACGATGCCATCGTCAGCCACATGCAGGTCCACCTGAGGAAAGTCATGCGCCATCAGCAGCTTGACCAGGTTCTGGAAATGGACCGAATCCTCGATCAGCAACACGCGCTGGCGGTTTTCGCGCGCCGCGCTCTTGCGAGCGCCGCCTTGCACGGTACGCTTACTGGAGGTTCCGGCCGCTGTGGCACCGGTGTCCTCCGGCGTCTTTGCCGCCACAGCCTCCCCCGGGGCCGCCGCAGCAGGTCCGTGCCGCTGCTTCAGCCAGCGCTCAACCGAGGCCCGCGCAATGCGCCGGTGCCCCCCCGGGGTTTTCCAGGCCTCGAGTTCGCCACGATCGACCATGAGCTGCACGGACCTCACCGCAAGGCCCAGCACGCGCGCTACTTCGCGCGTGCTGCAATCAACCGGCAGGGACGTGACCTGGTTTAAGTCCATAGCGTAAATTCTATCACTTTGAAAATCCGCTTATCTGATAGAATTGATAAATTATGATTAACCCAGCCCGCGCAGCCATGACAAAACGCATCCTGATTGTTGAAGACCACGCGGACATCCGTCGGCTCATCCGCATGACCCTGGAGTTCGAAAGCCACGAAATTAACGAAGCCGCCAACGCCGACGAGGGCTTGCAGGCCGTGCGCAACCTCCTCCCCGACCTGCTGCTGCTGGACATCATGATGCCCGGAAGCATGGATGGCCTGGACCTGTGCCGCCTCGTCAAGAGCGACCCCACCTTGGGCATGCCGCAGGTGGTGTTGCTGACGGCACGCGGCCAAAGCCAGGACATCGAAACGGGCATGAACGCGGGCGCGGATGCCTATCTGCTCAAACCTTTCAGCCCCATCAAACTGATCGAAACCATCGACAACCTGGGCGTCCGCCAACAGGGCACAGCGCCATGAGCCTGCCTCCCCAAGAAGCCACCCAGTTCGACCCGGCTGCCGCAAACCAGATGGAGAAAATCATCTCCGACCTGGGGCGCATGTACCAGGAGCGCAACGAAGCCCTGCAGGAGGTGGCCCGCGCCCACCACGAAGCCCTGTTCCGGCTGGCCATGGCGGCGGAGTACAAGGACGACGACACCGGCGTACACATCGTGCGCATCGGCTTCCTGGCCGAGGCACTGGCGCTCTTTTTGGGTCAGTCTAAGGAATACGGCCTGTTGCTGCGCAAGGCGGCGCCCATGCACGATATCGGCAAGATCGGCATTCCAGACAACGTCCTGAAAAAACCCGACGGCTTCACGACGGAGGAGCGCCTGATCATGAACCAGCATCCAGCCATCGGAGCAGACATTCTGGGCCGGTCGCGTATTGCTCTGTTCCAGACAGCAGCCGAAATTGCCCTGACGCACCATGAACGCTGGGACGGCCAGGGTTACCCCAATCTGCTCGCTGGCACGGACATACCCCTTTCGGGCCGTATCGTGTCCATCGTGGATTTCTACGATGCCCTGACGATGGACCGGGTCTACCGCCGGGCTTACAGCCACGAAAAGGCCCTCACGATGCTGCAGGCCGAGCGCGGCAAGGCCTTCGACCCTGCCATCGTGGACTGCTTCGTGGAGCATCAACTGGAAATTCTCGCGCTGCGCGAACGTGTTAACAGTCGGCGCCTGACGTTCCTGGACCTGATCAGAAGCGAACAGGAAACCGCATGATTGCCACTCCAATCCAGTCTTGGACCGCATGGCTACTGCTGCTGGCAGGAGCCCTGGGCTCTCTGGGCGCCGCCGCGGGTGAAACGCAGGACCGTGTGCTGACCCGGGGCGAGATGAAGGTCTGCATCTGGCCCGAATATCAGCGCATCTCTTTCCGCGATCCGCGCACGGGCCAGCTCAGCGGCCTGGAAATCGACCTCGCCGCAGCGCTGGCGTCCGATCTGCGCGTCAAGCTGCGCTTCGTCGATTCGTCGTTCACCACTCTGGTGAACGACTTGCAGACCGATCGCTGCGACGTTGCCATGTTCGGCATCGCCATGCTGCCACAGCGCAAGGAGCAGCTCCAATTCGCCACGCCGTACCTGCAAAGCGACATCTATGCCGTAACCACGCGCACCAGCCGCATCGTGCGGCAGTGGAGCGACATCGACCAGCCCGGCGTGGTGGTAGGCGTGCAGGCGGGCACCTTTATGGAACATGTCATGCGCCAGCGCCTGCGCCACGCGGGCCTGGCTTCCGTCCAGCTGCCACAGACACGCGAACGCGAATTGATTGCCGGCCGCATAGACGTCTTCATGACCGACTACCCCTATGGCCGCGCCCTGGTCGAAAACGCAGATTGGGCCGCCCTGCTAACCCCACCCACCCCTTTTCATGTATTGCCCTACGCGCATGCCAGCAAACCGGGGGACAGCCAATGGCTCGCCACGCTGAACGCCTTTGTGGCACGCGTCCAGCAGGATGGCCGCCTGGAAACAAGCGCCAGGCGCCATGGCCTCGGAAGCATTGTCCTGCCCTGAAACGGAACCGCCAAAGAAATGATTGCGCCATTTGACGCAAGGGCCGCACATTCTCGTACACCACGGCATTTGCCGAAAACACCACACGGGTACGTTCGCCATTGACGGCTCTGATACAAATTAATCACAATTATCATTTTTATCATTAAACAGACCCCTTTCGGAGTCCACAACCATGCGCATCAATTTGCCCGTCAGCAACAACGAATACGACTTTCCCGGCAGCGAACTGCTGATGTCCACCACTGACAAGCAAGGGCACATGACCCATTGCAACGCTGCGTTCGCCCGGGTCAGCGGCTATACCATGGCAGAACTCATGGGTCAGCCACACAACCTGATCCGCCACCCCGACATGCCATCCGAGGCCTTCAAGGATTTGTGGTCCACCATTGGCAATGGACGCAGCTGGCGCGGCATCGTCAAAAACCGGCGCAGGGACGGCGACCACTACTGGGTACGTGCCAACGTCACCCCCATCGTCATCAACGGCAAGCCCCAGGGCTACATGTCGGTGCGCGAGAAGCCCACACGCGAGGAGGTGCGTGCCGCCGAGGCGCTGTACGCGAAGCTCCGGCAGGAGCGCGACACCGGTGTGAAAACCTTCATTCTGCACGCCGGGCGTGTGCGGCGCACGGGCTGGCGCAACTGGATTGGCATGTTGCAGCGCACCAGCTTCACGCAACGCCTCGGAGCGATGATGGTCCCATTGCTGGTGGTCGCCGTACTCCCCATCGCGCTCGGCTGGACGGGGACCACTGCGGCCGTGGCCCAGGCGGTGCTTTTGTCGGCGCTGTCGGGTCTGATCCTCTGGCGCTTCCACCGCCGAATCACCTCGGCACTGCGCGATGCCAACCGCATGGCGGGTGACATCGCCGGCTGCAATCTGGGTGGCGCACTGTGCGAGGTCGAAGGACGGCATCCGATGGGGATGCTGATGGAACGACTGAACCAGATCCAGATCAACTTGCGCGCTGTCGTGGGTGATGCGCGCAATGAAATCCATGGTTTTGGCACGATTTCGGCCGAAATCGCCCAGGGCGCACAGGATCTGTCGGCGCGCACCGAGTCGCAGGCCAGCAGCCTGGAGGAAACGGCGGCCTCGATGGAGGAGCTGTCGAGCACGGTACGCCAGGCGGCCGATGCCGCGCAGCAGGTGCTCAAGGAAAGCGAGCACAGTGCCGACCTGGCGCATCGTGGCGGCCAGGCTGTGGCCGAGGTCGGCAGCGTAGTGCAGGCCATCGAACAGTCCTCGCGCAAGATGGGGCAGATCATTTCAACCATTGAAGGCATTGCGTTCCAGACCAATATCCTGGCACTGAATGCGGCCGTGGAGGCAGCGCGTGCGGGTGAGCAGGGCCGGGGTTTCGCTGTCGTCGCCAGCGAGGTGCGCGCACTGGCGCAGCGCAGCGCGGCGGCAGCCGGTGAGATCAAGGGACTGATTGGCGAATCCAGCGCGCACATCGAGCGCGGCGCGCAGCAGATGCATTCGGCCGGACAGACCATCGAACAGGTGGTGCAGTCGGTGGCGCAGGTCAACCAGTTCATGGGACAGATCGGCATTGCGGCGCGCGAGCAGGCTTCCGGGATTTCGCAGGTGAACGATGCCGTCACCGACCTGGACCGCGTCACGCAGCAGAACGCCGCACTGGTGGAAGAGTCCGCCGCCTCGGCACGCGCCATGAGCGACAACGCGGGCGTGCTGGGCCGCACGCTGTATGTGTTCCACCTACCCTGAAAAACGCACAGGCACGCCATCAAGCCGGTTGCGGCACTGCCGGCACCTCCAATCGTCTATTTCGACTGAGCCAGCTCCCTCCATGAAAAGCCCCCCCTCAACCTTTTTTTCTTTTCCGAACACCCCCCGTTACAGAGTATTAGCCGGTGGCCTGCTGCTCATCCTGGCGGTCTTCGCAGGTACGGGATCGCTGATGTGGCTGGAGCTGCGCCGCACCGAATCCCAGGATCGCCAACGACTGGAGTTGCTGGCAAGCCTGATGGAGGCGCATGCCAGCCGAGTTTTCGACAACGTAGCATTGGCCCTTGAGGGCGTGGTGAAAAACCTGACGACCGAAATCACCACCCCCGCCCAGGTGGAAGCCCAGTTGTCCTACCGCGTGCAGGGCCTGCCGCTTCTTCGCAGCATCGCCATCGTCAACCCACAGGGCCTGGTCCTGGCCTCCACCACGGCTTCGGATCGGGGCGGAAAAGTGGACCTGCAGCGACTGACCTCTGCACCCGTAACAGACGAACGGATGGTGATCGGCCCCTGGGTGCGCGGCCGTGACCTAACTGACGGCGCGCACAAAGAAGCCGCACCGGTGCATCTGGGCTACGTCCCCATGGTGCGCCTTGTGCGCCTGTCTCCCACCCACTTTGTCCTGGTCGTCGCACAGATCAACCCCGATGCCCTGGCCACCTATCAGCAGCAATTGAAGGAAGCCGGCTCCGCGGGCACCCAGGTGCTGCTGGCTCTGGACAGCGGCGCATTGCTGACACAGGTGGGCAACGATGCCGTGGCCCCAGACAGCAGTCTGAAGACACACCCAGTGTTCCACCAGGGACTGCAATCGCACAAGGGCGCATATGGACCGCTCCAGACCCTCGGTTCGCGCAACCTGGGCGCCTGGCATACATCCAACAGCCAGCCGCTGGTGACCCTTGTGGAGCAACCCTATGCGGCCACCACACAGCAATGGCTGACATCACTGCGCGGGCCGCTGCTGTTCATGGCGGTTGCGGTCCTGCTGATTGTTTTCATGACCCATGCTGCCTGGCGCAGCGCTCGCGCACGCGAAATCGCTCAGCGCGAGCGCGATGACGCTCAGAACGAGACGGCGCGGCGCGAACAAGAGCTGTCCATTCTGTTCAAAAGCGTACAGGAGCTGATCTTCCGCACGGACGCGAGCGGCACGCTCAGGTTCGTCAATGCACGCTGGCACGCCATCACCGGCCAGCCCGCGAGCCGCGCACAAGGCCGGCACCTGCGTGACGCCGTGCTGCCCCAATGCCGTGAACAGGTGGATGCCCTGTTTGACCCGCACAAGGACACCGGTGTTCGGATAACCCAGGTGCGCCTGAAAGGTCCGGATGGCGAAATCCGCGTACTGGACCTCTCCGTCGTGCCCCTGACCGATTCCAATGGACAGGTGCGCGGATATGCGGGCAGTGCCTCGGACATCACAGCCCTGCAGGAGGCACAGGAGCGCCTGCAGGAACACCTGGCGTTTACCGAAAGGGTTCTGGAATGCAATCCACTGCCTATTGGCCTGACCGATATGCAGGGCCGCTTCATCACGGTCAATCGGGCCTGGGAGAGCTTCATGGGGCTGTCGCGTGCTGAGGTACTGGGCCGGCACAACACCGAGTTTTTGCCGGAGCGTGAAGCGCAGGCCTACGAGGCTTACACCGAGATGTTGCTGCGCGACGGCGGGCCGGTGCGCTATGAAGAACGGGTGCGCAAACCCGATGGCAGCGTGCACGACGTGCAGATCAGCAAGGTGCTGCTGCGCTCCCAGCAGGGGCAGCCAATCGGCATCCTCATCACCAAGCTCGACATCACGGAGTTCCTCGCGGCACGCGACCTGGCAGAAGAGGCTTCGCGCACCAAGTCGGAATTCGTGGCCAACATCAGCCACGAGCTGCGCACCCCGCTGCAATCCATCCTGGGCTTTTCGGAGCTGGGGCTGATACGCGGCCGCCACCAGAACACCATGTCCGCCATGTTCAGCGACATCCACGCGGCAGGGCAGCGCATGCTGGGGCTGGTCAACGACCTGCTCGACATCTCCAAGATCGAAAGCACGGTGGGGGCCTTCCATTTCGAGCGCAACGACGTGCGCGACCTCATCGAGGATGTGACTACCGAGATGGAACTGCTGCTGGGCCGCAAGCGTCTGGGCCTGAGGCTGCAGTTGGGCCGGGCGCCCCTGGTCGCAAAGGTCGACTCATCGCGCTTCCAGCAGGTGGTGCGCAATGTACTGTCGAATGCCGTGAAGTTCGCGCCCGAGGACAGCATCATCGACATCGTGGCCGAAACCCCCGACGAACACACCATCCGCATCGAAGTGCGCGATCACGGCCCCGGCATTCCACCGGCAGAGCTGGAAACCGTGTTCGACGCCTTCGTGCAGTCGAGCCAGACCCGCGACGGTTCGGGGGGCACCGGTCTGGGCCTGGCCATCTGCCGCAAGATCATCACGGCCCATGGCGGACGCATCCACGCCACCAATGCGCCCGGCGGCGGCAGCATCTTCCACATCGAACTGCCCACCGCGAATTACACCGACACCATGCCTGCAGCACTCACATGAACAGGAATCCACTCACGGCGCAGTGGCGCCAGAACCCCGCCCGGATGTACTCCGTGGCGGCCTGCGTGTTCAGCGCCCTGGTCCTGCTGGGTGCCTGGGCCACCATGGCCTCCATGCTGCGCTGGCAATGGAAGGAAACCCTGAGCGCTGAAATGCGCCAGAACACCAACACGGCCGTGGCGTTCAAGGAACATACGCTGCGCATCCTCGACACCGTGGACCAGGCCATGTGGAGGGTGCAGAACAGCGTCCGGGACGGGCAGATCGATGGCCAGGAACTCATCGGCATCGCCAACGAAACCGGCATGGTGCCGCACATTCTCACCCAGCTGTCATTCGTCGATGCGCGCGGCATCTTCCGGGGCAGCAACCTGGACCCGGATGGCTCCAAGAGCAGGAACGTCAGCTTGATGGATCGCGACCACATCCGCGTGCACCTGCAGCCCGAGAGCACCATCTCCAGGCCCATGCAGAACGGTCTGTTCATCAGCAAGCCCCTGGTGGGAAAGGTCTCGGGCGTGCGCACCGTCCAGCTGTCGCGCAAGATCGTTGCCGAGAATGGTCAGACCCTCGGCGTGGTCGTGGCTTCGCTCAACCAGAGCCATTTCATCGAAACCTACCAGGGCGTGAACTTTGGCTCACAAGGCGGCGTGGTGCTGGCCGGTCTGGACGGGGAACTGCGCGTGCGCGTCATTGGCAGCCAAAGCACGGAAATCGTGCACCCCTTACTCGAGCCGATCACCGAGGCCACCCGCCTGCAGACCAGCGGAGCGATCAAGGCCATGTCTGCCGATGGCGTCGAACGGGTCATCGGTTTCAGCCGTGTGGGTGACTACGACCTGACCGTGCAGACGGGCACGTCTACCCAGGAGGCCTTTGCATCGTGGCGTGGCATGCGGGACATCGTGCTGCTGCTCACCTTGCTGCTGAGCGTGGCCGTGGTGGTTTTTATCACGGCCTTTCTGGCCAGCATCCGCCGACTGGCCCAAAGCCACGAGGCGCTGAAGAACAGCGAAGCCGAGGCCCAGCGCGCCAACCAGGCCAAAAGTGAATTCCTGGCGGCAATGTCACATGAATTGCGCACGCCACTGACCAGCATCCGGGGGTTTGCCGAACTCATGGAACTGCGCAACGCGGACGCTCTGGTGCGCAGCCAGGCGGGCCTCATCCGACAGGGGGCAGAGCATCTGAACGCCCTGCTGACGGAAATACTCGACCTGGCCAAAATCGAGGCGGGGGGCATGTCTTCGCTCCCCGAACCCGTGAATCTGCGCGAGCTGGTGCATGAGGTTGCAGAGCTGTACCACATCAGTGCGGCGGCCAAGTCGCTCGCGCTCACCGACACCACGGCGGATTCCACCCCTGCCACGATCACCACCGACCGGCTGAAACTCAAGCAGATCCTGGGCAACCTTCTGTCCAACGCCATCAAGTTCACGTCCAAGGGCTCCATCAGCCTGGCCGTCCGGCCCGGAACGCGGGAAGGCTGGGTGTTGCTGGATGTCACGGACACAGGCCCGGGTATCGCGCCCGCCCTGCACGAGGTTATTTTCAAAAAATTCAGCCAGGGCAGCGCCCGCGTCAGCTACCAGCATGGCGGCACGGGACTGGGGCTGTCACTGTCACGCGCACTGGCCGAACTGCTGGGCGGCACACTGACGGTGCAGTCTGTCGAGGGCCAGGGAGCGACCTTCACACTGGCACTACCCCTGAAGACTCCGGTGGTTCCCCGCACACCGGCGACCTGAGCAGCGTGCACACCAAGCGCATCACATCACGCCGCCGACTTCTTGCGGGCCCGGGGGTGGGCCTGGTCGTACACCTTGGCCAGGTGCTGGTAATCCAGCCGCGTATACACCTGCGTTGTGGTGATGCTGGCGTGCCCCAGCAGTTCCTGCACGGCGCGCAGGTCGCCGCTCGATTGCAGCAGGTGGCTGGCAAACGAGTGGCGCAGCATGTGCGGGTGCACCGGCGTGGTCAGCCCGGCCTGCCCGCTGCGCTGGCGCAGGCGCAGCCAGACCGACTGCGCCGACAGCCGCTTGCCGCGCTGGCCCACGAACAAGGCCGCATCCAGCGCGCCGGGCGCAAAGGGTGTGGCGCGCAGCTGCAGCCAGGCCTGCAGCGCCTGCAGCGCCGCGCCGCCCACGGGCAGGCTGCGGCGCTTGCTGCCCTTGCCCAACACATGGGCCTCGGCGCCCTGCAGGTCGATCCAACCCCGGCCCAGGCGCTCGGTATCGGGGCCGGGGGCGGCGTCCAGCCCTACCAGTTCGCCCACGCGCAGGCCGCAGCCGTAGAGCAATTCGACCATGGCAATATCGCGCGCCTCCAGCCAGGGGTCGGCGCCACTTTCGGCATAGTCGGACAGGCGCACCGCGTCGTCCACGCCCAGCGCCTTGGGCAAGGGCTTGGGGGCTTTGGGGGCGCGCACGTCCTGCACGGGGTTGTGCCCTGTCAGCCCCTGGCGCGCGGCCCAGACGAAGAAACCGCGCCAGCCCGAGAGAATGAGCGCGATACCGCGCCCGCTGCGCCCGCTGCCGTGCATCTGCGCCACAAAGCGGCGGATGTGGGCGGCCTGCAATTGCAATAGCGGCACCCCCGCCTGGGCGGCATGGCGCGCCAACCGATCCAGATCCAGCGTGTACAACACCAGCGTGCGCGCGGCCAGGCGCTTTTCGACGCGCACATGCTCCAGGTAGCGCAGCACCAGCGGGTCGGTGGGCGGCGGTGTGGCCAGCGCGTCGGGCATGGGCTCAACCCACCACAAAGAACACCGGGCTGTCAGCACACGCCACAGCGCAGGGCCGCCGCATCGGGTGCAGCTCCAGCGCGGGACGCGGAGCCAGGGCCGCCCCGCAGCAAGGGCGTCGTCCCCCTTGGAGGGGAGTGCGCCACAGGCGACGCAGGGTGGGCTTCATTTCAGCCGCTGCAGCGCAGCGCTGGCCAGCTCGGACATGCGTGAGAGAAAGTCGGTCCCCATGGTGGCGTCAAAGCGCTGCGGGTCGGGCGAGCCCAGCACCAAGAGGCCAAAGGCGGGCGTCGCGCTGTCGATGGCGCCCACGCGCAGCGGCAGCAAGGCAATGGACTGGGCGGTCTCTCCCGGCGCTTGCGCCAGCCAACCGGCCGGCTCGAACCCCAGATTGGGGCCGCAGAACGGCATGGTGAGCGACGAAGCAAAGGCCTGGGCATCTTCACTCGCGCCCAGGGCAAAGTCGCAGTCGATGTAGGCGCCCGACACCCCCCACACGCGCACGGCGGCCAGCGGCACATCGAACAAGGCGCATACGCCATCCACCACGGCAGGCGGCAGGTCGATGGGGTCGCGCACCTGCAGCAGGGAGCCGGTCCACTGGTGCACCTTCTGGGCGATGGCCTCGTTTTCGTGGCTGTTGCGCACCATTTCCATCACGCGCTGTTCCAGCCCCTTGATCTTCTCGCGCAGCATTTCGGCCTGGCGCTCCTGCAGGCTCACGGCGCGCTGGCCGTGCGGGCTGGTGAACTGCACGCTGGCCAGCACCTCGGCGTGGCGCTCGAAGAAGCCGGGCGTGCTCAGCAAAAAGTTGGCGATGTCTTCTTCGGTGATGGGAGGGATGTGGTTCATGGTGCGTCAGGGATGTCGATCTGGCCTTCGAACACGGTAGTGGCCGGGCCGGTCATGAAAACGGAGTCAGCCTCCAGGCCGCTCCAGGCAATGGTGAGCAAGCCGCCGTGCGTTTGTACATGCACGCGCGCATCGAGCAGCCCCAGCCGGATACCCGCCGCCACGGCCGCGCAGGCACCCGTGCCGCAGGCCAGGGTTTCACCGGCGCCGCGCTCATACACACGCAGGCGCACATGCCCGCGGTCCAGCACCTGCAAAAAGCCCGCGTTGACCCGCTGCGGAAAGCGCGTATGGCGCTCGATCAGCGGGCCGGTCAGCAGCACGGGCGCGGTGTCCACATCCTGAACCAGTTGCACGGCGTGCGGGTTACCCATGGACACAACCGCTACAAAAACAGTAGCTTGTTGCACTTGCGCATCAAGCGCTAGAGGCCATTTTTGCCCAGAACCCTGGGACACGGGCGCAAGGCCTGATGCGTCGAACGGCACGCGCGCCGGGTCGAACACGGGGCGACCCATGTCCACCGTCACGCGGCCATCGGGCGTGAGTTGCGGGGCGATCACGCCCGAGAGCGTCTGCACCCGGATGGTGTCGCGCGTGGTCAAACCCTTGTCGCGCACATAGCGGGCAAAACAGCGTGCGCCGTTGCCGCACTGCTCCACCTCGCTGCCGTCGGCGTTGTGTATGGCGTATTCAAAGTCGATCCCTTCGCCCGGCGAGGGCCGCACCGAGAGGATCTGGTCGGCACCGACACCAAAGTGCCGGTCGGCCAGAAAGCGGTATTGGGCCGTCGTCAGGCCCAGCGGGCCCTGGGTTTCGTCGAGCACGACGAAATCGTTGCCCGCGCCTTGCATTTTGGTGAAGCGAATCTTCATGGCATGGATTATCGTGGCTGGCTGCTGTCCATGTCCGGGCATTTTTTCCGGTCTGATTTCACCAAGGAACCGCCATGCACGATCTCTCTGCCTTCCCCATCACCCGCAAATGGCCCGCCCGGCACCCGGACCGCATCCAGCTCTACTCACTGCCTACGCCCAATGGCGTGAAGGCCTCGATCATGCTGGAGGAAACCGGCCTGCCTTACGAGCCGCATCTGGTGCGCTTTGACAGCAACGACCAGATGTCGCCGGAGTTTCTATCGCTCAACCCGAACAACAAGATCCCCGCCCTCATCGACCCCGACGGCCCCGGCGGCCAGCCGCTGGCGCTGTTCGAGTCGGGCGCCATCCTGGTCTACCTGGCCGATAAGAGCGGGCGCTTCATGCCCAAAGACCCCGCCGCGCGGTACCACACGCTGCAGTGGTTGATGTGGCAAATGGGCGGCGTAGGGCCCATGTTTGGCCAACTGGGGTTCTTCAACAAATTTGCCGGCAAGGATTGGGAAGACAAGCGCCCGCTGGGCCGCTACGTGGCCGAGTCCAAGCGCCTGCTGGGCGTGCTGGAGCAGCGCCTGACGGGCCGCGACTGGATCATGGGCCAGGACTACACCGTGGCCGACATCGCCACCTTCCCGTGGGTGCGCAACCTGGTCGGGTTCTATGAAGCCGGTGCACTGGTGGAGTTTGACCAGTTCCCGCAGGTGCAACGCGCGCTGGCGGCGTTTGTCGCCCGCCCGGCCGTGGTACGGGGCCTGAACATCCCGGCGCGCGACTGACGGCCCATCCCGCAGTGCCGATAATGGGTGCATGACACGCCCCAGCCAGCAACTGCACCCGCAGCGCGAACCCGTTCGCCCCCTCTCCGCCGCCACCGTCCTGCTGCTGCGCGACGCACCGCCCGAGAGCGGGCCCCCCGGCCTGCAGGTGCTGATGACGCGGCGCTCGGCCCAAGCCAGCTTTGCGCCTGGCGCCTATGTATTCCCAGGCGGAGGCATCGACGCACTGGACGCCGACCCCGCCACGCACGCCGCTGCAGCGCGCCGCCCCAGCCAGAGCGACGAACACCTCACCCAAGCCATTGCCGCCATCCGCGAGAGTTTCGAGGAGCTGGGCGTGCTGCTGGCGCGCCACGCCGATGGCCGCATGGCGGGCGCCAACGACATTGCCGCGCTGAACCGCCACGCGCCCTTTGCCGCCCAGTGCCAGGCCCGGGGCCTGCAGCTGGCGGCCGACAGCGTGTTTGTGCTGGCACGCTGGACCGCCGACCGCGACCTGCCCAAGCGCTTTGACGTGCCTTTTCTGGTGGCGCGCATGCCCGAAGGCCAGACCCCGATCGCCGATGAAACCGAGCAGTTCGAGCCCGTGTGGGTGCGCCCGCAAGAGGCGCTGGAGCGGCACGAGGCCGGCCAGTTCTTCATGATTTTCCCGACCATCCGCACGCTGCAGCGCCTGGCACGCTTCGACAGCGCCCAGGCCGTGCTGACCGCCTGCGCGGGCGAGGCGCCGTTGTGGACGAGTTGCCCGCGCGCGGGCCTGCTGGCCGGCAAAGAGGCACGCTACATGGAAGACGAAATGCCGTTTGGCGAGTTGGCCCTGGTTTGCCCCGACGGGCAGATCGTGCACCCGCTGGACTGGCAGAGCGAGCGCCCCGTACAGCTTTTGAAAAACCTGCAGCGCCTGACCGCCCCCAACCCCGGCGTGATGACCGGTCCCGGCACCAACAGCTACCTGGTGGGCGACCCGGCCACGGGCTACATCGCCATCGACCCCGGCCCGCAGGACGCACAGCACCTCGAACGCTTGTGGCGCGCCGCGGGGGGCGACATCCGCATGATCGTCTGCACCCACTCGCACCCCGACCACTCTCCAGGCGCAGCACCGCTGCAGGCCTTGTGCGTGCAGGCCGGGCGCGCTGCACCGCCCATCCTGGGCCTGCCCTCGGCCCCCACGGCACGGGCAGCCAGCGAATTCACGCCCGAGCGTTCGCTACAAAATGGAGAGCTACTCACGCTTACTGGACAAGCGCTAGATGGCAAAATTACCCATACCCTACAGGTAGTGCACACGCCCGGCCATGCCGCCAACCACCTGTGCCTGCTGTTGGTCGAAGATGCCCTGCTGTTCAGCGGCGACCACATCCTCAACGGCAGCACCACCGTGGTCGACCCGCCCGACGGCAACATGGCCGACTACCTGGATTCGCTCGACGCGCTCGATGCGCTGTGTGCGCAGCACGGGGTCGAATTCATTTTGCCCGCGCACGGTTACGTGCTGGGCTTTGCCCGCCAGGCCATTGCCCAGCTCAAGGCGCACCGACTAGCACGCGAGGCCAAGGTCATCGCCGCCATGCAGGCCCTGCCGGACGGCAGTGTGGAGGACTGGGTGGCGCATGCCTACGCCGACGTGCCGCAGCGCATCTGGCCCGTGGCCCAGCGCTCGCTGATCGCCCATGTGGAACGCATCCGCGCTCTGGGCCCTGGGAATGATTAACCCCCCCCCGCGCCGCTGCGCTTCTTCCCCCCAGGGGGACGCCGCCCGTGCGGCGGGGCAGCCCTTGCACGGCGGCCCACGCCGCAAGCGTGCCAGTTTCATAGGCAGCGAGCGACATACCAAACAATATGACTGAAACACAACGACTGGCCAAGCGCCTGGCCGCCGAACACAGCCTCTCGCGCAGCACCGCCGAGCAGTACATCGAAGGCGGTTTCGTCAGCGTCGATGGCAAAACCGTCGAAATACCCGGCGCCCGCGTGGCGCCACACCAGCGCGTACTGCTGACACCGGGCGCCAGCCTGTTCGACCTGGTCCCCGTCACCCTGCTGCTGCACAAGCCACCGGGCTTTGAAGCCGGCTTGGGCATGGAAGCGGGCCACGCCGCGCACAGCAGCCGCAGCCAGGGCGCGCCCGCAGCCCTTGGCCTGCTGAACGCCGCATCGCACATGCCCGAGGATGCCTCCGACATCCAGGTGCTGCTGCGCCACTTCAAACAGCTCGAATGCTTTACGCCCCTGCCCACACCCGCCAGCGGCCTGGTGGTGTACACGCAGGACAAGCGCATTGCGCGCAAGCTGCAGGAGGACATCGAGACGCTGGAGCAGGAGTGCATTGTGGAAGTGGCGGGCCAGATCGCCGAGAACGGCCTCAAGCGCCTGTGCCACGGCCTCACATTCAACGGCCGGCCGCTGCCGCCCATCAAGGTGAGCTGGCAGAACGAGACCAAGCTGCGCTTTGCGCTGCAGGGCATCCGCCCCGGGCAGATCCCGGCCATGTGCGAGGCCGTGGGCCTGCGCGTGATGGCGATCAAGCGCATCCGCATCGGCCGCGTGCCCCTGGCCAAGGTGCCCGAGGGCCAGTGGCGTTATCTGCAGCCTTGGGAAAAATTCTGACACCCCCCTGTGGCGCTGCGCGCCTTCCCCCCCTCTCTCGGCTTCGCCGGGAGGGGGGACGCCCCCAGCGCGGCGGGACGGCCCTTGCGCGGGGGCCGCTGGCCTGGGCCGCGCCGGGTTCATGCGTTGCGGGCGATGCGCGGTGCCTTGGGTCACAGACATCAAAAACCATAGCTGCCTGCGCAGAATGTATGCGCCGCGAAGGCACTTTTGACTTAAAAACCTGCCCTCCACTGCTACACTGCGCGGCCACCCTGGAGGGAGACCATGGACCAACGCAACAGCAGCAGCGCCCCGGCGAACACCACACCGATCATCGACACGCATCCCCTGGAATTCACCGGCAGCGGCGGCGAATATTTCCGCGTCTGGATCGTCAACGTGCTGCTCAGCGTCATCACCCTGGGCTTTTACACGCCCTGGGCGCGGCGGCGCACGGCGCAGTATTTCTACAGCCACACGCAGGTCGCCGACAGCCCGCTGGAGTTCACCGCCCCCCAGGGCAAGATGGTCAAGGGTTTTGTGCTGCTGGTACTGATCACGCTGGCCTACAACATCGCCGCCAACACCGGGCAGGACACGGCCGTAGGTCTGTTCTTGCTGGCCGGTGCCGCGCTGGCACCCTTCATCTGGGCCAGCGCCATGCGCTTTCGCCTGGGCGCCACGCGCTGGCGCGGCCTGCGCCTGCAGTTCACCGCGAGCTGGAAAGAGGTCTATATCGCCAGCTGGCCCGTCTTTGCGCTGGCGCTGGTGTGGTTTGGCGTTTTCTTTGGCCTGCAGATGCTGTCACCCGAACTCTCGGATGTGCTGCAAGCGGCCGAAGAAGAAATCCGCAAGCCGCGCATGCCCGCGTTCACACCGGCCATGGGCGGCCTGCTGGTGCTGGGACTGGTGCTCACGGTGCTGTGTTTCATCCGCCTCGAATACAACTACAAAAGCCTGCTGGTGCGGCGTGCGCATCTGGGCGCCGAACCGGGCCGCTGGAAACCCGTGTACATGGATTTCGTGAAAGTCTGGCTGGCCACCGTGGCGGTATTCATCGTGTGCGTGGTCCTCATCTCCGTGCTCGTCAGCGTGCTGGCGGGCGGCTCGCTCGCCCTGGCGGCGGCGGCCAGCAAGCAGCTGGGGCTGTGGATGTTCGTGATCCTCATGGTGGCCATCGTGGCGGGCGTCTTCTTGCTGTTCCTTGCATCGGCCCCAGCCCGCGCCTACCGCGAGGCCCGCATGTTCCAGCTGATGTGGAACAACATCGGCGTGGGCCAGATCGCGCGTTTCAAGTGCGATTTGCGCAGTACGGGCTATGTGTGGCTGCGCCTCAAGAACATGCTGCTCACCCTGTGCACGCTGGGCCTGTACCGGCCCTTTGCGCGGGTGAGTGAATACCGCATGAAGGTGGAATCCGTGACAGCGCATGTCAAGGGCGGCGTGGAGCAGGTGGCGGGCCGCATGGTGCGCCAGCAGCAGGGCGGCCTGGGCGATGCGCTGGCCGATGCGGCAGGCCTCGATCTGATTGGGTGATGGGGAACACCCCCCTGCGGCGCCTTCCCCCCGCTCTCGAATCGCTGCGCGATTCGGGCAGAGGGACGCTCCCAGCGCCCGTACATGGGAATGCTGGCGGCCCTTGCGCGAGAGCCCTGGCATGGCGCCGCGCTAGCTTTGGCAGTCGGCGCGCTGGCTTTGTTGAGGAGACAACCCGGTGAACACCTCTCCAGAATCCACCAGCGCGCCTGGCGATCTGCTGCCGGGGCGCTGGTTTGATGGGCGCAGCAGCAAGGCCCGGCCCGTGGTGGTGGGCCTGCAGCCCACGCCCCAAGGCCCCTCGCTGGTGCTGCACCTGCTGTCGCCGCCGGGCGCGGCGCCCGTGGTGTTTACCAGCACACAGGTCGACTGGCCCGAAGCCTGGAACGAACGCCGCCCGCCCCTGCGCGTGGTGGTGGACCTGCGCGATCACGGCAGTGTGGAGATCGACGCCGTGGCCCAGTGGCGTGCCGCCCTGGCCGCCGCAGGCAACCGCCCCGGCATTGCCCAGCGCATGCAGACCCGATGGCCCGCGCTGCTGGGCGTGGCACTCGCCGCCGTGGTCGGCCTCGCCCTGTTCTACCGCTATGGCACGCCCTGGGCAGCCACGCAGCTCACGCGCTTTGTACCGCTGTCATGGGAAACCAGCGTGGCCCAAAGCGCGCTACAGCAAATGGACGACGGCACGCTCAAGCCCAGCACGTTGCCCCGTGCGCGGCAAGACGCACTCAAGGCACGGTTGGATGCGCTGGTGCGGCAAACACCCGCTTCGCTGCACCGTTACCACGGCTACCGGCCGCCGCTGTCGCTGGAATTTCGCGCGGGCATGGGGGCCAACGCCTTTGCCCTGCCCGGCGGCAAGATCGTGATGACCGATGGCATCGTCAAAGCCGCCGCCGACAAGGGCCTGCCCGACGATGCCCTGGTGGGCGTGCTGGCCCACGAAATCGGCCATGTGGTGCACCGCCACACCACGCGCATGGTGGTGGAGCAGGGCGTGCTGCAAATGGGCCTGGGGCTGGCGCTGGGCGATGTGTCGACCATGGTGTCCACGGGCAGCGCACTGCTCACGGGGCTGCACTACCGCCGCAGCCACGAGCGCGAGGCCGACTGCTACGCCATCGGCCTGATGCGCCACGCCGCCCTGCCCACGGCACCCATGGGCCAGTTGCTGCTGGCCATGGCGCATGAGGAAGAAACCGAAGCGAAGAAATCAGACGCCCCCGCATCGGCGGCGGACAAAGGCAAGGCCCGTGCGGACGCAAAGGCGCACCCGGTCTGGTCGCTGCTGAGCAGCCACCCGGACACCATCCAACGCGCCACCGAACTGCAGCAGGGCCAAGCACCGCACTGCCCGCAAATGTATTAAAAAAGATAGCTACCAGCGCTTACTGCATAAGCGTTGGAGCCATTTTTTGCGTGTAAAGTGTGAAGCACGCCGATAAGCCGGATTCTGTGCACTGCGGTTGCCCGCAATGTGACCGCCATTACTCTGGGCCGGGTGTCGCCACCACGGCTCGATGCTACCTACCCGCCAACTCTGCGGAACCACATCAACGTTGGCCTACTTGGTATTGCTGCGCGTAGAGATTGCCCGTTTCACCCAAGTCGCGTTCCGCGCCTTGGGTGGCTATGGGGCTTCAGGCTTGCGCCTGAGCGTCTGGCTTGCGCCAGCCGGTGCCAGCTTGCGCTGGCCCCCCATAGAACACCCTTGGCGGCTGAAAACGACCTGACTCGTCTCTGTTGCTCTGATCCTCACCTCACGGTGGGCAGCCGTTAGCTGCTACGCTGTCCTGTGCAGTCCGGACGTTCCTCCAGTGCCTGGTTTCCCAGATTGCACCAGCGGCGGTCTGGCG
>JAANMW010001460.1_pt1 | contig 24694 bp, 24 predicted proteins | sample 7279671 | NCBI WGS metagenome assembly JAANMW01 (sample SAMN14094541, study PRJNA606508) | bioreactor metagenome | isolation source: A lab-scale SPAN reactor treating ammonium-rich wastewater day 247 | place: Ireland: Galway | collected 2017-09-19 | reverse complement strand
TATGATGAAATTAGGAATGCCGGAAAGTTATGCGATCTCATAAATTGCATACTACAGGGAAAAACTGCTTTTTTATCGGATTTGTGCAACAAAGCCGTTATAATCTACAAGTGTTGCATGCTTGCCAAAGTCATGAAGCCACAACATACAGATTGTCCACTCGCCTTCACCAGGTTTGAGTAGCAGAATCGATGGTAACGGCCAGGGTGGCTCGCAGCCAACCGAACTTTGTCTTCATGAAATCAAAATCGGGTCCGGTTGTTATAAAGGTCGCCTTTCCTTTGATCAAAAAACCGGCGCCTGCCCCATGCAAGCCCTTAACCTTGCTGCTTCCCAACGTAATCAGCACATTGGGGTTATAGGCAATGTTAGCCTCTGTCTTATGCATGTAACCTGCAGGAATGAACAAGCGCCCGTCTGATGATATTCTGATGTAGTTATTCCAGGTGTTGACCATATGCGGCCCATCCTTTCCCAAGGTCGCAATGGCAACAACCCCATCCTGTTTCATAATTTCCAGCAGTTTTTCCGGGATCATTGTGATTATCTCCTGTTGTTTGGTTTGTTGTTCTATCTAACCACGCGCTTAACCTACAACATGGCTTGTCCGCGTTGAAGCGATCGTTATGCGTTTCATATATAATATTTCTTGTTTGCCAAATTTATATTTTCTTATTTCCATTTTTTAAAGAATATTATTACAAAAGTGAAGAAGAATTCAAGTTTTTTCGGCTCTTCCGGGGAAGAATGGGGCCGAATCGTTCCAGGTTATCCGTTATCAAAGAATTGATGTTTTAGTAAATTTTTTGACATAATTTGTACTAATTTTGTGCTAAAATTAATCCAGGAGACATGTTTTGTGGCGTTTATGCATAATTCCTGCTTCGCCCGGCACGTGATTATTCAACCAAAATAACTATGATAATAAGATTGGACTGCACATATGGACAAAAATATCTAACGGTAGTGCCGGCGCAGTTCAGAGGCGTATTTGGTGCCAACAATATCGGCGTTATACGTTAACCAATCACCCAATCGCACATGGCCTGTTGGCGGATTTTTTGAGATGAGAAGATTCGACATCAGCCCATAGATTTCCTCTTCGGTTAATATCACATCGTTAACTATGTAGCCAATTAATTTTGAGAAAAAAAGTACCGTCTTCGGTTTCAGGTGGACAATGATTGCCTTACTGTGAATCTTATTGGCAATGAGCTTAACCATTTCATTGAAGGAATAAATCTCCGGACCGACTGCATCTATCATCATATTTTCTCCATGTTGACCGGCCTCCACGGCGATATTTGCCACATCTTCCACAAACACGGGTTGCAGCTTATAATTACCTGATCCTGCAATAGCAAATAGGGGAAAATGCCGAAGGATCCAGGCTATATTGTTGATAAGGATATCTTCGTGCCCGAAGAGTACCGTTGGCCGGATAATGGCATAGGATAATTTTGATTGGCTTATAACCTTCTCAAGAATTCCCTTTCCGCGAAAATAGGCGAAAGGGGATTCCTCAGAGGCGTTTGTGATGCTGATATGCACAACCCTGCGGATATGTGCCTCTTCTGCTGCTTCCATAAGGATCTTCGTATTCGCAACGGCCGTATCGAAGGTAACTTCACCACGCGAGAAACGAAGCCAGTAGGTATTGTACAGGGTCGCAGCTCCCCGCAAATTTCTGGTCAGTTCGCCTTGATTGTCAAAATTGAACGGTACAGCACTTACCCTGTTCCCGAAAGGGTTTGGGCGTGTGGGATGTCCGGTAATGGTTCTGACCTTTTTCCCCAGAGAAAGGAGTCTCCGGGTTATATATTTACCGGTATAGCCAAATGCGCCCGTCACTACATCTAATTCTTCGGAGGCTTCCATAAATTTGTTTTTGGTAATTACTCAAAATAAGGTGCCAAACCTAACCTGAGAGCTATCTAAATTTGAGTAACTGTGTTTTTTGTCTGTGTTGTGAATAATTATGTTTCTTCAAGAGCTACTCTCAATTGACGATACTTTGAGTAATCGTAATCCTGTTAATACGACAAAGGCAAGAAAGAAAAAAAAGGCAACCCCTCTGGCCGTTCCAAGAGGAGCCCAAATAAGTCTTCCCGGTATACCAAAAAGATACATCGAACCAACAATAATACCCAGCCATCCTAACCACTCTGGAAATACAGGCGAAGTTGTACGTATCATTCCGAGACCTGACAGGCCTACCCAGCCTATGAATCAGGTAGCGCCAAAGACACAATACATACCTTTGCTATAAGCCTCCTCCACCCTGTATATCACATCGGCGGCGGCTCTCTGCATTTCGCTTCCGCTGACAAAAATCTTAGCTAAAACCCCCGAAATTGCAATACATCGTAAAGGACTCAAGATGCCCAAAATAAGAGCTACAATACCGGCCATGAATCCTAGTGAAGCTAGTGTGGGCTCATCCTTCCAAAGACCTTTCAAGACCGCCAGAAATAAAGGAATAAAGGCGTGTGGAATAATGGTAATTATCCACCATACAATTGGCCACTCAACAGACCTCTGGTCTATCATGGTCAATATCTGACTGGGCTGGTCGCTTTTAATGGCACTGCCAAACCGAAACCATAAGTACATATAAGAAGAAAGGGTAATAGCGGCATACAGGAAAGAGGAGATGCTGCCGATAGTATACAGAGTAAGTTTTGCCATAGAGGAAATCCTCAAAAGAGGTACATTTCTCTTTAATTATTAATTGCGGCGCTTCTCCATGCGCTCCAACGAGGAAAACCTTTATCGTCGCGAAGCACCATCCTTTTATCCCCTTTCTTTATTTCAGAGGCAATAATGGCAGACTCTCCATCAAGATTAATTCTTGAGCCTGTAATCTCAATAGTATCGCTTGGTTCAACCGCCAGATCCTGATTTTCAACGTACCATTCAGGGCCTAAATGGATAGGAATTATTTCCTTGCCATTTTTTACCATTACACATATCCCCTGGTACATTCCCCGTATCGGCGTAATTACATGTATACTGGCAGCTTTTCCTTTAATGATTTCAACCGTTTTTGGATTATACATCCTGCTATATTTATTTTCTACTCCCCAACCACCGCTTCCTCTTAAGTTAATTTCTCGTGGAATAAACAACTTAGCTGATAAAAAAAGAGTAAGAAGAGAAATAATAATGATTAATATTCCTTTTTTCTTCATTTTAACCTCCTTTTAAGGAAAATTAATGCCTATTATAGTAGATTCTTATATTGATTTATATTTCTAAACTCTGTTTTACTTTATAGAGTAAGCAATATTAAGCAACATGCTTGCCAAATATTCTTAAAATGTTTAGGAATTTCGAAGTTAGCCACGAATATTCACGAATAAACACGAATACCAGGAAAAGAAAAGATTCGTGCTCATTCGTGTTTATTCGTGGCTTAAAAAGAGTCGCCGAAGGCCTCTCTTATGAATTGTAGGGTGAGGAGTCCTTCTTTGCTCCTTCATGAGGGTTACAGAATCACACCCAAATTTTTAATGCTTCTTACCGGAGCTATCATCGTTTTTTGCCTTAAAATGTACATTATCATTTACATCATCTGCCGGTATAACCTGCCCCCTGATTTCTCCGAGTGGAAAAGACCCACTGTGAATATTGATATAGAACAATCCATTTTTCAATAGATCTCTTTGCTTTTTCCTTAGTGGGCCTACACACCCATTTTTAGGACTCCCAATAGGGCTTACTTTTGGAGTAATATCAAACACAATCGGTGCATTTTCCCCTGGTCTTGCAGGGGCATGGAAGTGGGCCGCTGTCTCAGTTCCAACTAATTTGTCATTCGTAAAGGATATTGAATAGCAGAGCATGTTTGTTTTTTCATCCAAAGTCATAAATGCTACTCCAAATGCATTACTGTTATTATTGGGACGATCCGGATCAGGAACTTCCTGTCCGCCCGTTAAAAGGGCGGTAAATATCCTTAGTTCCTTACTATTATCGTGATCCTTTGCTGATCCAACTGCGGCAAAAATTAACAAAAATCCAATTATTAAAGTCATTGTAAATAATGACATTTTTGATCTTACTGTGATAATGCCTGAAACGTTTCTCTTATCTTTTGCCATTTTTACTACTCCTTCCTGTTTGTCTTATGTGTTTTTGGAGGTAAAGTGCATTGTTAGTAAGCAAAATTAACACCAAACTAACATAGTTTTGATAATTTTATCTAATACACTACTCTTAGAACAACTTGATGTATAGGAATCTCAAAATGATTCTGTAGTATCAAAGCGCGCCTTGCCACTACTGTTATAGAAGTCGCCGAAGGCCTAATCAAATGTATGGAAATTTCAAACGTGTTGACTCCCCTTTAATCCCCCTCATGGAGCTTATCATTACCCACATCTTTAGGATACCATGAAGAGACGTCTCTCCGGGAGGCGCCTCTCTGGAAATTTTTATGCTCTGTAAGCTTATTCCCGGGTGGCGCTGACAAACCCTGTTTGTCAGTGTGATATATCCCATATCCACAGGTGTATTCGAACAACACGGACAAAAGACCCTCGTTCAAGACGTACGGGGACATGGTTTGTCCGTACCACCCTGTTTAGTCTTATTGCACTACCCAAATTTACCTCTCTGACTTGTGGGTAAAGATAAGTTTAAAAAAGGAGAACGAGGGATTTCCTCCTTTTTTAAAGGGGGATCAAGGGGGATTTTAGCTTGATGCATATGGAGTGAAGAGGATAGATCAATGCCGGGGAAATAGATATTTTAATTCGCCGAAAGGCCTATTTTAAATGTTTAGGAATTTCAATTCTGTAGGGCAACCCTTTCGGGTTACTATCCCGGTGTACATGTTCTGGCGGAGAAGCAAGGCTAAAGTCTTGCCCTACATCTAAAATGTATGATTGTGCATACAGCGTTTCAATATATTTGCTTAAATAATGATAAAGCAAATATCTATGATTTGTTTTATGTGTTTATAAAAATATACGGTATGAATGTTATTCCATTCGTTGCTTAATGCTGACCCAAAAGAAAACAAATTTATATGATTCAGGCCACCGCTCATGATTTTTCCCTATTTTTATTGATGATTTTCATGGGCTAAGCGTTTCGGTGTGTTATCCTGAAGTGAAGCGGAAGATGTATTACGAGGCTGTTTCCATTGCAAATAGTATGCTAACAAATCTGATGGAGATTGTCCTAGTACGACAAAGCGAAATACCGTACACAGGTTCCTTATCGTAGTAAAAAGCGGCCCAAGAGGTTTCCAGTGTCGCGGATGTACGTGTAACTTTTCATTTATTGCCGTGGGGGGGCATATCCGTGCTAAACGTCGGGACAGGATTACATCTTCCAGGCAAGGGACCTGCGGGAAACTGCCGCATTGAAAAAATAAATCGCGGCGAACCACGATGGCTTGATCGCCGTAGGGAAGTTTTAGTATTCGTCCGCGAAATTCGTTTCCTATTTCTATAAGCCGGAACCAGAACGATGGGTCTGATATTTGTTGTTTAAAGAATCCCCACATAAGGTCTGCAGAGCGCAAAAAGCCAGGTAGCTTTCTTATTGTTTCAGGGCTTGGCCGGCAATCTGCATGGAGAAACCAGAGCCAATGTCCTCGTGCGTATTGTGTCCCGGCGTTCATTTGTTGTGCACGACCGGGAGCACTTCTCAGCCATCGGATGTTAAAACCGCGCGCCACGACATCGGAACCGTCGGTAGACCCACCATCAACTACGATTACTTCAAGTTCTCCTAAGTTAGGAGCACAGGAGAATGCACGAAGGGTTTCTTGTAACTGCCATCGATCATTGAGCACCGGGATTATAACAGACACGTCGGGTTTTAATGCTGCCTCAAATATTTTGAAATTTTCTGCGGTATCTACATCGGTCTCCGGATCAAGGAGGGCTACTGATAAATTTTTTGCCTTTGCCTGCTGTAGTGTTTGCCCAAAAACTTTATCTGTGCTCCAGGTAATATTTTTGAACAGGTTCTGCTGAAAAGAATTTGTGCCAATAAGTACATACCCTCCATCTGTTGATGGAATAATTGCAATATCAAATTGTTCCAGATGTCCGATAGCTTTCTGCATTTTTTCTGCAGTTAAGCCGGGACAATCTGTGCCAACAGCAAGAACAGTTCGAAAGCCTATTTCAAATGCCTTGCGGAAGCCATACTCCAATCGCTGTCCAAGATCCCCTGTGGGTTGAAGCCATGTATCATGCGCTCCCTGAAGCCAGTTGGAAATTTCATGGCGATCAGCGCCATCTGCATATACAATGACACTCGCTTGGCCTTGTTCTTGTAGTTTGAGAAGTTCCCGGTGTGTTCCTTGTGCCATTTTGCAGTAAATCCGGCATGCTTCTTCATTGCCAAATTCTACCGCCAGTCGTGTTTTTACCTGGCCGGGATTTGGATATTTTGCAAATTCAAGAATAAGTGTACTGGCTGTCTTATGGTTCGGCGAACAAACAGCGTACCGACCGATGCACAAAATACTTTTAAAGCCCGCCCTCAAAATACCCCTGAGCGTTCCGCTAATTCCTGGATATTTCATGTTCTCTCTTGAGTATTGAGTAATGTATAATCCGAGTCTCTGCATCTTCTTTTGTGAAATGGAATATAATCCCTTCAGCAACAACTTCCCGGATCACAGCAAGAAGTGGTATCTTCATTCGCCGTAGTATATTTATCACCCTTTGTTTCATGCGGAGACCTGGCTATTATCTCGTTGGTACACGGGAAAGGCTGGGCCTTTTCTGCTGAGACTTCCTCTCGCGGCCTTATGAACTCAAAGTGATTTGCATATGGCTCTTGTTCAAGAATGCGGAATGTTTTACGGCATACAGCTATGCGAACGCCGCGCGGGTACTCATGACCATCGTCATCGGTGACGTTTCGGAATGGTCCTTTGTATACGACGGCCTCTTTATGGTCCCAGCACGGCCCTTCTTTTCCTTTGTAAGCCAATACGGTAATACTTCGAAACTCGATTCCCTTAACGGTGCGCCATGGTCTCTCGTCACGTTTATCAATGGTGATTCCGTAAAACCCTGCATCCTCAAATGCCCTGAGAAATTCATACTCCTGAAGCGCTCCTGAGACACACCCACTCCACAAATTTGTATCCTGCTGAAGCTCGATAGGTATCGGTGCATCTGATACGATATCACTGATTGCCGCGCGCCCGCCTCGCTTCAGTACTCTGTAAATTTCCTTAAAAAGAAATGGCTTATCTTTGTGATTAACCAGGTTAAGAACACAGTTGCTGATTACCGTATCAATCGATTCATCCGGAATCATAGGAGATGCCACGCTCATATGCTGCACGTAAGATTCAAATGCAGAAAGATCCGCTTCGTTTCTTACAGGATTTTGCTTTAACCATGCATCAAGTAAGTCCCTATCGATACGCAAATCCTGTATTTTCCCTTTCCTGAACTCAACGTTGCCATATCCTAAACATTTCGAGACCTCGATGTTTGCTTTGCGCGCAAGGACAAGCATCTCGTCGTTCATATCAACGCCAATTACTCTTCCGGATGAACCAACAACCTGGCTCGCAATAAAGCAGATTTTTCCGCCGCCGGATCCCAGATCAAGAACTGTTTCTCCCCCGGTCAGATATTTAGACGGGTCACCACAGCCGTAATCACGATCCAGTACTTCTTTAGGAATAACTTCCAGATATTTGGGATTGTATGTTACCGGACAGCAAAGTGATGCTTCCTTCTGCGCTGCAGCAGCGCTATACCGCTCCCGAACCGCTTGTTCTGTTATCATAAATAATAGCCTCTTATCTCCTTCAGTAATGAATTAACGAGCCGGCACAACTGCTCCCTGCTCCGGCAGTACAGGCAAAACAATGGGTTGAGGTAGCAATCGGGCCTTCACTAAACTCTTCAAAGGACTCAATATTCCACAGCGTCCTCTGTTTGCCCCCGATGGGAATTTCAAGCATCTGATTAAAATCACAATCGTACAACTGTCCGTTCCATCCAATAGAGATGAGCGTTCTGCACATCACCGTATCCACTGTTTGAGGATTAAATGCGTTAGCCAGGAGTTCTCTATAGCGCTCTTTCTGTCCTGTGCGCTCCAGATACTCCTCCCATCGGTGGATTGACATATTTACGATTACATATAAATGATTGAATATAATTCCGAATTGTTTCCATAATTCCGTCTTGTATTGCTTTTCCAGTTTTTCCTGTGATGGCGGAAGAAAAGCCCCGCCCGGGTTAAAGACCAGATTGAGTATCAACCCGCTTCCTTCCCGGCCATACCCCAGGGAGTTAAGTTTTTGTATTGCATCGATACTCTTGTCAAAGACGCCTCTCCCGCGTTGTTTATCAACATTTTCCCGGGAATAACAGGGTAACGATGCAACCACCTCAACCTGATTATCTCGCAGGAACTCTGCTAAATCCTCCTGTCCTCTGATGGATAGCACGGTAAGATTGCACCGGTCCATAACACGCCGTCCCAGAGAGCGGGATCGTTTAACCATAAAGCGAAATGATGGATTCAGTTCCGGAGCGCCCCCTGTGAAATCCACAAGTTCTATAGATTGAGTATTTGCCAGCAGGTCTAATATCCGGTCCGCTGTCTGTGCCGTCATTATCTCGGTTCTCTTCGGACCAGCATCCACATGACAGTGCTCGCAAGCCTGATTGCATAATTTCCCAGCGTTTATCTGAAGTGTTTTCAGGGTCGTGCGTTTCAGGTGGATATCGCACGGCCTCATTATCTGCGTATGGTTATTTGGTTTTTGCAATGTGTTTGAAGCTTTCATGCATAGTCTTCCAATCTGTTAGCATAGTTCAACAGGGTCGAACACGAGGTTCTTCCCTACGAATCATTTTACCAGGTATCAGTTTTATTTTTGCCGATCTTTCAGCAATGTACCCAGTTCATCTTCAAGTTCTTGTTCTGATACGTAGCCAGTATGCTGGTTAATCATGCAGCCATCTTTATTGTAAATAATAGTAGTCGGATAAGCTTCGAGATTATATGCGGGACCGATATCACCACCGCTAAGGTAAATGGGATAATTTATATTCAATTTTTTTATGAACGGAGGGACAACCTTTGACCCGTTTTCATCAAAGGCAATACCAATAATTTCCAGACCCTTATCCTTATATTTTTTATAAAGACTGATAAATCCCGGTATCTCTTTCCTGCAGGGCGCGCACCATGTTGCCCACAAATTAAGAACTATCACCTTGCCCTTATTGTTCTCGAGTAAAGTATGTAATTCCGCAAGTTTTATCTCCTTCATAGTATCTTCCGCATAGGAAGTTTTTGAAACAGCCATTAAGATCGTTGCAAATAAAAAAGTAAAACAGAGATATCCCGCTATTTTTTTATTCATAAAGTGCTCCCTGTGTGAAAAATATCCGTAAGATAATGTAAGATCTCAACCTCAAAAAATCTTTCTACTTTAAGATGTAGGGCAAGGCTTTCGCCTTGCTTCCCCGTTTGAATAAGTGTCAGGCTGGCAACCCTGAATGGTTGCTCTGCAAAATTGAAATTATTATACATGCAAGGTAAAGAAGATTGATAGATACTAGGGTAAATTGTAGTGCCCGTATATTTATTTCAGACCTTTTAAGATCTGCAGAAATTCCTGAGCATTGACAAAGCCTGTAATAGTTTTGTCCTTAAGTACCGTTCCGTCTTTATTGACAAATACTACCGTAGGCAGGCCTACAATTCCATATTTATTCCAAAGCTGTTTAACTCTTGGGTCGTTCGTATTAGTGCTATCAATCTTGATATTTACTAATGTTTTTAATTCTCTGATGACCTCCGGATTTGTATAGGTAAGCTTATCGAGCTCTATACAGGCCGCACACCACGATGCCCAAAAATCAATCATTGCCATCTTGTTACTTGCTTTGGCTTGTTGTAGTCCCTTCTCTTCATCGAATATCCAATCGATCTTCTCCTTTGTTGTTTCTACCTGGCCGGGTGTTGATGTTGAGAAAGGTGGTAAAATAAACCCCCTGATTATGAGATGCCCTACAAGGAAATACGTCCCGAAGATAAAGGCTATAAGACCAAAGGCCCTTCTTGCTCGCTGGGAGGTAGTGCTCTTGCTGGTCAATCGGTCAAACCCCCCTGAAAACACACTGGTAATAATTAAAAACAATCCCAGAATAATGATAAAGATGTTTTCTGATATAATGAATCTTGCATAATACAAGGCAACTCCAAGTAAAAGTAATCCAAATATCCTTTCTACGGTTACCATCCATTCACCCGATTTTGGCAATGTCTTTATAGCGCCTGAAAAGGTTCCCAATACAATGAGAGGCACTCCCAATCCCCAGGCAAAAATAAAGAGCATCCAGAACCCCAGGAATTTATTTCCTGTACTGGCAATATAGACCAATAGACTGGCGAGTACGGGGCCGATACATGGCGAGGCAACAATTCCCGAAATTAACCCCATAATGAAAACTCCAACAAAACCTTTTCCTGTCTTTGTTCCCAGCCTATCAGAGATAAAGGATGGGACTCGCAAGGTATAGAGTCCGAACATACTCAGGGCAAGCGCTACAAACACCGCCACCACGAAGCCTATGATCCAGGGACTTTGCAGGGCTGTGCCAAATAATGCTCCGGTAGAAGCAGCAGCAACACCCAGAGATGCATAAACAACAGCTATTCCCAGAACATATATGAGTGAAAGAAGAAGCGCCTTCAGGGGTCTTCTTCCCGATGCTTGATCGGCAGCTGCTTGCCCTCCAATTATGGCAACGGTGATTGGTATCATGGGGTATACGCATGGGGTAAAGCTTAAGCCTATGCCAGCTAAAAAAATAAGAATCAGGGATACAAAAAGTCCTCTGCTCTCAAGGGTCTTTTGAAAGCCATCAGGCTCAGCTTTTTCCTTTGGCCGGGAGGCCGGAAGCGCTGGCTTTTTTCCCTCTGACAATACCGGTGTGCCTGAACCAGGGGATTCCACCTGTGCTGGCATGGTAAGCTCCTCTATCTTGGGAGCAAAGCACATTTTATCGGAACACCCCTGATAATGTACTTTAAGCTTTATATGGTATGGACCAGGTGGAGTATCCTTTGAAAATCGGAGGAATGAGTTTATCTTTACTTGGTCCTCGTAGATTTCCACTTCTTTCTCCAGGAATTGATCGTACTTAACTTTTCCCGCAGGAAGTGTTGCAGAGGTTACGGTAAATTGGGAGGGATCTCCGCTTTCTACTTTGATTTGATCTTTATAGATATAATAGTTGGGCGCTATTGTAAAAGTAATCGTAACAGGTATAGGGCTATCTGCAGAAATGTGATCCTTTAAAAGATCTCCCTGCAGTTTAAAGGGAGAGGTTTCTCCAAAAGTTACCAGGGGATATAAGAGTGATATGAAAATAAGAGCGAAGAGCCTTTTGATAGGAAAACCAGTATTCATAGCAGAGTCTCCTTGTCAGGTTTTGAAATAAGGGGGAATTATGTATATATTTTTATAAAGTTAATTTCATGCAGAGGAAATTCAAACTAACTGTGGAGTGGCAAGGCGCGCCTTGCCACTCCTGTTATAAAAGTTACGTGGGGCAACCCTTTAGGGTTGCTCTCTCCCGTATGCACGTTCATGCGGGGAAGCAAGGCGAAAGTCTTGCCCTACGTTTTGATAAGTCGTTTAAGATCAAAGCAAAGGCATCTCTTTATGTCCTACAACAATACCTTTTCCCGTAATAGTAAACTGCCTGGCATCTTCTTCTAAATTATATCCGATGCGTTTTCCGTCAGGAACCGTTACAAATTTATCAATTATGGCTTTCCTGATTTTAACATTTTTACCAATCCTTACCCCTTCCATTAAAACTGAATCCAGGATTTCAGAATGGGAATCAATTCTTACATCGGGAGAAACGACCGATCTTTCCACGTGAGCGCCGCTGATGATGCATCCGTTGGATACAAGAGAATCCAGAACCTTAGCGTATCTCCCTCCGGGAAACGATTCTGAGAACACGGTCTTTGCCGGGGGAAGTTGTTCGTGATAGGTACGAATAGGCCAACATTTATCATAGAGATTAAAAATAGGGTCTATCTGGATAAGATCCATATTGGATTCCCAGTAAGAGTCAAGGGTCCCTATATCTCTCCAGTATTTCACTGCTTTATTATTTTTGTCATTAAAAACAAATGCGAACACCCTGTCTTTATTGATCATTGAGGGGATTATATTTTTCCCAAAATCATGGTTCGATTCTTTTTTGGCGTCGTCAACTATGCGTTTTACCAATATCTGTGTATCGAAGAGGTAAATTCCCATAGATACAAGCGCCACTCCGGGATTTGAGGGGATGGGTTTCGGGTTGGCTGGTTTTTCATCAAAATCTATAATTTGTTGTTCGTTGTTTATTGCTATAACCCCAAACCTGTTTGCCTCGCTTACGGGTACTTCAATGCACGGTACCGTAAGGTCTGATTTTTTCGCTATATGGAATTCTATCAGCTCACGATAATCCATTTTATAGATATGATCACCAGCTAAGATCAAAACCTTCTCAGGGCGTTCTCTTTCGAGAACATAGGTGTTCTGATATACGGCATCGGCTGTTCCCTGATACCACATATCGTATATTCTTTTTTGAGGAGGTACGTTCTCGATAAACTCGCCTAATTCGCTGTTAAATATATTCCATCCAATCCTTAAATGCCTGTCCAGGGAATAAGATTTGTATTGTGTTAATACACAAATCCTCCTCAGCATCGAATTGATGCAGTTGCTCAAGGTGAAGTCAATGATACGATAAATACCACCAAAAGGGACCGCCGGTTTTGCTCTGTCTTTTGTTAAAGGATAAAGCCGTTCTCCCTGTCCTCCTGCAAGTATCATTACAAGCACTTTTTTCAGCGTGTTAGAATCTATATTGAATTCCATAATCTCCTCTATTCAAACTAACGTATTAATTCCTTTATCTTTTCTTTTAATTCGTTCAAATCTGATGACTTAATAATATAAGCATCGGCTGACCATGACGCAAATTTGTTTTTATAATTGCTATAAGCGGTATTAATAATGATAGGCACATTCCTCCGCTCACCTAAAATTTTACCAATGGATTCGATACCGTCCATCTTGGGCATTTGAATATCCATGATAATCAGGTCTGGAGAATAATCCCGCGCCTTGCTTACTGCTTCACAACCATCCATTGCCGTAATAATATTGTATCCTTCTAGTGACAACTCATTTTTATAGAGTAAGAGTTGGTTTTTATCATCTTCTACCACAAGAATAGTTTTCATAAGACACCTCTTTATAAAATTATCCATATTCCTTAATATATATCGTAAGGAAGGAGAAAAAGCAAATTAAGAAAATGGAATAGAAGCCGATTTTTAATGTAACTCAGAATCACAGGGTTTTTGGGCATGCCGGTGCATATAAAGCACTGAATTGCCACATTCAGCACATACTGCAATCTTTTCTCGTTTCTCCATATACTTTACCAATACGGTAACAAATGCTGCATGGCTCCAGGTTAAAGGAGATACGGATAATGGTTCGTTGGTATATGGGTTAACCTGTTCAGCGAGGACACCAGAGGCGAATGCCCTGTCGACAACCCACTCCACAATAGACAACACGCTGTTTAGCTCAGTCAAATTCCTCGCCTTCGCAATCTCATAATCTGCCAGCCACAAGGTACAGATAAACCAGGGGTTTCCAGGTATACGCTCGATATCATTACTGACCTGATGATAATAATCATTCGTATACCTGGCAACTCCACCCACAGAGGTTTTTACCCGCAGCTCCTCTTTAACGGCATTCATAGTTGATGCAATTATTGATAATTCCGGGCTGAATACATCGAGGGTAACAAGTCCAAAAAGACTTGCATCTGCCGTCATGTCGAGTTCGTACCCTTTTAAGGTCTTCGTGCCCATCCTTGCAAACCGCTCTTCTTTCTCCTGATAAAAATACGTTATCAGGGCATTTTTCATGTTGTTTGCGATATCATAATATTTTCTGCCATATTCTTGCTCGCCGAATGCACAGGCAAAGTTGCCTGCAGCCCGGAGGCCTGCGATTACGGCTGATACGGTAAAGGTATGCACTCCGTAACGCTCTTCCCATAAATCATATGAACTAAGCGGCAAGCCTGTTTCTTCATCGCGAAACCTAACCATAAATTCTGCGGTATTGATTATGAGGCTTTTGTACAGAGGTTTCACAAATTCAATATCCCTGAATTCATGATAATGATTCCACAATGCCCAAATAACCAGGGCGATCCCATCCTCCTGAATGGGAAGGCTCTTTTGGTTATCCTTCAGCCAGGGGTGCCACGAGCTGGCAAAAGATCCATCTGGATTATACTTATGGAGGAGGTAGCCTTCGGCAGAAAGAACCTCTGCGCAGAATTTAAAAAATTGTTTCGTGACATCCATATACCCACACTTAATAAGGGCATATGCAACCAGGGCGCCATCCCGTGGCCACATATAAGAATAGGTATCTCTTCCCATGCTAATAATATCAGAATCATTTGCAGCAATAATGGCACCGTGTGCATCAATTTGTGTCCGGATAATCAGCAGGCTTCTTTTAAAAAAGGAAACAATTTTTTGGGGAAGATCATAAAAGTTAATCATCTCTTTATTGACCCATAGTTTCCAGTAATTTTCCGTGCGACGGATTAACTCTTCAGGTGTTTTTTCCCAAATTATCTTGTTTAATCTCACGACTTCACGGTGTTTTGTTCCTGCTGCAATCCAATAATGTGCTACATTTTCACCGTATGCCTTTACTTCGAGATTAATACCAAGGGTAGAATCAACCGAACCCTGAGCAATAGGATTGCCACTTAATTTGCCATCTTCTGCGTCCCTCCATGTTCCTTCAGCGCCCAATACTTCCTTGATCCCGGTAGCAAAATGATCTATGCCGCATTTATTCGGATCGCAGCAATTAATTAAAAAATATCGTTGTGCCTTATAATGAATGACTGCTCTTGTATCCGGATCGTAATAGGCCGTATCCCCAACTTCATTTCCATAAATATGAAAATCGTGATTAAAAAACAGCCGTATTTCCCGATCTCTTCCTTCCAGATTTCTTACGATAATTTCTTTCACAAAAATATTCAAATGGAAATCTACCGTATCATACATCTGGAGTTCAATCTTCAGCCGGTTATTTTTTGCCTTTACATCAGTCACTAAGGTGTCTTCTTTATAGTTTAATATCTTTTGCCATTCGCTATTTAACCAACTAAATTGGCCATCGACCCAGACACCCATCCTCGATGGATGTCCAATACTGTGATTTTCCTGTCCTACGTGAGGATAATAGAAATCTCTGATCTGATATTCCCGGTCAAAAGCAACCAACATTGAACCATTTCCTACAGGGATGTCTCTGGGCATATACTTTCCTTGAATTATTATAATATTATATAGCTACTTTCCCATGAATTCTTCAATAATTCCATCATGAGATCGAAATAATTGTTTATTATGGTCATAGAGTTCGCGGATTTTCTTTCGTCAGTTTGCTGGCAGCTGTTCGGTCCACAAGAAATACAAGCCTTCCTTCCACTGGTTGGATTAGTTGGGTGGGGAGACGGCTGGGCTCGTAGGCGCCTTCAACCACTTCTTTTAGGATAGAAGCCTTTGGCTCTCCCGAAATGAGAAACATGATATTGCTGGCATAATTAATTACCGGGGCCGTTAGTGTGAGGCGGTATGTGTGAAGCTTCTCTATATAATTGGCAACGACCAGACGTTTCGTTTCCTTAAGTGCAGCCGTTCCCGGAAAGAGAGAGGCCGTATGTCCGTCATCACCCATGCCAAGGAGAACCAGATCAAACCGTGGATACTCTCCTGTTTTTAGACGGAAGAATGTTTTTAGCATGTGCTCGTATTCTTGTGCTGCACGGTCGTGATCTTCCTGTTCGGCTGGCATTCGATGAATATTCTCTTTTGGAATCGGAACTTTGCTGAGCAGTGAATCGCTTGCCATGCGAAAATTACTTTCCGGATGGGTTGGAGGCACGCATCGCTCATCGCCCCAGAATACATGTATTTTCAACCAGGAAACCTGATCGAGATATCGGTTGCTGGCGAGTAACGTATAGAGCGCCTTGGGTGTTGAACCTCCAGACAGCACACCCGTGAAGAACCCCTTCGCCTGTATTGCTTCCCTTGTCCGGGAAATAAATTCTTCTGCTACCCTGCGGCTTAATTCATCAAGATTCGCTACAATCTGGATTTCATAGTCATCGGAAGCCATAACCAAATTTCTTTCTTCAGGTTACTGTGGATCATAAACTTACACGAGTACATGAGGCCTTCAGGAGTAACTTCGCTGGTTTAATCGTTCTCGGTTGAACCAGCCTCAAGGATATTGCCGTTTTTTGCACAAGCTCTTTAGGGGTGGGTAAAAGGCCGTTAGGTTTGCTTTTTAAAACCCACCCTAATGTAAACTATCGAATGATTTATGAGGTGCACTTTCTCCACTCCCGCCCGTCTCTTGCCATTAAATCATCGGCTTCTTGCGGCCCCCAGGTTCCGGCGGCATAATTGGGAAATTTCCGATAAGGGAGCGCTTTCCATACGTCCTGGATTGTGGATACCACGCTCCAGCCTGCTTCAACCATATCAGCTCGTTGAAACAGGGTTGCATCTCCCAGCATGCAATCATAGAGCAACCTCTCATGTCCGGTGCTCGGTGTGCTGCCAAAATAGTCTGCATAGCGAAATTCCATATCGACGGCGCCCATTCGTACGATTGGGCCTGGTATTTTAGCTCCGAAGTTTAACGAAATACCCTCGTTAGGCTGGATATAAAGTACCAGTAAATTAGGTTTCAAGTGCTCAACAGCCGTCTTGCGAAACAGCACAAAAGGGGCGCTCTTAAATTGAATGGCAATTTCGGTAACACGGCAGGGAAGCCGTTTTCCCGTCCGAAGATAAAAAGGAACGTTTGCCCAGCGCCAGTTGTCTATATACAGCTTTAATGCTACGAATGTTTCAGTATAAGAGTTAGGAGAGACATTCTGCTCCGACCGATAAGCAGGCGTCCTTTGTTCTCCAACAATGCCTTCGCCATACTGCCCTCTTACGGTATACCTGAGGACTTCTTCCGGTGATATATATTGAATAGCGCGTAAAATCTTAACCTGCTCGTCTCGTACTGCATTTGCCTCAAAGGAGATAGGCGGTTCCATTGCCGTCAAGGTAAGCAACTGGAATATATGATTAGGCACCATGTCGCGTAAAGCCCCTGCGTTATCGTAGTATCCGCCGCGTTGTCCTACGCCAATACTCTCGGCAACAGTTATTTGTACATGATCGATGTAACGCCTATTCCAAATAGGCTCAAAAATGCCATTGGCGAAGCGAAATACCAGGATATTTTGCACAGTTTCCTTACCAAGGTAATGGTCAATGCGGTAGATTTGACTCTCGTTTAGTACCTCTCTGATTTCCTGGTTAAGGGCACGCGCAGAATCCAGATCGCGTCCGAAGGGCTTCTCAATTATGACCCTTCTCCAGTGGCCGTTCTCTTCACGTACAAGTCCGGCAGAGCCGAATTGCCGGATAATTCGAGAAAAGAATTCAGGGTCTGTTGCGAGGTAATACAGATAATTTCCCTGTGTGCCATGCTTTTTATCCACATCTGTCAATAAATTCTGAAGCTGTTGGTAGGCATTTGGATCCTGGACATCCCCTGGCAGATAATAAAGTCGCTGGACAAGCCAATTCCACAAATCAGGATCAAGCTCACCCATGCCAAGCTCTTTCATATCCTGGCTAATCTTTTCACGGAATTCTTCATGACTCATTTTGCGGCGGGCGAATCCGACAACCGCAAATTCTCTAGAGAGCAAGCGCTCTCTTGCCAGGTTATAGAGCGCAGGGATGAGTTTACGTTTAGCCAAATCGCCGGAAGCGCCAAAGATAACCATGATGCAAGGGTTACTTATTCGCCCCAGCGGCTCAATAACTTTACTCTTTTCGTCTCCGAATACCATCATATTCTCCCTATACTATACGATATTTACCACGGATAATCTATTACTATCCTTTCACAGGATATTCAACATGGCCGCCAAACTTAAACCGCATGGCTGATAGCAGCTTTTCGGCAAAGGTATGTTCCTGCCGCGAGCGAAAACGGGTATAAAGTGCAGCAGAGAGTACATTGGCTGGCACACCTTCTTCAATGGCCGCCATAATTGTCCACCGCCCTTCGCCGGAATCTTGTACAAATCCTGAGTAGTCAGATAGCGTTGGATTTTCCAGAAGCGCCATTGCCGTCAGATCAAGAAGCCACGACCCGACAACACTCCCTCGTCTCCATACCTCGGCAATATCAGCGAAATTGAAGTTATATTGACAATCTTCGGGTAGATTTTCCGAATTTGCGTTTTTTAGTATATCGAAACCCTCCGCATAAGCCTGCATCATACCATATTCGATACCGTTGTGGATCATCTTGACAAAATGACCAGCGCCATTTGGACCACAGTGAAGGTAGCCATGTTCGGCTGTGCTTTCTGTGTTTTCACGTCCGGGGGTACGGGATATCTCTCCGCGTCCTGGCGCAAGGGTTTTGAAAAGGGGCAGGAGGTGTTTGACAGTATCAGTTTCTCCCCCAATCATCAGGCAATAGCCGCGCTCACGTCCCCAGATGCCGCCGCTTGTGCCTACGTCGACATAATGAATCCCTTTCCCTTTCAGGAGCTTTGCACGGCGCACGTCATCTTTGTAGTAAGAGTTGCCACCATCGACGATAATGTCGCCCGGCTCCATGCGCTCTCCCAATGCTAATACCATCTGTTCGGTTGGATCACCGGAGGGAACCATAATCCACGCTACCCGCGGCTTGCTGAGCTTGCTGACAAATTCGTCCAGAGATGTTGTTCCGGTTGCCCCTTCGTTGATGAATTCTTTTACTTTATCGGGGGTCCGGTTGTACACAATACAGCGATGTCCTCCGCTTATTAAACGCCGCACCATGTTTGCTCCCATTCTTCCCAAACCAATCATACCCAATTGCATAGCGAATCCTCCTTTCAGAACAAAATTAGACAGGTGAAAATATTTTTGAAGGATTCATAGCTCCTTCTGCTTCCCATGTATCGTTTGCTGGTGATATCGTTTCTCCAGTACACGAATTTTTTCCAGTCTGCGGCGGTGTCGTTCCTCGCCGGTAAATTTAGCTCCCACAAACGCCCGAACAAGTTCTCGGGCCAAATCACGCCCGACCACGCATGCCCCGAGCACAAGAATATTCATGTCGTCGTGCTCTACCCCCTGATGAGCAGAGTAGGTATCGTGGCAGAGCCCGGCGCGAATGTCAGGTATCTTGGTTGCTGCCACGGAAGCCCCAACACCGCTACAGCAGATGAGAATACCACGGTCGGCGCGGCCTTCTCTTATGGCAATCCCAACAGCTTCGGCAAAATCAGGATAATCTACAGATTCGGTGTTGTGTGTGCCCACGTCCACGACTTCGTATTTTAGTTCACGCAGATACATGATAAGGTTTTCCTTCAACATGAATCCCTCATGGTCGGCTCCAATAGCAATCCGCATATCTTATCTCCTCTCTCATAAGCTCTGATCTTGTATAGTTTAGGATGTTTTTTGTCGCTTCTTACTATGATAATCCCCCTTGATCTCCCTTTGAAAAAAGGGGAAAATGTGCAAGTGTTTAGAAGGGGGATTACGTATTTCCATAATACTCCCAAGATACTCATGAAAGGGTAAAAATTCAATTACTAAATTCATAGCACGCTGAGCAAACATCATTACGGGCATCGTTGCCGATTGCCCATCAGCCACTTTACATGAAATTTATCCACCAGCAGAGGACCAGTCTTTACGGAAATCCGGATAAAGGGTAAGTCCGCCGCAGGCGTATATGGTTTGGCCGGTAATATACGAAGCATCATCCGAAGCCAAAAAGGCAAATACAGCAGCAATTTCTTCAGGGGTTCCGGAACGACCCATAGGAATATGTCTTTCTACTTCCGCCCGTCGATTCGGGTCATCAGTCCAGGCTTTATTTATGGGAGTAATGATTGCCCCAGGACCTACAGCATTGACCCGTATTCCTCTGTCCGCATATTCCAACGCCAGGGTCCTGGTTAGATTTCCCATGCCACCTTTACTAATGGCGTAACTGAGATAGTTAGGTTTAGGAATAATTTCGTGAACGCTGGAGTTGTTGAGGATTACCCCGCCTCCTTCGCGGGATAAAAAATGCTTTATTGCCTCACGGGCACATACATAAGCGCCGCGAAGATTAACTGCTATAACCTTGTCAAAATTTTCCATGGTGGTCTCGTGGCTTACACTTGATTTCTGGATACCTGCGTTGTTTACCATGATATCCAACCTCCCCCATTCTTTTATAACTTCATGGAACATCCTTACCACATCATCCTCTTTTGATACATCGCCCTGAACCGTGAGATCCTTACAGCCAAAGCCCTTTACCGATAGACAAATATTTCGGATAGTAGACAGGACATCTTCAACTTTTTCATCATCTTGACGATAATTAATAGCGACATTTGCGCCCTCTTGTGAAAATCGGGCAGCAATAGCATAGCCAATACCTGAGGTTGCGCCTGTTATCAGAGCATTTTTTCCTTCTAATCTTCTCATGTTTATTATCTCCAAAAATTATTTTGATACGGTATTCCTGGTAGTTGCATCAGGGTATTATAATGATGTTCTATAGCTTCCGGAGGCTGGAGAGAATTCAGAGGAAAGGCTGTTGTAATTTTTATTTGGTCTGCAACTGTTTTGAGATTCTGCCGTTTACCATGAGAACCGATTATCCAAACCAGCGTATTAGCTTTCTGGTAACTTTGGGAATCCATCCTGAGAACAGCTTTTCGGCATAGTATTTATCCGTTGTCCTTTTCACAGCCAGAACAAATGTTGGATAGACGTGGGTCGCATTGGAAATATTTCTCACCTTTAAGTTATTCTTCATTGCCAGAATAAACTCATGCGCCATTTCCCTGCCTTATGGGGCAAGAACATGGGCGCCTAATACCATGCCTCTGTTGGTGCAAAGAATCTTAACAATCCCCTTCTCTTCACCTTCGATAATTGCCCTGTCTAAATCTTTTATATCATACGTATATACTTTTATCCGGTGGTATTTTTTTCGTGCCTCATCTTCAGTTAACTCTTATCCTTCATTATCATAGGTCTGATTCAGCAATATACTTGCCAAAGGATTCTTAGTGTAGAGATTTAAAAGCCGCTGCCAAAGGTAGCTTAATGTAAATGTGTAAACGGTGAAGAATAACAAACCAGCCGTAATCCCCCTTAGTCCCCCTTTAGAAAAGGGGGAAATCCCTCGTTCTCTCTTTTTTAAAGGGGGGTTAGGGGAATTAGAAGGGAATATGGACACACATTGCTCTTTCTCCAAGGGGATACCTCCTTTTTCATGGACAATATTCTTAGCTTGATGCATATGAGGTTAAAGCCTCGCCCTACATTTACGCGTTTTTGTAATGGTTATTTGTAATTTGTTTTATGGCTTCCCGATCTTTATATCATCATAATAAGCGGTAACTGATTCTCCTGTATTGTCCGTATCCGTCATGATAGCTATTCCCCCTACAAGCGGTGGCTCTTCCCTAAAAACCTTCTTAAAATCTTTGTAAACATTCCTTTGTTCTGTAACCCATTTTCCTATATTTTCGCTTCCGCTTTCAACTGCAACTATAATTGATTTTGAATGAAACGGGCTTGGAAAATATTTTCCTTTTATGAGCTTGTTTGCCCAGACGTAGTTAATGCTCCTTGTTAATAACAAAAACCAGGAGGGAAATATAACATATATCCTTGCTGCGCAATCACCACCCCCCTTAGTCATTACATTGCCTTTTTTAATAATGTTTGTTACTTTCCATCTCCACGTTAATACAGGATATTCCTTAAGGTTATATTGATATCGATAAATTAAAGCCGATGCCGAGTTTGTGCTTTCAGCTTTTAATACGTGATTGTTTTCTGTTTTGATAATGCGGTATTGAGTCTTTCCGTGGATCGCCCTGCTTCTCCATTGAGGTTTTAATCCATGCTCAAAATCTTCAATAAGTATAGTTTGCTCAGCGGTACACTGTGTGGAGATGCCTGTAATCGCTATGATGAACAGGATTGCTGATAGGAATATTTTCATATAATTTACCTCTCATTAAACAGATTTACCGTATTGGATTTTTTCTGCCTTTTATTGCGTTTCAGGAGAGTTATGTATTAAATTTGGCTATTGGGATTTTTCGGACGGTTCCCATTCATTTTGAATTGGACATGGGATTGAGCTTGTACTTTGAGATGGAAACGTACCAGGTGTTTGGATTCAATTTAAGACGATGGAACCAGCCAGTTTCATTGCCTATATATCATAAGACGGATAGGCCAAGTGTCTATATGTTAGCAATATGCTTGCCAAAAGGATTCTTAATGTAAAATTATGATTCAGAGTAAGGAAAGTAAGAGGCTACACTACGCTTCTCATGCAACTTTTTCTATAGGTAGAGAACAAGAATGGGTATCAATGAAAAACAATACTCTTATGATATGTATGCCGGGGACGGCGCTGACATTATTTATTTACAGTAAGAGGAAGAGTGTAACATGTTACAGATATGTGTCATTACGAGGGTGCGATATGCTACATTTATCATTTGAGTAACTATGGAAAATGAAAGGGAATGTATTAATATACTTCCATCATCCATGGAATATCTTCGCTGGCAAAGCGAATAGTGGTTTCCGTCATATAGTTATACTCTGTCCGGAATTGCTCGTAATGAGATAGTTCCATGTTAGCAAGCGTACGGAAGACTTCCCGGTCACTCGCATGTGTTGAGACCTCACAGGCATTCCTGTAAAATTCATAAGCCCTTCGTTCTGTATCCATAATGATTTTAATGGCCTCAGCAAATAGTGCCGTTTTGGCTGGAATTTCAGGCCGTACAATCTTAAGTTCCGTTGTTTCCGGCAATACAGGCATGTGTTGAAATTTCTCCTGATACCAGGATTGCAGGAACTCGTAGTGTTTCAATTCGATAGCAGACATGATTTCGAATTTGAGGCGTGCACCCTTGTCTTTCATCTGAAGCGCTAAATTTAAATAGAATTGATGGGCTTTCTTTTCTTCTGAAAGGGCTGTTTCTAAAATACTTTTAATATCGTTTGACATAACATACCATGGCTGAATAGATTGAAATTTGATTGAACAGAAACAGAGAGATTATATCTCAATTGAAAATTTTGTTACTTTTGGTTTTACCAATCTATCGAAGTCCCTATATGCCATCATAATAAGTTCCCTGTGAGAACCGGCATTGAATGCTATCTCCTCACCTTTAGACAATGTTTCATCCACAAAAACATCCATTCCATAAAGATTGCCGAAAGGTGGCATGGCGCCAATTTCACATAAGGGAAACAGATCCTTAAACTCCTTCTCATTGGCTATCGCTACATTGCATGATTCTACAACATTCTTCAAAAGATCGAGGTTTACCCTCCGTGAAGCAGGAAGAACGCACATGGCAATTTTTCCGCCGATTTTAGTTATAACCGTTTTAGCAAATTCTCTCCGGGGAATATGAGCAGATTTTGCAGTCTCTTCAGCAGTAAAAATGCGGGAGTGGCTGATGGTGATATACTTAACATTATGAGAATCTAAAAATTCTTTTAAGCGTTTTACTGGCATAAAACCTCCTTTCTCCTGGTCATTATGATACATATTTTTTTGATTATGAGTACAACCTGTGATTTTAGAAATTTAAGCGGGAAAGCAAGGCCAAAGCCTTGCCCTGCATTTTACCTATTCCCCATAGGGTGATTACCGCCATGTCTTTAGCAGACCAGGTATTTTTAAAGCTGTTTACCTATGGAGAAAGCCTTTCCGAGGTATTCACCGACTCCATAATAGGCGCGGATATCAGGTGCATATAACATCGGGTGTAATTTTTCCATATCGATCGATCCGCCTTCTCCAAGTACAGATTCTTCAGCTTTGACATCCAGGATCTCGCCAATAAATTGAGTGTGCAATCCTATTTCAATGGTATGTGTTAGTTTACATTCTAAAACAAGAGGAAATTCTTTAATGTAAGGAGCGTCTGCAAGATCGCTTTTAACAGGAGTAAGTTTTGTCGTGGCGAATTTATCCTCTTTGCCTCCAGAAGCAATCCCAAAATAATCTGCCTCCTTTGCATGGGTTTGAGAAGGGATGTTTACGGTAAAGGCCTTCCGTTCTGTGATATTCCCATACGTATACGTTGCTTTCCGAAGGGAGATTGCGATGCTTGGCGGACTGGAACAGCAAAGACCACCCCATGCAACGTTCATTGCATTTGGTTTTCCAGCCTTATCATAAGTTCCGATAATAAATACCGGGGTTGGATATACTATGGTCTTTGCGCCTAAAGACTTTTTCATGTTTTTCCTCCGTGTTTTAAGAAATTATTAAAAAGTTTCTGCATTCCTACTGTCTTGCTCTACTGTATAGTTACAATTGATGAATTCCAGTGGATCGCACAAGATAATTGTATTACAACTATTTATGGTTTCCCAGGGCTTTGTTGCACAAATCCGATAAAAAAGCAGTTTTTCCCTGTAGTATGCAATTTATGAGATCGCATAACTTTCCGGCATTCCTAATTTCATCATACGG
>JAANMW010001457.1_pt1 | contig 24750 bp, 23 predicted proteins | sample 7279671 | NCBI WGS metagenome assembly JAANMW01 (sample SAMN14094541, study PRJNA606508) | bioreactor metagenome | isolation source: A lab-scale SPAN reactor treating ammonium-rich wastewater day 247 | place: Ireland: Galway | collected 2017-09-19 | reverse complement strand
AAAAAAGCCCCGGCACGCGGCAGCACCTGGCCCTCGGTACAGCGCGTTGTCACACGCACGGCTACGCCCGCGGCCTGCGCATGTTCCAGAGCGGCCTGCAAGTTATGGTGCAGGCTGCCATTTCCAGTGGCGGCGACTACCAAGCCCTGCACGCCGTCGCTCACCAGAGCGTCCACCGTGGCACCACGGGCGCCAGCGTAATTCATGACGATCTCTACACGCGGCCAAGGCGCACCGTTAGCTATCTTTTCAAGAGCTGATTGCGCCCATCCCATAAGCGCTACAGGTCTATTTTGTGCCCATCGCACATGCCCTTCCTCGATCCAGCCCAGAGGGCCTGTTTCGTCGGAACCAAACGCATCCACCCGGTAGGGATGGACCTTTCGCACCTGTCGCGCACCATGTACCACCCCAGCGCACACGGCCAGTACGCCGCAGGCTCCCGGCGCCGTGGCCACGGCCATGGCATCCAGCAGGTTTTGCGGCCCGTCCGGAGCCATAGCGGTGGCAGGGCGCATAGCACAGGTCAGCACCACCGGCTTGGCGGCATCCAGCACCGAGTGCAGAAACCAAGCCGTCTCTTCCAGGGTATCCGTACCGTGGGTGATCACGATGGCGCGCACCGTTTCGTCGGCCAGATAGCGGCGGCACCGGATCGCAAGGTCAGCCCAGACCGAAAACTCCATGTCCTTGCTATCGATCTGCGCGACCTGCTCCACCTGCAGCGGCCCCTGGGCCGCCTGCACCAGTCCGGGCACAGCCTCCAGCAGTTCCTGCACATCCACCTGTCCCGCCACATACCCAATGTTGTCACCCGCTACAGACGCTTTGCCTGCGATGGTTCCGCCTGTGCCCAAAACAACGATTTTTCCTGCGCTCACTTGCATCCCCTGAAAAACTGGTTAAAAATACAGCTACTGGATTAAAAAACAGTTTCAATCCTTTTTCTCGTCCTTTGTGGAACCTGCCATGCTCAACGTCCCCAAACTCACGGCCCGCCAGCAGCAGATTCTGGATCTGATCCAAACTGCCATTTCGCGCACCGGCGCCCCCCCCACACGCGCCGAAATCGCCACCGAACTGGGTTTCAAATCGGCCAACGCCGCTGAAGAACACCTCCAGGCCTTGGCGCGCAAGGGTGTGATCGAACTGGTCAGCGGCACTTCGCGCGGCATTCGCTTGTGCGGCGAGATGGTGCGCTCCATCAATGCCGCTCGCGGCACACAATACAGCCTGCCTATTCCCGGCCTGTCACAACTCATGCTGCCCCTGGTAGGTCGGGTAGCCGCTGGCTCGCCCATTCTCGCGCAGGAACATGTGGAACAGACCTATTGTGTTGAAGACAGCCTGTTCCAGCACAAGCCTGACTACCTGCTCAAAGTACGCGGCATGTCGATGCGCGACATTGGCATCATGGATGGGGACTTGCTGGCCGTGAAAATTGCACATGAGGCGCGCAACGGCCAGATCGTCGTGGCCCGCTTGGGCGACGATGTCACGGTCAAGCGCCTGCGGCGTACGGCCCACGCCATCGAATTGCTGCCAGAGAATCCCGATTACCCAGTCATCGTCGTCGAACCCGGCGAGCCTTTTGCCATCGAAGGGCTCGCTGTCGGCCTGATCCGCAACACCATGCTCATGTAGCAGCGTACGCACCGCCGCAGGTGGCGGGCGTTTGGCAGGCCTCCATTCATGCCTGCCAGCCCTGCTGGCGGTGCATTTTTTGCAATCCTGCCTGTGTTCAACCTCTGACCTCTGGAGTTTTCACATGGGAATTGCCCTGCTGGCTGCGGCCACCCTCACCCATCCTTTGACGGCCTTGCACCGCTGGTGGAGTACCCGGCGCAACACGCCAGGCCTGCAAAACCTCACGCTCAGTAATGCGCAGCAACCGCTGCACCCACTGCTGCCTTCGCACACTTCCGCAAGCCCCGTCAGACTGCAACATCAGGGCCTGAATGAGTCTTTGCGCCACAGCACCATCGCAGTGCGCAAGGCCCACAAACCCTCAGCACGCCCTCTGCGCCCCCTGCCTCGCACCAGCGACGCCCATGCGCCCTTGCGCGTGCTACGCAGCCACACCAGCGCCTGCGGGCGCATGGCAATTTCCGGGCGTATGGCCGATGTATGCGCTGAACTTGACCGACTGGCCGCCAGCGAGAACCAGCACTAACGCCCGCCCATTCCTGCTCCGCGTGCTTTGACCCCGGAGCAGCCTTACGTGTTGTTGCCGGCGAACCGCCATGGAGCCAAGGCACAATGGCGGGATGAATATCGTGATCCTCGATGATTACCAGGATGCCGTGCGCAAGCTCCACTGCGCCACACGCTTGGACGCTTATTCCGCCAAGGTCTATACCAACACCGTCAAAGGCTTGGGGCAGCTGTCGGTGCGCTTGAAAGATGCCGACGTGATCGTGCTGGTGCGTGAGCGCACGCATATTTCACGACAGTTGATCGAGAAACTCCCCCGTCTGAAACTGATCGCTCAGACTGGCAAGGTCGGCAGCCATATCGATGTGGGCGCCTGCACCGAACGCGGCATTGCCGTGGCCGAGGGTGTGGGTTCCCCGGTGGCGCCTGCTGAACTGACCTGGGCACTCACCATGGCGGCCATGCGGCGGCTTCCCCAGTATATAGCCAACCTCAAACATGGAGCCTGGCAGCAATCGGGCCTGAAGGCGGCAGGAATGCCACCCAATTTCGGTGTTGGCAACGTATTGCGCGGCAAAACTTTGGGCATCTGGGGATATGGCCGCATCGGCCAGCTCGTCGCCAGTTACGGCAAGGCCTTTGGTATGAATGTGCGCATCTGGGGAAGCGATGCATCGCGCGTCCAGGCCCTGACGGATGGGTACCAGGTCGCTTCCACCTGTCACGAATTTTTTGCGCAATGCGACGTGATTTCATTGCACTTGCGCCTGACCGATGAAACCCGGGGAGTCGTTACGCTGGAAACCCTCTCGTGTATGAAGCCCACGTCTCTGCTGGTCAATACGTCGCGCGCCGAACTCATCGAACCCGATGCCCTGATCGCCGCACTCAACCGTGGGCGCCCCGGTATGGCTGCGGTCGATGTTTTCGAGAGCGAGCCTATTTTGCAAGGCCATGCCTTGCTGCGCCTGGAGAACTGCATCTGCACACCGCATATTGGGTATGTCGAGCAGGAGAGCTATGAGCTGTATTTCGGTGCAGCTTTCGATAACGTGGTGAATTTCATTAAAGGTACACCCACAAATATCGTGAACCCTGGCGCACTACAGGTCAGGCGCTGAAATAAAAAAGGCTTCCCAAAGGAAGCCTTTTTTGCGTGCACTGGCCTAAACCAGCGCAAACCTGACCACGGATCAGTTCAATGCAGTCTTCTTGCCGTCAACATACTTGTACAGCGTGATGGCAGGGTTCTTCATTTCGCCATTGGATTCAAAGGCAATATTGGCGGTCACGCCCTTGAAATTGGACTTCGCAAGTTCAGGCGTGTAAACCTTGGGATCCACAGAGTCGGCGCGTTTCATAGCGTCAACCAGCAGCGACGTGGCATCGTAGGTGTAGGGGCTGTAAACCTGGAACTGGCCAGGGTACTTGGCATCGTAGCGCTTCTTCCACTCTACACCGCCAGGCATCTTGGCCAGCGACGCGCCACCTTCAGCGCAAATCACGTTGGACAGGGTTTTAGCGCCTGCAGCCAACTTGGCGATTTCTGAAGTGCACACACCGTCACCACCGAAATACTTCGTGTTGGACATGCCCAACTGCTCCATCTGGCGCAGCATAGGGCCAGCCTGGGGGTCCATGCCGCCGAAGAAGATGCCATCGGGATTCTTGGCCTTGATGGCCGTCAGAATCGCCATGAAGTCGGTGGCCTTGTCGGTGGTGAACTGCTCATCGACAACCTTCATGCCCAATTCAGCAGCCACTTTCTTGAACACATTGGCCACGCCTTGGCCGTAAGCGGTACGGTCATCGACGATGGCAACCGTCTTCAGCTTGAGCACGTCATGGGCATAAGCTGCCAGTCCTGCGCCCAAGGCATTGTCATTGGAGATGATGCGGAACGTGGTCTTGTAGCCAGGCTTCGTCAGGGTGGGGTTGGTTGCAGCGCCCGTGACCATGGGAATACCGCAATCGTTATAGACCTTGGATGCAGGAATGGTAGTACCCGAGTTCAGGTGGCCCACCACGCCAACGACCTTGGAGTCGCACAGCTTCTGCGCAGCAGCGGTGCCCTGCTTAGGGTCAGCTGCGTCGTCTTCGGCCTGCAGTTCAAACTTGATCTTCTTGCCACCGATCGTGACGCCCTTGGCATTGATGTCATCAATAGCCATGCGCGCGCCGTTTTCGTTGTCCTTGCCGTAGTGGGCTTGGGCGCCGGAAACCGGTGCCACGTGACCGATCTTGACCACCTGTTCTTGTGCAGAGGCCAATCCGGTGACAGCCGCGATAGCAGCAACTACGGTCAGTTTCAACTTCAATTGCATAGGAATCTCCAGTAAAGATAAACGCTGAGATTATTCTTGTTTCTCAACGCAGGGGAACATACCGCAATTTACGCCACAAGGCATTAGGGAACACGATGAAATGCAGAAGAATTAATCATCGAAAACCCTGTCAACGTAGCGCAGTGGTTGGTGATCCGCTGGCCAGTTCGTCGGCTACCGCCTCGTAAACAGAGTGGCGCACGACCGACTCGATTTCTTCACGCAGACGCGGCAGTACGGAGCGCGTCTGCTCCTGCACCACCAAGGCAATCGCGTCGCGCAGACGCTGCTCCAGCATCACATCGACACGCTGCATGACGCGGTGCACCATCATCTCTTCAAACCCATCCGCCAACACACGAGCCGACCGGGCTGTCGCAGGCCCGCCCCCTGCTTCTTGCACGACAGGAGATGTTTTTGGGGGCTCCCTTGCAGGTACGGAACCAGCAATATCCTGTGGAGGCGGCACTGGTGAGGCAGCATAGTGCGGTGCGGGCGGCGGTACTACTGCAGGGGTAGCACGAACGGCTGCAGCCGGTGGAGGCAGTGGCACAGCGGGCAAAACGCCTGATTTCTGAAGCGCCACCGCGACGGCAGGAATGCCGGGCGGAACGGATGGACGAACAGAGCTTGCCAATGCACCGACTGTCTGCGCAGGGCGCACAGCCGCAGATTCCGGCTTTGTGTCGATCGGTCCGGGTTGCACAACCTCGGTCAAGGTGGGCACGAACCGAGGCGGCGTTCTGGGTGGAAGGGTCGACATCAATCGGCTTTCTGCACCAGATCATGGCGGACCAGGCCATAGCCCTGCTGGGTATAGTGGCGCCAGCGCATGCGCGCATGCGCGCGGTCTGGTTCATCATGGGCGCTGACCACCTCAACCAGCTTGCTATACCGTTCAAACGCCAGAGGAAGCGTATCCCCCAGGTTCAGCAGCACATCACGGTGGGGAGACTGGCTAGGGTCCGATGTCAGCACAATGGGCGATGCATCCAACAGTTGTGGATCGCTATCGCCGCGGCAGTGGGCCACAAAGTCGTGTGCCGACATGTTCCACAACAGAGCATCGACATCTTCCAGCACATGCTCGGGGCCCGTGATGACCAGGCGCCTGTCGTTTTTAAGGAGCTTGCGGGCATAGCGACACGCATGCACCAGCTTGTCTGGCGCATTGAAATGGAATTCAATGTCTGTCATGGCCTCTCAGGCACCCCGCGCGGGCCCCTTGCGTGGGCGTGCTTTGGGTTTTGCACTGACAGGCGCTGTCGCCGTGCCCAGCAGGTAATGCACTAGCAAGCCCACAGGTCGGCCCGTGGCGCCCTTGGCGGCCCCACCCTTCCAAGCCGTTCCGGCAATGTCCAGATGCGCCCAGGGAACACCCTCCACAAAGCGCTGCAGGAACTTGGCCGCCGAGATGGCGCCCCCAGGCCGACCAGCCACATTGGCGACGTCGGCGAAGTTGGTCTTCAAACCTTCGGCATAGTCATCGTCCAGCGGCATGCGCCAGCACAGGTCGTCGCTGGCCTCCCCCGCCGCCAGCAAGGCATTGGCCAGGGCATCATCCGAGGCAAACATACCGGTGCGCACGCCGCCCAGTGCGATCACACAGGCACCCGTCAAGGTTGCAATATCGACCACCGCCGCAGGTTTGAAACGCGCAGCGTAGGTCAACGCATCGCACAGCACCAGACGCCCCTCGGCGTCAGTGTTCAGGATTTCAATGGTCTGGCCGCTCATGCTGGTGACCACATCGCCCGGCTTGATGGCACGGCCATCGGGCATGTTCTCGCAGGCAGGGATCAGGCCCACGACGTTGATGGAAGGCTGCAGCGCGGCCAGCGCACGGAAAACACCCAGCACGCTGGCCGCACCGCACATGTCGAACTTCATTTCATCCATTTCGGGCGCTGGCTTGATGGAAATGCCGCCCGTATCAAAGGTAATGCCCTTGCCCACCAGCACCACGGGTGCCTGCGTTTTGGCAGCCCCGCTGTAGCGCAACTCGATCAGGCGCAAGGGCTCGTGCGACCCTTGGGCCACCGCCATGAAAGCGCCCATGCCCAGCCGTGCCACTTCTGGAGGCCCCATGACCTTGCACTGGATGCCTGGATGCTTGGCCAAGGCCTTGGCGGCTCCGGCCAGCAAGGCGGGCGTGGCATGGTTGGCGGGGCGGTTGCCCCATTCACGCGCAAATTCCACCCCTGTCACCACCGCCGCGCTGTGCTCGAAGGCATCGTTCACGGCATTTGCGTCGGCCACTGCGATCACCACGCGGACCAGGCTGCGAGCCTCTGCCTTGGGCTTGGTCGTGGTATAGACATAGCTGACCTGTGCCGCACCTTGCACAGCGGCTGCAACGGCGGCAGGCGATGCCGACGCCGCAAAACAGACAACGGCACGCTTGACAGCCGCTTGCCGAAACACGGAAGCGATGGCCGCCATGGCTTGTCGCACCGCGCGCGCATCGCCCTGGCCGATACCCGCCAGCACCACACGGCGGGCCGCAACCCCTTGTGGCTGGTACATCTGCAAGTGTTTTCCAGGCTTGGCGTCGAGGTCTTTGGCTTTGAAGGCCTGCGTGACCAAGTCAGAGAGCGCATCCGCTCCCGGAACGAATGCTTCTGGCACCAGCAGCACCAACAGATCACACTTTTCAGCAACTGCGCCAGCGAGGTTCAGGGTCTTCAGATCAAAGTTCATAATCAGCCTTTTCTGTCGTGCCAATGTTATTCGATTCATCCATTCGCAAGGAACTGGCCCGCAGCTTCGGCGCGACCGTGGTCGTACTGATTACCGTGGTCATGACCATGATGTTGATCCGCACCCTGGGTCAGGCCGCACGCGGCAGCGTCAGCCCTTCCGACGTGATGCTGGTGATGGGCTTTACCGTGCTTGGCCAGTTGCCCACCATCCTGAGCCTGAGCCTTTTCGTCTCCATCGTAGCCACTCTCTCACGGATGTACCGCGACAGCGAGATGGTCATCTGGTTTGCCAGCGGCCGTGGTTTGATAAGCCTACTCCCCCCGCTGCTGCGTTTTGCCTGGCCTGTGATGCTGGTGGTATCGCTGCTGTCTCTGGCGGTATGGCCCTGGGCCAACCAGCAGATCCAGGAAATGCGCACGCAGTACGAGCAGCGCGGCGACATCGACCGTATCGCTCCCGGTGAGTTCCAGGAGTCCGCCAACGGCACCCGCGTTTTCTTCATTGACAAGGAAAGCCAGGACCCGGAATCTGCCAGCAATGTCTTCATTGCCACGGCAGAAAAAAACCGCGAAACGGTGACATCGGCACGCAGCGCCAGACTGGAAGTGCGCAACGGCGAACGCATGGTGGTGTTGTCGCAGGGCCAGCGGATGGAGTCCTCCACCGACAAGCCCGGTCTCAAGATCAGCGAATTCGCCGAATACAGCACCCGCATTGGCGAAGCCTCCCCCAGCGGCCCCAGTGAAGGGTCCATCAAGACACGCAACACCCTGCAACTGCTGGAGCAACCGCTCCCCATCTACAAGGCAGAACTGGGATGGCGCCTGGGACTGGCATTTGCCGCTCTCAATCTGGTGCTGATGGCACTGGCTCTGTCCAGCGTGAACCCACGTGCGAGCCGCAGCGGAAACCTCATGTTTGCCCTGTTTGCTTTCATCGTGTATTACAACTTCATGACTCTGGGCCAAAGCTGGGTCGGCGCCGAAAAAATCGGGCTGACAAGCTATCTGGCATTGCTGCATGGCGGAACCATGGCTCTGGCATTGCTGCTGCTGGGGGCGCGCCACCACCAGTGGACACCGCGCAGGCTATGGCAACGCGAGGGCACAGCATGAAAACCATACGCAAGCTGGTGCATCGGGAAATCATCACCGCCGTGGCCTTTGTCACGCTGGGGTTTCTGGCGCTCTTCTTTTTTTTCGACCTGGTAGACGAACTGCGCTGGGTAGGACGCGGCCCTAACGGGGGTTACGAAGTCTCGCACGCAGTACTCTTCGTGGCGTTGAGCATTCCAAGCCACCTCTACGAGCTGCTGCCCATCACCGTACTGATCGGAACCATCTTTGTCATGGCGCGACTCGCGCAAAGTTCTGAATTCACCATCATGCGCACCAGCGGCCTGGGCCCGGGGCGTGCGCTGCGCACCTTGCTGGCACTGGGCGGGATATTTGTGCTGATCACGTTTGGGGTGGGCGACTATCTGGCGCCACTGAGCGACAGAGCTGCACAACTGGTGAAAGCCAGTCAATGGGGCCGGTTGACCACGGGCGCCACGGGGGCCTGGCTCAAGGAACGCCAGGATGGAAATTCGTTTGCCGTCAACGTGCGCTCCATCAACCCCGACGGCAGCATGCACGATGTGCGTATTTTCGAGTTCGATGCCCAGGGACGTCTTGCGTCCAAAACCCATGCGGTTTCTGCGCAGTTCCAGGACGATGATGCCTGGACACTGAACCAGGTTCAGCGCAGCGCCTTCCAACTGCTCTCTGGAGACGAAGCGCGTGTGCAATACCAGAATGAACCCAGCATGCGCTGGCCTACGCAAATCAGCGCCGATATGGTGGCTGCTGCAGTGCTCAAACCGGACCGCATGGCCACGCTAGACCTGTTCCAGTACATCCGCCACCTGCAGGCCAACGGGCAGTCGGCCCAGCGCTACGAGATCGAGTTCTGGCGCAAGGTGTTCTATCCCCTGAGCTGCCTGGTGATGGTGGTGCTGGCCCTGCCCTTTGCCTACCTGCATTTCCGTGCAGGTTCAACGGCAGGTTATGTCTTTGGCGGCGTGATGGCCGGGATCAGTTTCTTCTTGCTCAACAACCTGTTCGGTTTTGCCGGCAATCTGCAAAACTGGTCGCCCTGGCTCACCGCAGCGGCTCCAGGCATTATTTATTCCTTGCTCTCGCTGGCTGCATTTGGCTGGCTGGTTCTCAGGCGCTGACTTCTCCCACCATGACCACACTCCCTCTCACCGGCATCGTGCTGTTTGCCCACGGCTCGCGCGACCCCCTTTGGCGTGCGCCCATCGAGGCCGTGCAAACCTATATCCAGGCCCACAATCCGCAGATGCCAGTGCGGTGTGCCTATCTGGAGCTTTCCACCCCCGATCTAGGGCAGGCCGTGCAGGAACTGATCGACATAGGTACCCATTCCATCACCATCGTTCCCATGTTCCTGGGCACCGGCAAGCATGCCCGCGAAGACCTGCCTGTGCTGCTGGAGGATTTGCGCGTGCGCCACCCACAAGTGCGTTTCAACACCCAGACTGCCATTGGCGAAGACCCGCGCATGACAGCGCTGATGGCTTCCATTGCCTGCGGCGAAGAGACCATCGTTAGATAAATGCAGCATAATGATGCGACTTTTTAGCCGTATTCAGATATGAATCTGCACCAATTTCGCTTTGTCCAGGAAGCCGCTCGCCGCAACCTCAACCTGACCGAGGCTGCCAAGGCGCTGCACACCTCACAGCCGGGGGTCTCCAAGGCCATCATCGAGCTGGAGGGCGAACTGGGCATCGAAATCTTTGCACGCCATGGCAAGCGGCTCAAACGCATTACCGAGCCGGGCCAGCATGTGCTCAAAAGCATCGAACTCATCATGCGCGAGGTCGGCAACCTCAAACGCATCGGAGAACAGTTCAGCGCCCAGGACAGCGGCACCCTGAGCATTGCCACCACCCACACCCAGGCGCGCTATGTACTGCCCGTGCCCGTGGCCCGGTTGCGCGAAACCTATCCCAAGGTCAATATCAGCCTGCACCAAACCACGCCAGACCAGGTGGCGCGCATGGTGATCGACGAAGTAGCGGAGATCGGCATGGCAACCGAATCGCTGGCCGAGTATCCCGAACTCGTCACCCTGCCCTGCTACGAATGGCAGCATGTGCTGGTGATGCCGCCCGGCCACCCCCTGGCCCAGAAAGAGCGCCTGGGCCTGGACGACATCGCGCACGAACCGCTCATCACCTACCACCCGTCCTTCACGGGGCGCGGCAAGATCGACCACGCTTTTGCCGCCCGCCGCCTGCAGCCCCGGATCGCACTGGAGGCCATCGACTCCGACGTGATCAAAACCTACGTGCGCCTGGGCCTGGGCCTGGGCATCGTCGCCGAAATGGCCATGAAGGACGACCCGCTGGGTGACTTGGTGGTGCGCCCTGTGGGGCACCTTTTTGGTCAGAGTGTGGCGCGCGTGGCCTTCAAGCGTGGCGCCTATCTGCGCAATTTTGTTTACAAGTTTGCCGAGCTGCTCAGCGACCGGCTGAGCCGCGATCTGGTGGCCCGCGCCATGAGCGGCCAGGTGAACGATTACGAGTTATGACACTCCCCCCTGTGCCGCTTCGCGTCGTCCCCCGCCAGGAGGACGACAGCCATGGCCGGGCAAAGCCCGTTCCACGGCGTCCGCTGGCGCGGCCTGCTCCGCGGCCATCGGATGGGCGCAGCGACGCCCATTGACAGGAAACCATCCCCATGAACGAACGCACTCCTGCCATCACCAGCCGCCTGCCCCAGGTCGGCACCACCATCTTCAGCGTCATGTCGGCCCTGGCGGCCGAGCATGGCGCGGTCAATCTGGGCCAGGGTTTTCCAGATTTCGATTGCGACCCGGCGCTCATCGACGCGGTTCACCAGGCCATGCGCGCCGGGCACAACCAGTACCCTCCCATGCCGGGTATCCCCGCATTGCGGAAGACCGTTGCTACAAAAATTGAAGCTACTACCGCACGCCAGTATTGCCCTGATGCCGAAATAACCATCACAGCGGGTGCTACACAAGCCATCCTGACCGCCATTTTGGCCATCGTGCATCCAGGCGACGAAGTGATCGTGCTCGACCCCTGCTACGACAGCTATGCGCCCAACATCACGCTGGCGGGTGGCACCGTGGTGCGCGTGCCGCTAACGCCAGGGAGCTTTCGCCCCGATTTTGCCCGCATCAGTGCAGCCATCACGCCGCGCACGCGCGCGCTCATCATCAACAGCCCGCACAACCCCAGCGCCACCGTCTGGAGCGCACAGGACATGCAGGCGCTGCAAGACCTGCTGGCACCGACCGACCTCTTTCTCATCAGCGACGAGGTGTACGAACACATGGTGTTTGATGGCGCCGAGCACCAAAGCGCTGCGCGCTTTCCAGGCCTGGCAGCCCGTGCCTTCATCGTGTCGAGTTTTGGCAAGACCTTCCATGTCACTGGCTGGAAAGTCGGCACGGTGGCTGCCCCCGCAGCACTCACCGCCGAGTTTCGCAAGGTGCACCAGTTCAACGTCTTCACGGTCAACACGCCCATGCAGCACGGGCTGGCCCGCTACCTGCAGGACCCTGCACCCTACCTGCAGTTGCCCGCCTTCTACCAGGCCAAGCGCGACCTTTTCCGCCAAGGGCTGGAAGGCTCACGCCTGCGCCTGCTGCCCAGCACGGGCAGCTATTTCCAGTGCGTAGACATTTCGGCCGTGAGCGACCTGGGCGAAGCGGATTTTTGCCAATGGCTCACGCGTGAGATCGGCGTGGCCGCCATCCCTCTGTCGGCCTTCTACGGTGACGGCTTCGACCAGCGCGTGGTGCGCTTTTGCTTTGCCAAAAAGGATGAAACGTTGCGCGAAGCCATCGCCCGCCTACGCAAGCTGTGACGACAGAGCCCGTTCCATCGGAACGAGCTGCAGCCCCGCCTCCATGAAGGGCGCGCCGCACACGACAAAACCGGCACGTTGGTAAAAGGCCTGGGCGCTGGCTTGGGCATCCAGCGCAACGCGGCTGTCGCCACGCTCCTGGGCGGCCTGCACAAGAGCGTCGAGCAGCATGCTGCCCCACCCCGCGCCGCGCAACGACCGGTCCACCGCCAGCCGCTCAATGCGTGCCACGCCGGCCACCGACGGCAACAATCGCCCCGCAGCCACCGGCATGTCCAAGGCGTTGTGCAGCACGGCGTGGACTGCCGTCGCATCCTGTCCGTCGGACTCCTCTTCAAGGGCAACACCCATTTCTTGCACGAAAACTTCTTGCCGAACCCGTGCGGCATCCTTGCCTAGAGCGCTCCATGTGCCCACCTGCGCGGTCACCACCGGGTGACCTGCCTCGTAGTCGGTCAGCAGTTTGCGCAGCGCTGCAGGCACCGGGCGCGATGTCTGGGTGGCCGGGTCTGCAAACACGTACACCAGTTCGCCCTCGATCAAGCGCTGGTCACCCCGGAAGATGCCCGTCTGGAACAACACCGATGAATTGCCCATGCGGGCGCAGCGCAGGGCGACATCCAGTGTGTCATCCAGAATGGCTGATGCGTGGTATTCGACGGTGGCCTTCTTCACGTACATCTCGCCGCCCAGCACCTCCATGCTGGCCTCGTACGGCAAGGCCAGGGCACGCCAATAGTCCATCATGGCCGTGTCGATGTACATCAGGTAATGGGCGTTGAAGACAATCTTCTGCATATCAACCTCGACCCAGCGTACACGCAGGCGATGGAAACAGCGAAATTCATAGCGTTGCATGGTGCTCAATCTCTCTCGAAAGCCCGGCGCAGCGCAGCTGCCGCGTCGGCATGGGCCTGGCGCGCTTCGGGGATGGCGCGGCCCATCTTGATGAATTCGTGCGTCACGCCGCGGTAGATCTCCAGATCCACCGCCACGCCCGCCGCACGCAGTTTGTCGGCGTACTCAACGCCTTCGTCCACCAACGGATCACATTCGGCCAGGCCCACCCAGGCAGGTGCCACGCCATCAACATCCGGGGCGAACAACGGCGCAAAACGCCAGTCCTCGCGTTGCTCCCGCGTGCTCACGTAGTTGCCAAAGAACCAGCTGATCGCCGGTTCCTCCAGCACCAGGCCGCGCGCATATGTAGCGTGCGATGGAGTGTCCTGGTGCGCGGCACAGCCTGGATAGAACAGCAACTGCAGTGCCAGCGGCATACCGGCGTCGCGCGCCAAAATGGCATTCACAGCAGCCAGCGTGCCACCTGCACTGTCCCCCCCCACCGCCAGCCGGGCACGGTCTGCCCCCAGGGTGTCGGCGTGTGCGGCAAGCCAGGCCAGGGCGTCCCAGGCATCGTTGCTGGCCACCGGGAACCGGTGTTCTGGTGCCAGCCGGTAGTCCAAAGACACCACCATGCAGCCCGACAGGCGGGCCAGTTCGCGGCACAGAACATCGTGCGTCGCAATGCTGCCAATCGTGAATCCACCACCATGCAGGTACAGCAGCACAGGCAGGCCTGCTACATCCGATGGCGCATACAGGCGCGCAGCCAATGCATGGCCATCGCGGACAGGAATGCGAAAGTCCTCTACCCGCGCAAGCTGGGCACTGGCCAGTTCCAGCACGCCCGACCCTGCCTCGTAGGCAGCCCGCGCGGCGGTCGGTGACAAAGTATGCAGCGCTGGGCGCCCAGCGCGCAGGATGCCCTGCAGCACGCTGCGCATTGCCACCGTCAGGCGTTTGTGGTGGATATGCAGACCGCTCACAGTGCGCCCCCGGCGCAAGCCGTCACTTGAAGTTCACGCGCACAGGTGCCGCGCCCGCAAGACCGCTAAAGGTTGCGGTGACCGACAAGCCCGCCTTGGGAGGCAGCAGCGGCGAGAAAGAGCCCAAACTGATGAGGTCGCCCGGCTGCATGGCAAGTCCCTCCTGTGCCAGCGCGCCTGCGAGCCAGACCACAGCGTTGAGCGGATGCTCCAGGATGTCGCTGCCCTTGCCACCGCCCAGCCGTGCGCCACTGGCGTCCTGCAGACTGACCTGCATATCGCGCAGCGTATCCAGCATGGCATAGCGCTCCGCACGCAGCACCGGCACAGCCACAGGGGCTCCAGCCACGCCCAAGCGAGCGCCCACGTTGATGGCGCTGACGCCGGCACCGTTGAGTTTGGGCGGCGCCTGCACCACCAGGTCGGGCAGCTCAATGAACGGAATCACCTGATCGATTGCCTGCAATACCTCCATGGGGGTCTTGGCCTGGTTGATGTCGGCGCTCTTGACGCGCACCAGCATGTCCGCCTCGTACAACGGGCGGGCACCAAAGGCAGCCTCCACCGTGGCTCCGTTTTCCAGCACCATGCCTTCGTAGAGCTTGCCCCACACCGGCTTGTCGGTGTTGAAACGCTTTTGCACAGCCGGGTTGGTCAGACCCGCCTTGTAGCCCACCACCTTGCCCAGGCGGGGCTCCAGCAAGGCATTGACCTTGGCACGGGTGCAGGCGCCGTCGGCGTCCGAGAGGCCTTCAATATTGGCCGCGGGCTGGCGCGAGAGGTAATGCGCCACCAAATCGGCAGCCTGCGCATCACTCAGGCAAGCCGCCTGGGCGCTTGTCACAAAAGCGACGGCCAGGGCAAGGGGAACGAGGCGAGGCAACTTGGTCATGTCTGTCTCCGGGTTTAAAGTGTTTGCAGCAATCGTAAACGCAAGTAGCAATCTTCCGCCCCATACACCCCCATTCCACCATGGCACTCATCTACTACCTCACCCAGATCCAGTTCGACAATGGTGCCATCGGGCTCCTCAAGCAGGAATGCGAGCGCATCGGCATTACGCGCCCGCTCGTCGTCACCGACCCCGGCGTGAAGGCGGCAGGCGTATTGCAGAAAGCGCTGGATGCCCTGAAGGGCCTGCCGGTAGCCGTTTTTGACCAGACCCCCGCCAACCCGACCGAAGCCGCCGTGCGCGCCGCCACTGCGGTTTACAAGGCGCAGGGCTGCGACGGCCTGATTGCAGTGGGCGGCGGCTCTGCCATCGACTGTGCCAAAGGCATCGCCATCGCCGCCACGCACGAAGGCCCGCTCACGCACTACGCCACCATCGAAGGCGGGTCACCGCGCATCACGGACCGCGCAGCCCCCCTGATCGCCGTACCCACCACCAGCGGCACCGGTAGCGAAGTGGCGCGCGGCGCCATCATCATCGTGGACGACCACCGCAAGCTGGGCTTTCACTCGTGGAACCTGCTGCCCAAAGCCGCCATCTGCGACCCCGAGCTCACCCTGGGCCTACCGCCCCTGCTCACGGCAGCCACCGGCATGGACGCCATCGCACACTGCATGGAGACCTTCATGTCGGCCGCCTTCAACCCCCCGGCCGACGGTATTGCCCTGGACGGCCTCACACGCGGCTGGGCGCACATCGAGCGGGCGACGCGCAACGGCGCCGACCTCGAGGCACGCCTGAACATGATGAGCGCCAGCATGCAGGGCGCCATGGCCTTCCAGAAGGGGTTGGGCGCTGTGCATTCGCTCAGCCACAGCCTGGGCGGCGTGAACCCGCGCCTGCACCACGGCACGCTCAACGCCATGTTCCTGCCTGCTGTGGTGCGCTTCAACGCCGAGGCGCAGTCGGTTCAAAAAGACAAGCGCCTCGAACGCATGGCCCATGCCATGGGCCTGACCAGCGCAAGCAATATTCCCGAGGCCCTCCGTGACATGAACGCCCGCCTGGGCCTGCCCACCGGCCTGGCCGCCATGGGCGTAACCGAGAGCCAGTTCGACGATGTGATCAAGGGCGCACTGGCCGACCACTGCCACAAGACCAATCCGCGCATTGCCACGGCAGATGAGTACCGCGCCATGCTGACCGCGTCCATGTAATCACAAGGGCTGCACGGCCCGCATGTCAGGCCGTTCCAACCACTGGGCAAACTCCTCGGCCAACTGGCCGCTGGCCGATGTCGCGGCCTGCCAGGCGCGTACGCGGGCGGCAGTGTCGGTGCCGTAGTGCACAAAGTCCTGGCGGTCGGGCAGTTTGCCGTTGGGCAGCGTGCGCACCCATTCGGGGTTGGGCGCCAGCAGCACCACGGAATCGAGCGCCGCAGTCGCCTTGTGGCGCCGCCTCAGCGACTTGTCGAACCAGCCGGGCACCACCTGCGGCTGGAAATGCGGGTACAGCACCAAGCCTGCCGATTTTGATTGTTTTTGGCCTCCAGCGCTTACTGTATAAGCGCCAACAGCTATATTATTAATAGCACTTAAGGCGCTACCGTACTGCAGATGCAGGTGGTAGTCGGTGATACCACCATCCCAGTAGGCCCCGGGCGGCGCCCCCGGAATGTGCTGCACGGCCTGCAGCACAAAGGGGATGGAACAGCTGGCTTGCAAGGCGGGTAAAAAGTTGGTTTGCGTCAGCAGCACCTGGCGCGTGCGGTAGTCGTGCGTGTCAAAAGGCAGCAGCGCACAGCCGCTCGGCTGCTCACGGTCTGGCGAGGAAAACACCACGCGCTCCAGCCAGGCACCCAGGGTCTTGCGGTGTACGGCGTTGCTCAGGAAAGCACCCAGATACCCCAGTGGGGTGAGCACGGGGTGCTCACGGCCCAGCACATGGCGGCCCCGTGATGCCACGATGTGCAGCCGATAGCGCGGGTGCGCGAGCAGGTCTACCACCTGCTCGCCATAAAAGGCCTGCAGGGTCTGGCCGAAGCGCTCGCTCACATGCTGCGGCGTGGGTCGATTGCGCCCGGGCGGCGGCTCGTAATGTTGGTGAATGTAGTCGTGCTCCAGCCGCGCAAAAGCGGCTGGGCTGTCCGGCAGGCAGGCCGTGGCCATGCGCCAGGCGCCGATGGATGCACCCACCAGGTGCACCACCTGCGGGGATGGAGGCAACCAGTCGCCAAAGATGAACCGGTCGAGCGGCCCCAGGATCAGGCCTTTGGGTCCCCCAGCTGCGGCGGGAATGGTGTGCACATCCTGCGGACGCAGGCCTTGTGCGCGCAGGTGCCACAGTGCGCTGGGGCCTGCGTAGATACACAAAGCTTTCATGCTGCGGGAAGCAGGCTGGCGCACAGCCATGGCCCGTGATCAGACCAGATAGTCCGCCGCCTCGGCACCGGCTTCCGGGCGCGGACTCCAGTCGATGGGGTCCTGGCGTAGCACCATGTCAATGTCCAGCCCCAGGGCCAACCCGACTTCATCGGGAAAAGACACCACACGCTCCCTTTCGTCCAGGCCCAATTCATGCACACGCACACGCCAGACCGCCAGGTGGATCACCCCCGCCAGCGGCTCGTAGGTATTATTTTCAAACGGTGCATGTTGGTAGTTAAGGGCATCCACCACCACCTCGGGCAGTTGCCAGCGTCGCGCCAGGGCCGCGGTGACGCGGCTGTAGCAGTAGCCAAAGATGCGCGTCTCGATCTTGCCCCGGCGCAGGTCGAGCGGCGGCACCAAGGTATTGAGCGACTGCACGCGCTCGGGATCAGACAGGTGGATCAGCAGCTCGCCCAGACCATGCAACAGGCCTGCCGTGTAGGCGGCAATCTGGTTCTGGTGCACGCTGCCTGCCAACGAGCGGGCGATCTTGGCCGTGTGCAGGCTGTAGCGCCAGAACTGCTGCAGATTGATGCCTGGCACCGACCGCGATGTCATGCCCAGCGGAGCCGAACTCACCAGCGTGCGCAGGTGCTGCGTACCCAGCAGCGCCAGCGCCTCCGGAATGCCCGCCACCTGGCGCGAGCCCTGGAACGCATCGGAGTTGGCCATTTCCAGCAAGCGGGCTGACAGCGCCGGGTCGGTGCCAAACAGCTGGTTCACGCGCCGCAGGTTGGGCTCCTCATGGGCCAACTCATTCATGAGCAATGCCACGGTGCGCGGCAAGCTGGGCAGGACAGCGGGCAAGGCCAGCAGAGCATTCAAATCCATGGGGTCAGCGCTGTAGTGGAACTGAGATGGATGGTGGGATTGAAATGGATTATGTACCCTGCGCCGCTTACTGTTTTTTCGCCTGTTGCAGCTTCGCAAAGGCCGATGCCATGGCCGACTGCTGCACTGATTCGGGCGCCCGGCGCTGCGGCTGCTGGTAGCCGCGCCCTGCCCCTTCATACCGGTTCTCGCGTGGAGCGCCCCGGTCACCACTTTGGCGCGGCGGTGCCTCGCCCAGCTTCATCGACAGGCCGATGCGTTTGCGCTCGACATCCACCTCCATCACCTTAACCTTGACGATGTCGCCGGTCTTGACCACTTCGCGTGCGTCGGTCACAAACTTGTGCGCCAGCTGGCTCACATGCACCAGGCCGTCCTGGTGCACGCCTAGGTCGATGAAGGCGCCGAACTGGGCCACGTTGCTCACCGTGCCTTCCAGAATCATGCCTTCCTTCAAATCCTTGATGTCCTCCACGCCGTCATTGAAGCGCGCCACCTTGAAGTCCGGGCGCGGGTCGCGGCCGGGTTTTTCCAGCTCGGCCAGGATGTCCTTGACGGTGATGACACCGAACTTCTCGTTGGCGAACAGCTCGGGCTTCAAGGTTTTGAGCATGTCCGCGCGGCCCATGATCTCGGCCACAGGCTTGCCCGTCGTCTGCATGATCTGCTCCACCACGGAATAGGTCTCCGGGTGCACGCCGGTCATATCCAGCGGATTGTCGCCACCCCGAATGCGCAGGAAGCCCGCACTTTGCTCAAACGTTTTTGCGCCCAGGCCGCTCACCTCCAGGAGCTGCTTGCGGGTCTTGAACGCACCATTGGCCTCGCGCCAGCGCACCACGGCCTTGGCCACACTGGCGGACAGGCCCGACACGCGGCTGAGCAGCGGCACGCTGGCCGTGTTCAGGTCCACACCTACCGAGTTCACGCAATCCTCCACCACCGTGCCCAACGTGCGGGCCAGCTCGCTCTGGTTCACATCATGCTGGTACTGGCCCACGCCAATGCTCTTGGGGTCGATCTTGACCAGCTCGGCCAGCGGGTCCTGCAGGCGCCGCGCAATGCTGGCCGCGCCGCGCAGGCTCACGTCCACATCAGGCATCTCTTGCGATGCGTATTCGCTGGCGCTGTAGACGGAGGCACCGGCCTCGCTGACTACTACTTTTTCGATAGCTGCTCGCGCTTTACCTGTCTGCGTTACAGGCACTTTTTCCATTAATTTAATCAGCTCGGCCGCCAGCTTGTCGGTCTCGCGGCTGGCCGTGCCGTTGCCAATCGCAATCAGGTTCACGCCGTGCTTTTCGGCCAGCTTGGCCAGGATGTGCAGCGAGCCTTCCCAGTCGCGGCGCGGCTCGTGGGGGTACACCGTGGCAGTTTCCACGAGCTTGCCCGTGGCGTCCACCACGGCCACCTTCACGCCAGTGCGAATGCCCGGGTCCAGCCCCATCACCACACGCGGTCCCGCGGGAGCTGCCAGCAGCAGGTCGCGCAGGTTGTCGGCAAACACCTTGATCGCCACCTTCTCAGCCTCGTCACGCAGGCGTGCAAACAGGTCGCGCTCGGTCGAAAGGCTCAGCTTGACGCGCCAGGTCCAGGCCACGCACTTGCGCAGCAGGTCGTCGGCAGGGCGCCCCGCATGGCTCCAACCCAGGTGCAGGGCAATTTTCCCTTCGGCCAGGCTCGGTTTGCGCGGGTCGGGCGGGGATGTGGGATGCGCCTGCGGCTCGGGCTGCACCAGCTTGGCTTCCAGCATCTCCAGCGCCCGGCCCCGAAAGACCGCCAGCGCACGGTGCGAAGGCACCCGGCCAATCGGCTCGTCGTAGTCGAAGTAGTCCCGAAACTTGGAGACCTCAGGGTCGTTCTCGTTCTTGCCTTCCACTTTCTTCGCTGCCAGCAGGCCTTCAGCCCAGAGCCATTCGCGCAGGCTTTGCACCAGCGCCGGGTCTTCGGCCCAGCGCTCTGAAAGGATGTCGCGCACGCCATCGAGCACGGCGGGCACCGTCGAAAAGTCCGCGCCCGGCTTACCATCGTCCAGCACCTCAGGGGGCTTGGTAAACGCAGCCGCCTCCACGGCCGGGTCGAGCGTGGGATCAGCAAAAAGCCTGTCGGCCAGCGGCTCAATGCCAAATTCCTTGGCGATCTGGCCCTTGGTACGGCGCTTTTGCTTGAACGGCAGGTAAATGTCTTCCAATTCCTGCTTGGTCGGCGCAGCAGCAATGGCGGCGCGGAGCGGGTCGGTCAGCTTGCCCTGCTCGTCAATGCTCTTGAGTACGGCAACGCGGCGATCCTGTAACTCGCGCAGGTAGGACAGGCGGGCTTCCAGCTCACGCAGCTGGATATCGTCCAATCCGTTGGTGACTTCCTTGCGGTAACGGGCAATAAAGGGCACCGTCGCTCCGCCGTCCAGCAGTTCGACGGCGGCGACCACCTGCTGTTCCTTGATTTTGATTTCTGCGGCCAGTTGCCGGATGATCTGCTGCATGGGCTGCTGAGGTTTCAAAACACGAAGCGCGCGAGTGTGCCATAGCTGCAAAACCGGCGGTAACTCTGTCTCCAAATCATTCGTGTCGAGGCGCGAAGCCGCAGACAGTGCTGTAGCACGGCAAGGCGATCAACTGAAGAACATCTCTCTCGCGTCAGACTGCCAATAGCCACGCGCCTCCAGGCGTACCCGTGTACCGCCGCCTTCAGGGGTTTCCAGCGCAAGATGCAGCCCCGCCTGTTTTGCCCTATGGCGCATGGCTTTCACGCCCTGGCCATGTCCACTATCGACGGCATCCAGGCCTGCGGGCAATCCAACGCCGTTGTCGCACACTTCAAAGCACCATACCCCCCGATTCGGCTCGTGCATCATCGTCACCTGGACCTGCGTGGCCTGTGCGTGGTGCACGACGTTACCGAGTGCCTCCTGCATGATGAAAATAATCTCGGACGCTTTGGGGCCCTCGGGCAACGACACATCATCGGGCGACTGGACATTCCACTCGAGCCTGACACCCCGGCACTCCAGCAAAGGTTCGATACGGTGGCGCAGCCCGGCCAGGCGTACGATGAGCGGCTCGTTGGACATGGCCATCGCGTCTACGGCCATGCGCAGGCCCAGCATGCACAGTTCCAGCTCCTGCAAAATACGAAGCTCTTTCGGATTGCGTGCATCGAGCATGGCCATCGCGGCCACCAGTTGCAAGCCAATACCGTCATGCAGGTCCCGTGCAATGCGGTGGCGTTCGGCCATCACCTCTGGGCTGGCCCGCTTGCTGCTGCGGCGGTTCCGGGACAAAGCGCCCTCAAATTTTTGCCAGATGACCGGACCTCGAAACAACACCGTCGCAAGCAATGCCGCTTGCAGCGCCAATATGTAGTGGGCACTCTCGCGCAATAGCAGGTAGATGGCGAGAACAATCAAGAACAGTTGTACGCACCAGATCGCCGTGCAATACATCGCTTGGCGGCGATTGCGACTTCGGAACATAGCGGTCAACCTTTCACCAGACACACTGCCAGCGCGCGCCCAACACGCTACAACAAGCCCCACAGCGATGCGAAACGAACGGCCTGCGCGCGCGTTCGTACCTGCAGCTTGCGGTAAATGTTGCGGATGTGCGTGTTGACAGTCATCGGACTGATCAAGAGTCGGGAAGCAATCTCGGCACTGGTGAAGCCATTGGCCACCATGCGCAGGATTTCCTTCTCGCGCACAGACAAATGCTCCGCCACATCAGGCTCGCGTTTCATGGCATCTGCAGCGTGGGCGTGATCAAAGCGGTGGAGCAACCGCCGCGCCAAATTCGGGGAGATCGACGCACCGCCATTGGCCACCTGCAAAACTGCCTGCAAGTAGTTGCCGAACCAGCAGTTCTTGCCCAAATAGCCTGCCGCACCAAGCTCCAATGCCCGCAACACCTGTTCATCGCTTTCCATCACCGAAATCACTACAGCCTGGGCCTGTGGGCGCACGAACCGCAACGATTCCAGCAAGTCGAAACCCTGACCATCTCCGAGGTTCAGGTCAACCAGCAGCACGTCGAATTCATGCTGTTTGATCGCCTTGCGCCCTTCACGCACACTGGATGCCTGGGCCACCAACAAGGTGCGCGAGTCGCCCATGAGTTCTTGCGCAATCACCCGTCGGATGTGTTCGTCGTCGTCAACGAGCAGCACCCGCACCGGCTTGGCTTCTTGGCCCATCATGAAGTCAGGCCATACCGATGGAGTGTTGTTGAACGTGGAGAAAGGACCCATGGGCGCCACCTCGGGTGGACACAAGACGGGCGAATTGGCGTTGGCTTGCAAACTAAGGTTCACGACAACAACTCCTTAAAGCGGCCGATCAGCATACCCACATGTCGGCGGCATCCACCATTACAGCCACAAATGTTGCTGCGACAAAAGCCACGCCTCTTGCCATGCATCTCGCCGCATGACTGACCATTGCTCAACCCGATTTTGGTTCAAACCGGCGCAAAGAGGTTGTCGAATTGAGAAACTACAGCCTACAAAACCACGGCAGGGTTGACTTCTCACCATTTTTAGGCCGCATGACCAGGCGATGGGCTGCAAATGCGGGAAGGAACGTCCCTATTCAAGCCGGTTTTGCTTTGACGTTGCAAGTCGAAAACCTCTCAGAACACATTGCAACAAATAATGGGACGAAATAGTGAAGAACACAGATGCCGTTGCGTTTGTTGCAAGTTGTTACTACCGAACATTCGTACCTGCCAAAACGCTTTTTGACCCTTGCATTGGCTCAGCAACAGAGGCACTCCATCAGCTACACCACGCGCAGATCTATCACATGCGCTAACCCGTTTGGTGGATTGGCGCAATTTGGCACACCACACACACTGAAACCAGACAGCGCTGAAACGCGCGGCACCCCCAACAGGGATCAGCCCACGATTCGACACTGTCAGGCGGCTGCAACGCAGATCCCCTGTCAATGCAGCCTGTGTAGCCGTGCAATCTCGAAGGAACTGTCATGAAAAAGCTTGCTCTGTTCACCCTCACCGCTCTCGCATCTGCGGCAGCCTTGGCTGACCCCGCTTCCCTCGCGGCGGCCAAGATCGAAATCAGCGGAACGTCGATCCAGCACACCGGCGTCGACAGAGGTGCGACTGTGTCCAACACAGCCAACGCCTACGCCACTGCCGTCCAGAACCTGTCGAGCAACAAGGGCGACATCACCATCGCGGGCCGTTCGGAACAAACCACCGAAGTGAACTACGGCGGTAGGGTCATGAACACGGCCACGAACCCTGGGGACGTCGCGGTTCAAAGCCTCGCGTCCAACGTGGGCAAGGTCGAGGTCAAGAAAGGCGGGTCGTCCAAACAGGAGGCCAACATCAGCGGCTCTGTGACGAACACAGCCGCCGGCGCCGGATCGGTTGGCGGGTGCAATGGTGTGGACTGCAAAGACGCTGCCCTGGCCGTGCAAAGCCTGTCCAGCAACGTAGGCAACGTGACGATCGCTGGTGAGAGCACCCAAAGCACCACTGTCGTCGGCGGTGCCGTGGACAACAAGGCCATAGGTGCGGGAGCCGTCGCGATTCAGTCGCTGGCCACCAACATCGGCACCGTGGCGATTGATGGCAAGAGTCATCAGGCGGTCGGCCTGCTGGGGACCACCGTCACCAACTTCGCCAATGGCGCTGACACGACCGCAGTGCAAAACCTGGCCAGCAACTACGATGGTGTGAAGATCAAGAGTGGGGGCCAATCTGACCAGACCGTCACCGGCCTCGGAGGCACCATCAGCAACGAAGCCACGGGCAGGTACGCTCAGGCCTTCCAGAACCTGTCGTCCAATTTTGGCGACGTGACGATCTCCGGGACTTCCAGCCAGTTCACACACGTCAGCGGCATCGTGATGAACAAGGCCAACGGCGTCAAGAGCCTCGCGGTGCAAAACCTGTCGTCCAACGACGCCTGCGATCCGCCTAACTTCAAACTGCCTGACTGCCCTACCGGCTACTGCGGCTGGGGCAGAAACAGCCTCTGATGCGCTGCCACAGGCCTTGGTCGGCTGAAATCGGCCAAGGCCCATTTGCCAACTGGCGAACACAAGGAGAACCACCATGAAACGCAAATCCGCGAGCGCGATGGGCAAGCTCATCGTGGTCATGCTGGCCGGCGCAACCACTTGCGCCCTGGCGGCACCGGGTGAAGATCCTGTGCACATCAACGGCAAAGTCAGCTACCTGCAAATGCCAACGGCCCCGCGGTCTTTATCGAGTGGCATCGTTTACAAAACCGGCATGCCGGACGACGCCAAAGCGAAGATCGCGCACTACGTCGCCAAGTCCTTCTCAGCCGATACCACGGGCATCCTGACCGAGAAGAATGCGGTGTCGAGTGTTCAGACCAACAGCTTGGGCGGCGTCACCTGCGTGCAGACGGTGCAGCCCAGTGCGCCCGGTGCGGGTGCCACCATGGGCCAAGACCAGGTGGTCGTGATCCGCGGTGACCTGGTCAACATCTGCAATTGACCTGCACGTGAAAGCCCACAACCCACAACCCACAATCCTTATCAAGGTTCTTGTCGGTTGTTTTGAGGGCTGCGTTTAACTAGATTCCGAACGGCGTTGCCTAAGGCGATGCTGAATAAGTCACCGCGATGATGCGCGCCGTGCATCGGGATGGGATGCAAGGCGCAAACCGCAGCCATAGCCGCAGCTATGGCGAGGA
>JAANMW010001456.1_pt1 | contig 24755 bp, 27 predicted proteins | sample 7279671 | NCBI WGS metagenome assembly JAANMW01 (sample SAMN14094541, study PRJNA606508) | bioreactor metagenome | isolation source: A lab-scale SPAN reactor treating ammonium-rich wastewater day 247 | place: Ireland: Galway | collected 2017-09-19 | reverse complement strand
GACCTCGGAGGCCACGCCCTTTTCCTTCAGCCGGATCGCCTCCTCGACCGCGATCTCGTCGAACGGGTTCATCGACATCTTCACATTCGCAAGATCGACGCCAGACCCGTCCGCCTTCACACGGGCCTTCACGTTGTAGTCGATCACGCGCTTCACTGGCACGAGGATCTTCATCAGCCTCTCCCCTTTGGTTGCGTCACCTTTTCGGAGGGTTTGTTAGCGGGCCATCGGCGGCAATGACAGGGAAAAAACGACCCTAACGCGTCGTAACATTTCCATTCCGTCATGTTGTCGCTAACGGCTGGCTCCTGGCACCCACAGGATATCCTGCGCGCCGTTTTCATTGGCGACGCGCCCCGCCACGAACAGCCAGTCCGACAGGCGGTTGAGATATTTCACGGCGGCCGGATTCGCATCCTCGGCCGCCGCCAGCGCCACGGCGGCGCGCTCGGCCCGCCGCGCCACGGTGCGCGACAGGTGCAGATGCGCCGACAGCGCCGAGCCGCCCGGCAGGATGAAGCTGCGCAGGGCCGAAAGCCCGGCGTTCATCGCGTCGATCTCGGCCTCGAGCCGCGCGACCTGGGCGTCGATGATGCGCAGCACCGGATAGGGCGCCTCGGCATCCTCGTCCATGCGCGGGCGCGAGAGGTCCGCGCCGAGGTCGAAAAGATCGTTCTGGATCACCGCGATGCGCGCCGCGATCTCGCCCGCGGCATGCAGTCGCACCAGGCCCAGCGTGGCATTGAGCTCGTCCACCGTGCCATAGGCCTCGACCCGCAGGGAATGCTTGGGCACGCGCTCGCCGTTCGACAGCGCCGTCTCGCCCTTGTCGCCGGTGCGGGTGTAGATCTTGTTCAGCACGACCATCAGCTGCTCCTGACCCAGAGATAAAGCAGGAAGACCGCGATGGCGATGGCCTGGGCGATGATGCGCCAGCGCATCATGCGGTTGCCGTGCTTGCGGTTGAATTCGCCGCCCTTGGCGAAGCCGCCGATGCCGGTGGCCAGGATCACCACCACGGCAAGGCAGCAGATCGCGAGCAGGTAGAAAAGCGGTTTGTCATGCATGGGCGGGCCCTTTCGGCGCGAAGCCTAGCTGCGGCGCGCGAACCAGTCCAGAGCGCGCGTGGAAAGAAGCCGCCGCCCGATGCCCGAGACATGGGTCGGCGTGGTGACGTAATAGCGCGGCCGCGGGCGCGGGCTTTCCAGCGCCTGGGCGATGCGGGCGCTGACGGCCGCGGGCGGCAGCTCGAAGCGGTCCTTCCTGGCCGCCGGCTCGTAGAGGCGCTTCAAGAGCGTGCGCCGGTATTGCTCGGCCCGCGGGCTGGACCGCCAGTCGATCCAGCGCTCGAAATGCGGGATCGAGTTCTGGCGGATCTTCGTGCCGATGGGACCGGGCTCGATCAGGATGAAGCGCACCCCGGTATCGGCCATCTCGACGCGCAGCACGTCGGTCAGCCCCTCGAGCGCGAATTTCGTCGCCACATAGGCGCCGCGCCAGGGGATGCCGACCAGGCCCAGGACCGAGCTGATGTTCACCACCCGCCCGCCATGCGCGCGGAAATGCGGGATCAGCCGGCGGGTCAGGTCATGGGTGCCGAAGAGATTGGCCTCGAAGATCGCCCGCAATGCGCCGCGCGGCAGATCCTCGGCGGCGCCGGGGATCGCGAAGGCGGCGTTGTTCACCAGCGCGTCGATGCGCCCCAGCGCCAGCGCCGATTCGGCGCAGCGGGCGACGCTGTCCTCGCAGCCCAGTTCCAGGGGCAGGGTGTCGAAACCCTCGGCGCGGCGGGCCTCGATGTCCTCGGGCTTGCGGCAGGTGGCGATGACGCGCCAGCCGCGCCCGCGCATGTGCCGCGCCGCGTCCAGCCCGATGCCCGAGGAACAGCCGGTGATCAGAACGGTCTTCATGCGCGCCTCCTTGCCGGATGGGGTTCTGCGCCATGGCCGGGTCTTGCGCAAGCCGCGCATTTCCGGCTGGACCGGGGCGGCGCGCGGGCCTATTCAATCGGCCATGTCCGACGATCCGAATGTTCCCGATCCGACCCCGCCCGATCCCAGCGCGGATCAGACCAGCTCCGAGCCGCTGTCGCGCGCCATCGGCGAGCGTTACCTGACCTATGCGCTGTCCACCATCATGAACCGGGCGCTGCCGGATGCGCGCGACGGGCTGAAGCCGGTGCATCGCCGCATCCTTTACGCCATGCGCGAATTGCGGCTTAGCCCGACCGGCGCCTTCCGCAAGTCGGCCAAGATCAGCGGCGACGTGATGGGCAACTATCACCCGCATGGCGATGCCGCGATCTACGACGCCATGGCGCGGCTGGCCCAGCCCTTTGCCATGCGCTATCCGCTGGTCGACGGGCAGGGCAACTTCGGCAATATCGACGGCGACAACCCCGCCGCCAGCCGCTATACCGAGGCCCGGCTGACCGCGGCCGCCGAGGCGCTGATGGAGGGGCTGGCCGAGGACGCGGTCGATTTCCGCCCGAACTACGACGGCACGCTGGAAGAGCCCATCGTGCTGCCCGCCGCCTTCCCGAACCTTTTGTGCAACGGCGCCAGCGGCATCGCGGTCGGCATGGCGACCAACGTGCCGCCGCACAACCTGCACGAGGTGATCGACGCCTGCCTGCATCTGATCAAGGCGCCGGATGCGCGCGACGACACCCTGGTCTCGATCGTGCCGGGGCCGGATTTCCCGACCGGCGGCGTGCTGGTCGAATCGCGCGAGACCATCGCCGAGGCCTACCGGACCGGCCGCGGCAGCCTGCGGCTGCGGGCGCGCTGGTCGGTCGAGGATCTGGGCCGCGGCCAGTGGCAGGTCGTCGTCACCGAGATCCCCTACCAGGTGCAGAAATCCAAGCTGATCGAGCGGCTGGCCGAGGTGATCCAGCTGAAGAAGGTGCCGATTCTGGCCGATGTGCGCGACGAATCGGCCGAGGACATCCGCATCGTGCTGGAGCCGCGCACCCGCGCCGTGGACCCCGAGCAGCTGATGGCGGCGCTGTTCCGCGTCAGCGACCTGGAAGTGCGCTTCGGGCTGAACATGAACGTGCTGATCGACGGGCGCGTGCCCAAGGTCTGCTCGCTGAAAGAGGTGCTGCGCGCCTTCCTCGACCACCGGCGCGAGGTGCTGGTGCGGCGCTCGAACCACCGGCTGGACAAGATCGCCGCGCGGCTCGAGGTGCTGGAGGGCTACATGATCGCCTTCCTGAACCTCGACCGGGTGATCGAGATCATCCGGCACGAGGACGACCCCAAGGCGGTGATGATCGCCGAGTTCAAGCTGTCCGAGGTGCAGGTCGAGGCGATCCTGAACATGCGCCTGCGTGCGTTGCGCCGGCTTGAGGAAATCGAGCTGCGCGCCGAGCACGAGAACCTGACCCGCGAGCGCGAGGGCCTGGCCGCCATGCTGGCCGACGAGGGCGCGCAATGGGCGAAGATTGCCGAGGAGTTGCGCGAAACGCGGGCGAAATTCGGCAAATCCGCCCCCGGCGGCCAGCGCCGCACCGAGATCGGCGAAGCGGGCGAGGTGGCCGAGATCGACCTGGACGCCATGATCGAGCGCGAGCCGATCACCGTGATCCTGTCGAAGATGGGCTGGATCCGCGCCATGAAGGGCCACCAGCCGCTGGACGCCGAGGTCAAGTTCAAGGATGGCGACGGCCCCTTCATGGCGATCCATGCCGAGACCACCGACAAGCTGATGGTCTTTGCCGCCAACGGCCGCTTCTATACCCTGCCGGCGAACAACCTGCCCGGCGGGCGCGGCATGGGCGAGCCCCTGCGGCTGATGATCGACCTGCCCAACGATGCCGCGGTGATCGACCTCTTTCCCTGGCGCGAGGGCGAGCGCTACCTGGTCGCCTCGAAGGCCGGGGACGGGTTTATCGTGGCGGCCAGCGACATGCTGGCGCAGACCCGCGCCGGCAAGCAGGTGCTGAACGGCGAGGCGTTGCTCTGCCGCCGCGTGACCGGCGACCATGTCGCGGTGGTGGGGCAGAACCGCAAGCTGCTGGTGTTTCCCCTGTCCGAACTGCCGGAAATGGCCCGCGGCAAGGGCGTGCGCTTGCAGAAATACAAGGACGGCGGACTGTCGGACGCGGTCTGCATCACCCTGGCCGAAGGGCTGCGCTGGCAGGAAACCGGGGGCCGGACGCGCAGCGAACCGGACCTGTCCGAATGGCTCGGCAAGCGGGCGGGCGCAGGCTATATGGCGCCGCGCGGCTTTCCGCGCGACAACAGGTTCAATTGAAAAAGGGCGGGTCTGGTCCCGCCCTTTACGCTAGCTGTTCACGCTCGGCGCGGGGGCCGGGCTTTCGGTCGGCGTGGTCGCCGCCGTTTGGTCGCTGGAGACCTTCTTGTGGCCGGGGCAATCCGCAAGCGCGGGAATGGCGGCCATCGAGAAAGCCAGCGCGAGGGCGACGGTCTTGCTGATCATCATCGGCTCCTTCGTGCGGTTCAGGCATGCCGGACAGGCCTGAGCGCAGGCCTCGACACGCTTTCAGCCTGACATGCGGGGGCGATTCGATCAATTCCGCTGCCTCAGTCTTCACGAACCTGTTTGCGGCCGGTAATCATCGGCCGCACCAGATCCTCGCGCTTCCAGTAGCGATAGAACAGGATCACCGCGACATGCAGCAGCACCAGGACCAGGATCAGGTTGGCGCCCAGGTTGTGCCAGCCTACCGCCTTGGACCGCGTGGCCCCGCTGACGTAAGAGGCCAAGGGCCCCACGTTGATATAGTCGTCGGGGTCCGAGATCAGCCCGCTGCTGACCTGCGCCGCCAGCACCGCCAGCATGGAGATCACCGACAGCGCGCCCATCGGGTTGTGCCCCGGCCAATAGCTGGGCTCGCGCAGCATCAGGCCGCGCATATAGCCGGCGACGGCCCCCGGCCCGCGGACGAAATGCGAGAACCGCGCCGGGGCCGGACCGACGAAGCCCCAGACCAGGCGAAAGACCAGCAGGCCCGCCACGACATAGCCGCACCAGAAATGCAGCGTCATCCTGGCCGGGCCGAACTGGCCCAGGCCCCAGGCCGCGATGACGAAAAAGGCCAGCAGCCAGTGGAATGCGCGCAGCAGCGGATCCCACAGCCGGACCTCGCGCACCGGGCCTTTCATCAGCTCTTTTCGCGATAATTGTCGTGGCAGGCCTTGCAGGCGCCGCCCAGCTTCTGCACCACCGCGCCGACATCCCCCGCGCCGCCCCGGACGGCATCCGAGGCGCCGGTCGCCGCCTCGCCCAGCCCGGCGAACTTGGTGCGGAAATCCTCGGGGTTGGACCAGATGTCGGGCTTGGCCGCGCTGTCCTGGGCCTCGGACGAGCTGCTGCCTTCGATGAACAGGCTCGGCAGGTCGTATTGCACCAGCGCCTCGATATTGGCGGCGGCGCGGCTGGCCGCGGTCTCGTCATAGGCCAGGTCGCCCTTGGCCATGCCCGAAAGCGTGCCCATGTTGATGGCCAGCATCTGGTAAAAGCCGTGGCGGGCCTCGATGGCCTGCTTGACCGGGTCGTCCTGGGCCAGGCTGGCCAGCGGAACCGCAGCAAGGGCGGCGGCAGTGAGAATCAGGCGCATGTCGTCGTTCCTTTCATGTGGCATAGGGCTGCAATCGGGTTCGCGCCGCCTCAGAGTTGCACAGCCCGTCCCGCCTGCCAACGCATCCGGCGATGCCATTTTCGTGAAAACTCTCTGGTTCGGCGGGGTTTTCCGTTCGCGGAACCGTGGTTTTTTCACCGCCCGACGGTGCGGGTGGTCAGGATTTGGGCAAAACCGCTCTCATCGCGTTTGCGCGGGGCTGCGGCGCTTGCGCCCTGCCGCGCGCCGGGTGCAGGCTGAAATGGACGGGGCATTATCCCGTTACCCCGCGCCGCACGGGGTGCTTCATGAGCGACCGCCGTCCATGCCGCGTCTCCTCCCTCCGCGCGGGCATGGGCGGCGGCTTTTTCAGCCCGCCGGGATGCGCAGCTTCAGGCAATGCCGCAGCCGCCCGCAGGGCCGGGCGTCCATGATCCAGCCATCCGGCGCCGCCAGATAGGCGCGGATCGTCGCCGCGATGTCGCCCGCATCCGCGGGGCGCAGGTCGTGGAACAGATAGGCGCCGCGCCCCGGCGCCTGCAGCGCCATCAGCGCCGGCCGGGCATCGCGGGCCCGCAGCGCGGCGCGGCGCAGCGCGATGTCGGGGCCAAGCGTGCGCAATGCCTCGGCCAGCGCATCGGCATCAGCGCCCGGCGGCAGGGTCAGCGTGACCGGCATCGGTCCAGCAGATAGACGTCCATGATCCAGCCATGCTCGGCCCGCGCGCGGGCGCGGGTTTCCAGGATGCGGCCCGCGACCTCGGGCAGCGGCCCGGAGATCAGGATCTGCTCGCGCATGCCCAGGAATGCGCCCCACCAGATATGCAGCCCCTGGGCATCCAGGCTTTGGAACGAGCATTCCCCGTCCAGCATGACGACCAGCCGGTCCACGGCCTCGGGCCAGCCAAGGTCGCGGATCTGCCGGCCGGTGGTGATCAGCACCGGCGCCGCCACCGCGTTCAGCGGAATGGCATGGGCGGCGCAAAGCGCCTGGATCGCGGTGATGCCGGGGATCACCCGCAGGTTCAAGGGCAGGCGCCGCGCCACCCGTTCCGCGATGCGCAGCGTGCTGTCGTAAAGCGAGGGGTCGCCCCAGACCAGCAGCGCCGGGCGGATGGCGCCATGGGCGCGGATCACCTGTTCCCAGCGCGCGGCGATGGCGTCGTGCCAGGCCTCGACGCCCTGGCGGTAGCCGTCCGAGACGTCGCGCGCGGGCATGTCAAAGACGGCCAGCGGCGGCGGGCTGACCAGCACCTGCCGGCAAAGCGCCTGGCGCAGCTCGGCCAGGTCGGCCTTGTCCTCGCCCTTCGAGGGGATCAGGATCAGGTCGGCATCGGCCATGGCGGCCACGCCCTCGCGCGTCAGGTGGCCGGGGCTGCCGGTGCCGATGCCGATCAGCGCAAGCTCGATCATGGCGCCTCTCCGATCAGGTGGAAGAAGGTGCCGGTGGCATGGCCGCGGCGCGAGCCGGTCTCGGGCACCGCATCGCCATTGGCGTCAGTGACGCGGGCCAGCGGTGCGTCGGGCTGGGCCAGGATGGTGGCATAGTGGAACTCGTGCCCGGCCAGCGGCTGCGCATAGAGCCCGGCCAGCGGCTCGGCCCGGCGATAGCCCAGGTGCATCCGGCGCCGCTCGTAGCTGGTCTCAAGCCCCAGCAGCCCGGCCATTTCGTGCCGGGTGCCCTGGGCATCGACCAGCCCGGCGCCCATGGCCATGTAGCCGCCGCATTCGCCATGCACCGGCCGCGTCTCGGCAAAGCGGCGCAGCCCCTGGCGAAAGCGGCCGGCCGCGGCCAGCCGGCCCGCATGCAGTTCGGGATAGCCGCCGGGCAGCCAGCAGGCCCCGGCGCTGTCGTCCGGCGCCTGGTCGGCCAGCGGTGAAAACGGCAGGATCGTCGCCCCCGCCCCCCGCCAGCCGGCAATGAGATGCGGATAGACAAAGGAAAACGCATCATCCTGCGCCAACGCGATGCGCTCGGCCGGCGGTGGCAGCGGGCGAAACGGCTCGGCCGCGATACCGCCCGCGGCGGCGGCGATGATGGCGTCCAGGTCCAGGTGCCGCGCCGCCGCCGCGCCCGCGGCCGCCAGCAGCGCCCCAAGCGTCGCATGTTCCTGTGCCTGCACCAGGCCCAGGTGCCGCTCGGGCAGTTCGATCCCGGCTTCGCGCGGCAGCACGCCCAGCACGGGGATGGCCAGTGCGTCCAGCGCGTGCCGCATCAAGGCTTCGTGGCGGGGCGAGGCGACGCGGTTCAGCACCACCCCCGCGAGATGCACGTCGCGGCGCATCTCGCGAAACCCCAGCGCCACGGCGCCGGCGGATTGCGCCTGCCCCTTGCAATCCATGACCAGCACCACCGGCCAGCCGGTCAGCGCGGCGATGTCGGCGCTGGCGCCATTGCCGCAGCCGCCCGCATGCGCCACGCCGTCGAACAGCCCCATCGAGCCCTCGGCCAGCGCGATATCCGCCCCTCCGGCCGTGCCGATCAGATGCGCGATCTGCGCCCGGCCCATGGCCCAGCTGTCGAGGTTATAGGATTCGCGCCCCGCCGCTGCGCGGTGAAAGGCGGGGTCGATATAGTCCGGCCCGCTCTTGAAGGGCTGCACCACCAAACCGCGCGCCCGCAAGGCCGCGATCAGCCCCAGCGTGACCGTGGTCTTGCCGGACCCCGAGGCGGGGGCGCTGACGACAAGGCCCTTCATTCGGGGAACCTCGGCGCGGTGCCGACGGGGCGAAAGCGGCGGTCGTAATCGCCGGCATAGAGCCGGCTTTCGTCGAAGCCCTCGGCCGCCAGCGCCGGGCCGACCAGAATCAGCGCCGTGCGCTCGCCCGCGCCGATGGCGGGGTCCAGCGTGCCCAGCGTGGCGCGAATGATGCGCTGGTCGGGCCAGCTGGCGCGGAACACCACTGCGACCGGGCAACCCTCGCCGTAATGCGGCACCAGTTCCGCCTGCACGCGGTCCAGCACATGCACCGACAGGTGGATGGCCAGCGTGGCGCCGGTGGCGGCGAAATTGGCCAGGGTCTCGCCCGCGGGCATCGATGAGGCGCGGCCCGAGGTCCGGGTCAGCACCACCGATTGCGCGACGCCGGGCAGGGTCAGTTCCGCCCCCAGCGCCGCGGCGGCGGCGGCGAACGAGGGAACGCCCGGCGTCACGTCATAGGGGATGCCAAGGTCGCGCAGCCGCCGCAATTGCTCGCCCATGGCCGACCAGACCGACAGGTCGCCCGAATGCAGCCGCGCCACGTCCTGGCCCGCCTGATGCGCGGCGGCGATCTCGGCGATGATCTGGTCCAGGTCCATGGGCGCGGTGTTCACGATCCGCGCGCCGGGCGGGCAATGGCTCAGCAGCGCTTCGGGCACCAGCGAGCCGGCGTAAAGGCAGACCGGGCAGGCGGCGATCAGGTCGCGGCCGCGCAGGGTGATGAGGTCGGCCGCACCGGGGCCGGCGCCGATGAAATGGACGGTCATGCGGGGTCTCCTTCTGCGACGGCGGCGGTGGCCATGCCGTCTTGCGATGTCACGCGCGGCGCGACGATGCGCGCGCCGGGGCCAAGCGCAGCCAGCGCCGCCGCCTCGGCCAGCGAGCCGGTGCCAAGCCGCGCCAGGATGCGCGGCGATTGCGTGGGGGTGGCGATGCCGGCGACCTCGACCGCCAGCAGCGGCAGGCCGGTCCGGGCGGCCAGCGCCCGCATCACCGGCGCATCCGCCTTGGCCGGGCTGGTTGCCAGGGCATCCGCCGCGCCGGCGCGGGCCAAGGCGTCGCTGAGCGAGGCGAGGCTTGCCGCCTGCCGAAAGCCGATGCCCGCGACCCTCATGGCCAGCTCCATTGCGTGACGCTGCGCGCCGGGGTCCAGCCGCGCATCCGGCCCAGCGGCGCGGCTTCCTCCAGCGCGATGCGGGTCAGGCTGCCACCACGCGCGGCGTGAAGGGCGATCAGCAGCGCCTCGGTCTCCAGCGTCACCGCGTTCACCACCAGCCGGGCCGGGGGCAGGGCGTCGATCAGCGTGGCCGAAGCGCCGCCGCCGACGAAGATCGCGTCGGGCGGCGGCAGGCCCGCCAGCGCCTCGGGCGCGCTGCCGTGCAGGGCACGCATCCGGCCGGCCAGCCCGAAGCCCTCGATATTCGCGGCGATATTGGCGATGCGGTCGGCGCGGGGCTCGACGGTCACGGCGCGGCCGCCGTTCAGGCACCACTCGACGCTGACCGAGCCCGAGCCGCCGCCGATGTCCCACAGCATCTCGCCCCCCCGCGGGCCAAGCGCCGCCAGCGTCATCGCCCGGACGCTGCGGCGGGTGATCTGGCCGTCATGGGCGAAACTGTCGTCGGGCAGGCCGAAGCCGCGCGGCAGGCCGGCGCCCGGCGGCAGGTCCGTCCCGTCCAGCGCCACCGCGACCGGGGCGGCGCAGTCCAGCGCGAAGCCCTGGGCGCGGGCCTGCCGGATGCGTTCGCGCGGGCCGCCAAGCGCCTCCAGCACCACCATGCGCGTCGCGCCCAGCCCCTGTGCCACCAGCCACTCCGCCAGGGCGGCCGGGGCGGCGCCGTCGCGCAGCAGGCAGATCGCCCGCGCGCCGCGCGCCATCACCGGGCGCAGCCGGGCCAGGGGTGCGGCGTGCAGGCCAAGGCAGGCGACCTCTTCCAGCCGCCAGCCCAGCCGTGCCGCGGCCAGCGGAAACGTGCCGGGCGCGGGAAAGGCCCGCCATTCGCCGGGGTCCAGAACGGCGGCGATGCTGCCGCCGGCGCCGTGCCAGAACGGATCGCCCGAGACCAGCGCCGCCACGCCTTGCCCGCGCAGGGCCAGCAGCGGGGCCAGGTCGAAGGGCACCGGCCATTCCCGGCCCCGCGGCCCCGCGATCCCCGCCAGGTCCAGGTGCCGCGGCGCGCCGAAGACGATTTCCGCCCGATCCAGCGCATCGCGGCTTGCAGGCGGCAGGCCGGCAAGGCCATCTTCCTGGATACCGATGATGGAAAGCCAGGGTTCAGGCATGACGCGCATCCTTTTGCTGGGCGGCACCACCGAGGCGGGGGCCATGGCCCGCGCGCTGGCCGAGGCCGGCCTGGATGCGGTCTATTCCTATGCCGGCCGCACCGCCAACCCGGTGGCGCAGCCCCTGCCCACGCGCATCGGCGGCTTCGGCGGGCCCGAGGGGCTGGCCGACCATCTGCGGGCCGAGCGCATCAGCCATGTCATCGACGCCACCCATCCCTTTGCCGAGGGCATGAGCCGCAATGCCGTCGCCGCCTGCTGCGCGACCGGCACGGCGCTGATCGCGCTGGAGCGGCCGCCCTGGGTGGCCGAGCCGGGCGACCGCTGGACCCGCGTCGCCGATTACGAGGCCGCCGCCCGCGCGCTGCCGGGCGACGGCTCGGCGGTGTTCCTGGCCATCGGGCGGCAGAACCTGCAGCCCTTCGTCGGGCTGAACCATGTCTGGATGCTGCGTTTCGCCGAGGTGGCGGCGCATCCCTTGCGCGACGCCACGCTGATCGTCTCGCGCGGGCCGTTCACCGTCGCGGGCGACATCGCGCTGATGCGGCGCCACGCCATCGCCCATGTCGTCGCCAAGAATGCCGGGGGCCAGGCCGCCCAGGCCAAGCTGGCTGCCGCCCGCGCGCTGGGCCTGCCGGTGGTGATGATCGACCGTCCCGTGCTGCCGCTGCGCCGCGTCGTCGCCACGCCGGCCGAGGTGATGGCCTGGCTTCATGGCACGGATCGCGGCGTATAGACCCAGGGGCCGACCCGGCGGGTGGCGCTGTTGCCCAGGATGACGACGGTGCGCATGTCGGCCATCTCGGGGCGGGCCTCGGCCAGGGTGACGGTGCGGATCGCCTCGTCCGGGGTCGAGACGGCGCGGGCGAAGCAGATCAGCCGGTCCGGCCCGCAAGCCTCGCGCAGGATCTCCAGCACGCGGGCGAACCCCTCGGGCCGGGCCTTGGAGCGCGGGTTGTAGAAGGCCATGGCGAAATCCGCCTCGGCCGCCAGCCGCAGGCGCTTTTCGATCAGCGCCCAGGGCTTGAGATTGTCCGACAGGTTGATGGCGCAGAAGTCATGGCCCAGCGGCGCGCCCAGCCGGGCGCTGGCGGCCAGCATGGCGGTGATGCCGGGCAGGATGCGGATCTCGGGGGCGTCCCCGCGCCCCTCCAGCGCCTCGAACAGCGCCGAGGCCATGGCAAAGACCCCCGGATCGCCCGAGGAGACCACCACGACCCGCTTGCCCTCCGCCGCCAGGTCCAGCGCGAAGCGGGCGCGCTCCAGCTCGACCCGGTTGTCCGAGGGGTGCAGCGCCAGACCCGCGCGCGGGGCGACGCGGGCGACATAGGGGATATAGCCCACGATGTCGGTGGCCTGGGCCAGCGCCGCCCGGACCTCGGGCGTGACGAGATCGTCCGCGCCCGGCCCCAGGCCCGCCACCGCGACCCAGCCGCTCATTCCGCCGCATCCGCCGCAGAATCGGACAGCGGGCGGCGGCCGTTGCCATGCACCAGCACGGTGGCGAAATAGGGGCAGGCGTCCAGGTCGGCCTGCGCCAGCCGCGTCACGCGCTGGTTGGGCATGGTGCCGCGCTCGACCAGCCAGGCATCGGCCATGCGGCCGGCCGCGGCCAGCGCGCGGGCGATCTTGGGCAGGTTGCGGCCGGTCTTCATCACCACCACCGCATCGGCGGCGCGCATGTGGCGGGCCAGTTCCGCCTCGGGCAGGGTGCCCATCAGCACCGTCATCGCATCGTCGCCCCAGGTCATCGGCTGGCCGATGGCGTTCCAGCAGCCGGTCATGCCGGGGATGCCGGGGATGATCTCGACCGTGACGATGCCTTGCAGCCGGGCATGCAGATGCATGAACGAGCCGTAGAACAGCGGGTCGCCCTCGCACAGCACCACCACGTCGCTGTCGGCGGCCAGGGCGGCCAGCCGCGCGGTCCAGTCGTCGTAGAAACCCGAAAGCAGCCGGTTGTATTCCGGGCTGTCGAAGGGGATCTCGGTCGTGACCGGATATTCCATCGCATGTTCGACCACGTCCGGGGCCAGCATCCCTGCCACGATGCGGCGGGCCTGGCCGGCGCGGCCCTTCTTGCGGAAATAGGCGATCTGCCGCGCGCCGCGGATGGCGCGGTCGGCGCGGACCGAAATCAGGTCGGGATCGCCGGGACCGAGGCCCGCGCAGATGATCTTTCCGGTTCGGGGGCCCATGGCTATTCCTTTCGGCTGGCCAGCGCGTTGACGGCGGCGACGGTGATGGCCGAGCCGCCCAGCCGCCCGCGCACGATCAGCGCCGGCGCCGGCAGGTCGTCCATCAGCGCGGCCTTGGATTCCGCCGCGCCGACGAAGCCCACCGGGCAGCCGATGATCGCGGCCGGGCGCGGGCAGGCCGGATCGCGGAGCATGTTGAGCAGGTGGAACAGCGCCGTCGGCGCATTGCCGATGGCGACCACGGCGCCATCCAGGTCGTCGCGCCACAGCTCCAGCGCCGCGGCGCTGCGGGTGTTGCCCATCCGGGCGGCGAGGTCCGGCACGCGCGGGTCTTGCAGCGTGCAGATGACCCGGTTTTCGGCGGGCAGGCGGGCGCGGGTGATGCCCTCGCTGACCATGCGCGCGTCGCAGAGGATCGGCGCGCCGCCTTCCAGCGCCTGGCGCGCCGCCGCGGCCATGCCGGGCGAGAATGCCACGTCGCGCTCCAGCCCCACCAGCCCGGCGGCATGGATCATGCGCACGACGACGGGCTCCTCTTCGGCGGTGAAGCGGGCGAGGTCGGCCTCGGCCCGGATGGTGGCGAAGGACTGCGCGTAGATCCGGGCGCCGTCGGTTTCGTATTGGTGCAGCATCGGGGTTCCCTGGGATTTTCGCGGCTATCTCATGCAAGCGGGCATTGGGCAAGGTCAGAGCGGGATGCGATGCGGCGCAAGCCCGCCCTGCGCGGCGGGATCGCGGGTGCCGCCGTCCCGGATCAGGTCGAAGCGGTCGGGCGCGGTGGCGACCAGCGTGACCGAGGCCGCGCCCCGATGCGCGCAGCCCTTGGCGCAGCCGCTGACATGCAGGCTTTGGCCGGGGGCAAGGCGCGGGGCGAGGCTGCGGGCCAGGGCGCGGACATCGGCCAAAGCCTGCGGGCAGCCGGGCGCGCCGGTGCAGGCATGGATGCGCAGGAGCGGGTCGTGGGGGTCGAGGATCGCGCCCTTGATCCGCGGGCGGGCCGCGCCTTCGATCAGCAGCGCGCGCCAGGGGGTCAGGCGCAAGGGGCCGATCGCGGCGGCGGCGGCCAGCTGCGCCGGCGTGATCTGGCCGAAGGCGAAGCCCAGCAGCCAGCCGTTCGGTGCCGGGCCGGGGTCGGGCGGATGGGCGCCGGCGGTTCCGGTGGCGCTGTCGCATGGGTATTTGGGCAACAGAGAAGACGGCAGCGGGGTCGCGCCATGGGGCGGGGCGGGGGCGCGGCGCAGGTGGTCGCGCATCCGCCCGCGGCCGTCCTGCACGCCGCCTTGCATGAACCAATGCGCCAGGGCGATGGCGCGGGTGGCGGCCTGGGCGGTGTTATCGGCCTTGAGCGCCCAGTCGGCGCCGTCCGGCAGGATCAGCCAGCCTGGGCCCTGCGGGCGCAGCCTGATGTCCGCGGGCGTGTCGGCCAGCACCGGCGGGTCGGCATCGACGGCAAAGCCGAACTTGCCGGGCACCTGCGGCGCATCGGGCGCGGTCATCGCCTGGGCGATGGCCTCGGCCAGTTGCCAGGCCGGGCCGCCCATCGGGGCGAAGGGCGACAGGATCACGTTGCGCCGTGCCTCGGATTCTGGGTCGTCGTCGATCAGGCCGATGCCGGCCAGGGCGGCGACGGTCGCCGCATGGCCGGAAGGGTCCAGCCCGCGCAGTTGCAGGTTGGCGCGGCTGGTCAGGTCCATCAGCCCGTTGCCGTGCCGGGCCGAGAGTGCCGCGATCAGCCGTGCCTGGTCCGGTTCCAGCCGGCCGTTCCGCGCCCGGATGCGCAGCACCAGCCCGTCGCCCGATTGCATCGGCCGCAGCGCGCCGGGGCACCAGCCCTTGACGGCGAAGCTCATGGCGCCAGCTCCGCCAGGACCGAGTTGCGGCGGCTGACCCAGAGGCCCGATTCGAGCAGCCGCGCGAAAAGCGCGCGCATGGCGGCGAGCGCGGCGGGGTTTTCGCGTTCCATGAAGGCCAGGACCTCGGGCCGGCCCAGCGTGGCGTCGTGATAGAGGTCGAAGAGATGGCCGGGCACCACGCCGGCCAGGTTGGCGAAGGCGGCCATGTGGTCCAGCGTCGCCGCGATCTCGGCCGCGCCGCGAAAGCCGTGCCGCATCATGCCGTCGGCCCAGGCCGGATTGGCGGCGCGGGCGCGGGTGACGCGGGCGATTTCCTCGGCCAGGGTCCGGGCCCGCGGCTGGTCCGGGCGGGTGGCGTCGAGGTGGTAGAGCGCCGGCCGCGCGGCGCCGATCCGCGCCATGGCAGCGGCGAAGCCCGCCTCATGCGCGGCATAGTCGCCGGCCAGCAGCAGGTCGGATTCCGGCAGGTCCTGCGCATGGACGAAGGCATCGGCCTGGGCCAAGCGGTCGCGGATCGCCTGCGGCTGGTGGGTGATCCGGCCATCGGCGGCGATGGCATGGGAGGAGGCGGCCAGCCAGGCCTCGCCCGCCGCCTGCCGCGCCTCGTCGGTGAAGCTCTCGGCCAGGTCGGCGATGCCGAGGCCGTAAAGGCCGGGCCTGGGGCCGAAGACGCGGGGCGCGCGGTTGCGATAGGGGTTGTCGGTTGGGGTTTCGTCGCGGGCCGCCAGCGCCTCGGCCCCGGTCTCGAAAAGCTGGGCGAGGCCGGGGAAGATGTCGCGAAACAGGCCCGAGACCCGCAGCGTCACGTCGATCCGCGGCCGGCCAAGCTCGGCCAGGGGCAGGATCTCGATGCCCGCGACCCGGCCCGAGGCGCCGTCCCAGCGCGGGCTGAGGCCGGCGAGATGCAGCGCCATGGCGAATTCCTCGCCCGCCGTGCGCATGGTGGCGCTGCCCCAGAGGTCCACGACCAGGCCGCGGGGCCAGTCGCCATGGTCCTGCAGGTGGCGGCGCAGCAGTTCCTCGGCCAGTTTCACCCCCTGGGCATGGGCATTGCGCGAGGGCACGGCGCGGGGATCGACGGTGAAAAGGTTGCGCCCGGTCGGCAGCACGTCCTGCCGCCCCCGCGCCGGCGAGCCCGAGGGGCCGGGGGCGACCCGCTGGCCGGCCAGCGCGCGCGCCAGCCCTTCGCGTTCGGCCGCGCCGCAGGGGCCGGTGCCATAGACATGCAGCCCGTCGCCGAAGCGGCTGTCCTTGAGATCGCAGAGGAAGCGGTCGATCAGCGGGATCGCCTCGGCCGCCGCGGCGTCGGGGGGCAGGCCCAGGTCGGTTTCCACCCCGGCGGCGCGGGCCTCGTCGCGGATCGCCGCGATCAGCCGGTCGCGGCGGCGCGGGTCCAGCCCGTCGGCGGTGGAATATTCGTCGAGCAGCCGTTCCAGATGCGCGAGGTTCTCGGGCACCGCGGAATCCGCCAGCGGCGGCGGCAGGTGGCCCAGCGTCACGGCGGAAAGCCGGCGCTTGGCCTGCGCGGCCTCGCCCGGATCGTTGACGATGAAGGGATAGACCACGGGCAGGTCGGCCAGCAGCGCCTCGGGCCAGCATTCGTCCGACAGGGCAACCGACTTGCCGGGCAGCCATTCCAGCGTGCCATGCGCGCCCATGTGGATCAGCACGTCCGCCTGCGTGCGCAGCCACAGGTAGAAGGCGACATATTCATGGCGCGGGGTGCGCGTCAGGTCGTGGTAGTCGTCGGCGCGGGTCTTTGCCTCGCCGCGTTCGGGTTGCAGGGCGATCAGGTCGGCGCCGTGGCGGAGGGCGGCGAAGCGGAAGCCGTCGGGGGGCTCGCCCCATGCGGCGGCGAGGTCGTCGCGCAGGCGTTGCGGCAGGCGGGCCAGCGCCCGGCGGTAGTCCGAGAGCGGCCAGTGGATGCGCTCGGCGGTCAGCCGCCGGCCCAGGTCGTCATGGGAAAGCCCGAGGATCGCGCCGCAGGAGGCCAGCGCGTCCAGTCCGACCGCATGGGCCAGCTGATGCGTCTTGCCGGGATAGGTGGACAGCACCACCGCGCGGCGTGTCGCCTGCCGCAGCCGGTGCCAGGCGGTGATCCGCGCCACCGCCGCGTCGATGCGGTCCGGGTCGGGGGCATGGATCACGCGGGCGAATTGCAGGTCGGGGTCGCGCTCTTGCGGTTCCTTGAAGCTGATCGCGCCCAGGAATATGCGGCCGTCCACCTCGGGCAGCACGACATGCATCGCCAGGTCGGCGGCGGAAAGCCCGCGGTCCTCGGCCGCCCAGAGGGCGCGGGGCGCGGTGGACAGCGCCACCTGAAAGACCGGGCAATCCGTGCCGTCGAAGGGCGTGGCGCCGGCATCGTCGCGGGCGGAAAAGGCGGTCAGGTTCACCACCGCGACAAGGCCGGGCAGGTGCGGCGCCAGCCAGTCGGCAAAGCCCGGCGCCTTCAGCGAGGGCGCAAAGACCCCGGTCGCGGCAAAGCCGGCCGTGCGCAGGGCGCGGATCATCGCATCCACCGGCGCAAGGTCCGCCGCGGTCAGGTAGCTGCGATAGAAGCTGACCAGCACGCCGGGTTCGGGGTCGGGCCGGGGGCGGTCGATGACGCCGCGGTCGGGATCGTAGAAGCCGAAGTCAGGGATCGTGGCCTGCCCCTGGACCGGGGCGGCGGGCAGGCCGGCGGCCCCGGCCAGTTCCGCCAGCGCCATCTGCGCCGCGACCGCGCCGCCCTGGTCGCAAAGCGCCGCCAGCCGATGCAGCAGCGGCAGCGGCAGGGTGGAAAACCGCTCCAGCGTCGGGTCGGGACGCCCGTCCGCCGGCAGGAAGGCCAGGGCGATCCCGCGGCGGCGGGCCAGATCCTGAAGGCTGGCGACGCCGTAATGCCAATAGGGCTCGCCGCCGATCAGCCGGACCAGCACGGCGCGGGCGCCGGAAAGCGTTGCCTCGCAATACTGATCGACCGAGACCGGGTGCCGCAGCGCCGAGAGGTTGCACAGCCGCAGCGAAGGCAGCCCCCCGGCAGCGCGATGCCAGCCCGCCGCGAAAGCGCCGAGGTCGCTGTCGGAATAGGACAGCACGACCAGGTCGGCGGGGCCTTGGCCGGGGTCGGTCGGAACCTCGGTCTCTTCCAGCCCACGGCTTTCGCGGAAGACGACATGCATCGTCAGGCAGCCAGGACCGCCCGGATCGCGGCCTCGTCGATGTCGTCATGTTCGGCGATCACCACCAGGCGCGAGGCGCGGGGGGCGTCGCCCCAGGGCCGGTCGTATTGGTGCCGCACCCGCTCGCCCACCGCCTGCACCAGAAGGCGCATGGGCTTGCCGGCGACGGCGACATGGCCCTTGACCCGCAGGATGTTCTGTTCGCGGGCCAGCCGCTCGATGCGGGCGGCAAGCTCGCCGGGGTCGGCGATCTCGGCCAGCTCGATCACCACCGAATCGAAATCGTCGTGTTCGTGGTCGTCGGCGCCGTCGTGGTGGCTGGGGCGGGCGGCCAGGTCATCCTCGGCCGCGGCACCCAGGCCCAGGATCACCCGCGGGTCGATCACCCCGTCGGTCAAGGGCAGGATCGGCAGCTTGCGCGGCGCCTCGGCCTCGATCACCGCGCGGGCGGCGGCCAGCCCGGCATCGCCGGCCAGGTCGGCCTTGGACAGCAGCACGATGTCGGCGCAGGCGATCTGGTCCTCGAACACCTCGGACAGGGGCGTCTCGTGGTCGAGGCTGTCGTCGGCGGCGCGCTGCGCCTCGACCGCGGCCTCGTCGGGGGCGAAGCGGCCCGCCGCCACCGCCTCGGCATCGGCGAGTGCGATCACCCCATCCACGGTGATGCGCGAGCGGATCGCCGGCCAGTCGAAGGCCTTCAGCAAGGGCTTGGGCAGGGCCAGGCCCGAGGTCTCGATCAGGATGTGGTCGGGCTTGACCGGCATCGCCATCAGCCGTTCCAGCGTCGGGATGAAATCGTCGGCGACGGTGCAGCAGATGCAACCGTTCGACAGCTCCATGATGTTCTCGGCCGGGCAATTCTCGTCGGCGCAGGATTTCAGGATCTCGCCGTCGACGCCCATGGTGCCGAATTCGTTGACCAGCACCGCCAGCCGCTTGCCCTGCGGCTGCGACATCAGGTGGCGGATCAGCGTGGTCTTGCCGGCGCCCAGAAAGCCGGTGATGACGGTGACGGGGGTCTTGGTCAGGTCGCTCATCTTCTATCCAATCGGGGGAATGCGCGCGAGGCTGCGCTTGCGGAAAATCGTGACGCGCTCGCGCCAGGGCACGATGCCGTCGGGGGCCTGGGCATAGGCGGCGGCGCCCAGCAGGATCTCGGTCGCGTCCTCGGCCGACATGCGGCCGTAGACATAGGTCCAGCGGCCCGGCGCCGACAGCGCGATGGCGGCGCCGTTGGCGCAGGCGGACAGGCATTCGACGGGGACGATGCGCACGCCGTCGGGGGCGCCTTCGGCCGCCAGCGCGTCATGCAGCCGCGCGCCGGGCACGGGCTCGCCCTCGGGGACGGGCTGGCCGGCGCGGCAGGTGATGCAGACATGCAGCGTGACGGTCATGCGCCCTTCATCCCTCAAGGCGGCACGAGGCAGGGGACCAGCGCCCAAGCCCCAGCGGGAACACCCCGTCCGCCGGTCAATCCTTCGCGCGCTGGCAGGTCTCCCGGCTTGCGGATTCGGGCCTGGGCCCACGGCCGCCCCGCCTTCCCGGCGTCTCGCCAGTGGCCTCGGGGCGACCTTTCCGGTCACGGTCGCGGGGGCGGCTGCTTCCAGGCGGTTGCCTGTCGCATTCCCTCTTCGCCTGTCGTAGGACAGGAACCAGCGCCTCTCGTCTGTGCGCGCCCGGTCCCGACTTGTCAAGCGAAGGAGTGCCCGATGCAGACCGACGACAATACCCGCCACGCCGAGAAGATGGCCCGGATCAAGGCCGCCCGCGACCGGATGATGGCCGAGAAGCAGGGCGAGAAGGGCCTGGTCATCGTCCATACCGGCAAGGGCAAGGGCAAGTCGTCCTCGGGCTTCGGCATGATCCTGCGCTGCATCGCCCATGGCATGCCCTGTGCGGTGGTGCAGTTCATCAAGGGCGCCTGGGACACCGGCGAGCGGCGGTTGCTGACCACGCATTTCGGCGACCTGTGCCAGTTCCACGCCATGGGCGAGGGCTTCACCTGGGAAACCCAGGACCGCGAGCGCGACATCGCCGCCGCCCGCGCCGGCTGGGAAAAGGCCAAGGAGCTGATCCGCGATCCGCAGATCCGCATGGTCCTGCTGGACGAGATCAACATCGCGCTGCGCTATGACTACCTGGACCTGGACGAGGTGCTGGATTTCCTGCGCAGCGAAAAGCCGCCGATGACGCATGTGGTCCTGACCGGACGCAACGCCAAGCCGGAACTGATCGAGCTTGCCGATCTTGTGTCCGAGATGGAGCAGGTCAAGCACCCCTTCCGCGATGGCATCAAGGCGCAACCGGGGGTGGAGTTCTAGCCTGTTTCCTGTCATCTGCCGCTTGTGCAGGACCAGTGAATTCGAAAGGATGTTCGGACATGTTTGCGAGACAAGGCCTTGTGGCGCTGCTGGCGATCTGCCCCGTCTCGGCGGCCTGGGCCGTGCCCGCCACCGAAGAGGGGGCCGCGCGGCTGAGCGGCGTTTTCCAGACCTATTTCGGCGGCACCGAGGGCGTGGTCGCCGTCACCCCCCAGGGCGAAAGCTATGAGCTGCGGATCGACCCGGCGCCGCTGCTGGCGCAGGTTCCGGCCGAGCAGGCCCAGGTCAGCGTCTCGGCCCTGACCTATCGGCTGACCGACAATGGCGACGGCAGCTGGGGCGTCAGCGAGGACCAGGTGCTGAGCTGGTCGGTGGTGGTGCCGCGCCTGTTCGAGCAGAAGGGCACGACCAAGGTCGAATCCACCGGCATCTGGGACGAGGGGCTGATGAGTTTCCGCGAACAGACGGCGGTGATGACGGATTACGTCATCGAGTCGGTGCAATATGCGCCCCCGCCGCCGCCCGGCGCCGAAGCCGCGCCCGAACAGCCCCCGGCCGAGCCCGAGGTGGTCTCGCGCGATCACCAGCGCACGGCGCGGATGGAGGTGTCGCTGACCGGCGCGCCCGGCAAGGCCGGCGGCGTCGACCAGGCCATGAGCTTCACCGCCGAGGGGCTGGAGCAGTCGCAGGAGATCCTGATGGGTCCGGGCGGCCAGCCGATGACCTTCCAGATCACCGCGCCCGGCTACGAGGGCAGCGGCCAGATCACCGGCGCGCGCACCGAAGGCATGCTGTCCCTGCTCGCCTGGTTCGTCGCCCATCCGTCCGAGGAGCTGATCAAGGGCTCGCAGGACGGGCTGCGCGACAAGCTGGCCGCCGCCATGCCGCTGTGGGACGACCTGTCGATGGACGCGGTCCTGCATGATCTGAAGATCGGCTCTCCGCTGGGCGAATTCGGCCTTGCCTCGACCAAGGTGACGGTCGGCCTGTCCGGCGCCACCGCCGATGGCCGGCTGCACGAACGGGTGGCGCTGTCGGGCGTGACCGTGCCCGAGGGCGTGCTGCCGCCCTGGGTCGAGCCGATCCTGCCGCAAGAGGTGACGCTGGACTTCACCGCCTCGGGCTTCGATCTGGCGGCGCCGGCGAAGATGCTGATCGAGGGCTTCGACCTGGCCGCCGAGGAACCCTTTGCGCGGCTGGTGCCCGAACAGCTGCAGGCGGCGCTGCTGCCCGGCGGCACGGCCGACCTGAAGCTTGCGCCGTCGCAGATCAAGGGCGACGGCTACCAGATCGACTACCGCGCGGACATCGCGGCCGGTCCGGGCGCGGCGCCCACCGGCGCGGCGCTGATCTCGGCCACGGGGCTCGACAAGGTCGAGGCGGCGCTGGCCGCGGCCCCGCCCGAAGAGGCCGCCCAGCCGCTGATGATGCTGCGCATGGCCCGCGCCATGGCCAAGCCCGGCGCGAGCGGCGAGAATGTCTGGGACATCCAGATGCCCGAGGGCGGCGGCCCCTTTACCGTCAACGGTCAGCCCATGGGCCCGGCCACCTCGCAGCCCTGAACCAAGCGGCCCCGCCCGATGCGGCGGGGCCTTTCAGCGCCGCTGCCAGCCGGGGGCGGTGTTTTCCTGCCAGCCGGTGCGGTGCAGCAGCGGCGTGTCGTCGGTGAACTCGGGCCAGCCGAGGCAGAGCAGCGCCGAGAACTCCCAGCTTTCGGGCACCGCCAGCAGCGGGCCGATCCGCGCGGGGTCGAGGATCGAGACCATGCCCAGGCCCAGGTTGCGCACCCGTGCCGCCAGCCACAGCGCATGGATCGCCATCGCCGTCGATTGCCGCAGGGTCTGCGGCATGGTGGCGCGGCCAAGGCCGTGGCCCTCGGACGGGTCGATCTCGGTAAAGACGGCCAGCCAGACCGGCGCGCGGTCCAGCCCGGCGAGCTTCAGCGCATCGTATTCCTGCCGCTGCCGGCCCTGGTAGCGGGCGGCGGCCCGGGCATTGCAGCGCAGGAAATCGGCGCGGATCGCGGCGCGCAGATCGGGGCTTTCGACCCGGATCACCCGCCAAGGCCGGGCATTGCCGACCGAGGGCGCCAGTTCCATCGCCGCGCGCAATTCCTCCAGCAGCGGCTCGGGGATCGGGTCGTCGCGGAAATGCCGCACGTCGCGGCGCCAGCGCAGGATGCGGTCCAGCGCCGCCTGGTCCTCGGGGCCGAACCGCATCATCAGGGCGTGGCGCAAATGGCGCTGTCGGGCAGGCCCTCGGCCCCGGCGCGGATGCCGACAGGGCGGTCGGGCACGGTCAGTTCCACGGCGAGCGGCCGGCCCGCCACGGTCAGCGGGCGGTGGTCGTTCGAGTTCAGCTCGACCCGCAGCCGGTCGCCGGCGGCGAGCATGTCGAGGTGATGGGCCGGGCCGTAGAGCCGGGCGATCTTGGCGCCGTTCAGGTAAAGATGCGCATGCCCCTCGCCGCGGCGATCGGCCAGCCCGGCATGTTCGGGGGCGAAGCAGAAGCCCTCGGCCTCGACGAACAGGTTCCAGCCGGCGGTGCTGTCGGGCTCCAGCCGGGCCGAGGCGGTGGCGCTGCCCGCGGGCAGGTCGATGGGCGCGCCGTGGTCATGCGCCGCGGCCTGGGTGCCGTGGCCACGCGCGCCGTGGTCGTGGCCGTCCAGCGTGATGCCGTTGGCGGCGGCGATGACGAAGCCCATGCCGCCGCCGAAGATCAGGCCGATCAGCAGCATCGGGATCGAACGATCCATGTCTTTTCCCCGCTTTCATGAAAGGCCGGGCGCGACAGGCACGCCCGGCCGAAAGGGTTGCGGCCCGGATCAGGCGGCTTGCGGCACCGGCGCGCGCTGGCTTTCGCGCTGCCAGAACCAGCCGGCCAGCAGGCCGAGCAGCGCCCAGGCCATGGCGCCGGCACCCAGGGCGCGCCCGGCGAATTCCGCCGAAAGCTCGGGCGGGACCGGGCCGGCATAGCTGTCGGGCTGCGGCGCGCCGATCACATGCGGCGCCAGGATCAGCACGATGGCCACGCCCCAGGCCGCCCAGCCCTTGCCAAAGGCGACCAGCCACAGCGCCAGCCCGGTGGCGGCGGCGGTGCCCAGCCACCAGATCGCGCGCAGCTGCACATCGGCGGCGGCGACGCCCGGCACTTCCGGCGCCAGGCCGAAGGCGGGGGCAAGCTGCATGGTCAGGTAGCCGGCCAGACCCCAAAGCAGCCCCTGCCGCGCCGTGACCGCGTTGCCCTGCGCCTCGGACAGCGCCATCAGCGCCACCAGCATCAGCCCGTAGCCGGCATAGACCATCATGGTGAACAGGACCGAAAGCATGTTGCGGGTCCATTCGAAGGGCCCCAAGTCCTGGTGCGCGCTGACGGCCTCGGCGCCGAAATGGGCCAGTTGGCCGGATTCATACAGTTCGGCATGCAGCAGCACGGGCTGCACGAACCAAAGCTGCAACAGGGCGGCAATCAGCCCCGTTGCAGCGCCAGCGATCAACCCGCTGGTCAGAATGCGCGAGAACATGTCAGTGGCAGGGGAAGCCGGTCGCGTGACGCACGTCATGGGCGGCGTCATGCAGGGTCTCGGCCTGCACCAGCCCGGACATGAAGATCAGCCCGAAGCCGATCGCGAAGGCGGCGATGGCGGGAAACAGGACCGAGGCGCGGCTGGCGCCGGCGGCGGTCATGGGTTTTGCGGTCATCTGCGACCCTTTCCTTTGGTCGTCCAACCCGACGACATTGCGGTTCCTGCATCGGCAGGTCTCCTGGCTTGCGGGTCACGGCAGACGCCCGCCTTCCCGGCCGGATGGCCAGTGGCGCGATGGACGTCCGCTCTCCGCCTACAGTCGCGGGGGCGGCTGCGGATTTGGCCCCTGGATGCCCCGGGGCCGCACCGCATTCCCTTTTGGCCCCGGAAAGGGGCACCGATACACGCGCATGTTACCTGCGATGCCGCGGCGGCGGCAAGCGGAATCGGGTGGCCGCTGCGGGCGGGGTCGAAGGCCGGGCGACGGGCCGGCGGGCGGCGCCGTCGCATGGGTATTTGGACAACGGAGAAGACGCCGGGGCATCGCGCGGGGGCGGGCGGAAGGGGCTTGTCCGAATCAGGGTGCCGGCGGCCAGTCCAGGTCGACCCAGACCAGCCGGTGCGCGGAAGCGGCCAGCGCGGCCTTGGCCAGCGGTCCCTCGGCCGGCCAGAACACGCCCGAGTCCAGCACCTTGAGCGGCCTTGCCGGCAGGACGTAATCGACGCGCAGGTTGCCCGGCGGCTTGTCGTCCGGCCAGTCGCCGGTATCCAGCGCCGGATCGCCCCGGTGGCCGTCGTTCACCCCGCCCTTGGCCGCCGCGCCGCCCGCGCTGCGGGGCAGGGGGTCGGTGACATGCGCCATGATCCGGGCCAGCGCCTCGGGCCGGCCTTCGCTGTCCAGGGGGTCGAGGTTCAGGTTCCCGGCCAGAACGAAGGGGCCGTCAGGCAGGTGATGCAGCCAGAACGCCAGCTCGTCATGGTTGCGTCGCCCGTTCAGATCCTCGGGCCCGTCGAAGACCGGCGGCGTCGCGGACATGGCCAAGAGGTGCAGCGGCCGGCCCGCGACCGTGACCACCGCATCCCAATGCGCGGTCGAGGACAGGCGGCGGATGGCCGCCACCTCCT
>JAANMW010001452.1_pt1 | contig 24772 bp, 20 predicted proteins | sample 7279671 | NCBI WGS metagenome assembly JAANMW01 (sample SAMN14094541, study PRJNA606508) | bioreactor metagenome | isolation source: A lab-scale SPAN reactor treating ammonium-rich wastewater day 247 | place: Ireland: Galway | collected 2017-09-19 | reverse complement strand
AGCGAGATCGCCGCAGGCGTCACGCCCGACACCCGAGCGGCCTGGCCGACGGTCTCGGGCCGGGATTGGGCGAGCCGCTGGCGCACCTCGATCGACAGGCCGCGCACCTGCGCGTAGTCGAAGTCGGGCGGAATCGGCAGCGCCTCGTTGTGTTCGTGGCGCGCGATCTCGGCCTGCTGGCGCGCGATGTAGCCGGCGTATTTCAGCTGGATCGCAACCTGCTCGCGCACCTGCGGATCTTCGGGCGCCGGCCCGCCGATCTCGATGATCGCCGGGTAATCCACGTCCGGCCGCCGCAGGAGATCGGCCAGCGAATGCTCGCGGTCGATCGCCTGTCCGATCAGGGTTTCGGCGCGCTCCGGCGGCAAGCTGCGCGGATTGACCCAATGAGTGCGCAATCGCTGCAGTTCCTGCTCGATCGCATCGCGTTTGCGACAGAAAGCATCCCAGCGGAGGTCGCCGACACAGCCCAGCTGACGGCCGATCGGCGTGAGGCGCAGGTCGGCATTGTCTTCGCGCAGGCTCAGCCGGTACTCGGCGCGGCTGGTGAACATCCGGTAAGGCTCCGAGACGCCGCGCGTGATCAGGTCGTCGATCAGCACGCCGATGTAGGCCTCGTCGCGGCGCGGCGTCCAGGGATCGCGCCCCTGCACCTGCAACGCCGCATTGATACCGGCCAGCAGGCCTTGGGCCGCAGCCTCCTCGTAGCCGGTGGTGCCGTTGATCTGGCCCGCGAAGAAGAGGCCGGCAATCGCGCGGGTCTCGAGCGAGCGCTTCAGCGCGCGCGGGTCGAAGTAGTCGTATTCGATTGCGTAGCCCGGCCGCAGGATGTGCGCGTGCTCCAGTTAGGCCCGGACGCCTCGACGACCCAGAACGCGCTCACCGGCGTCGCCTCGATCGCGCTCACGATCCCGGCTCTCACGCCCCAGGTGCGTTGGAAAACCGACAGCGATCGCTCCAGGCGGTTCACTTGCTGTTCCGGCGAAATCGGATCGTATCCGCCGATATGAAAGACATGCCGCCGCGCGATCATTCCGTCACTTCCGTGGGCATCTGTTTTCGAGAAGGAAGAGATGTCGATTCTCCCGGCCTCCAGACACGATACCCAACTTCGACCTCGAATACTTCCCTGAAACCGGCTGTGACGTTTCAGTCACAATGCACAGGATTCCCAGCCGCACAATTGACGAGGGAGTGTGAGGGCGCAAATACTAAACCTCCAAGAGAGTCATAGGAACTTATCGATGCCGACTGGTTTCCCGCCTGCTCTCCTCGCCCTGCGTGCCGGAATCGTAGGTCTTGTCCTGTTCGCGCTCGGCGGATTCCTGACAACCTCCGCCCTTGCCCGGACGGCAGCGCCCCATAGGCCCGGTCATGTGTATCTGATGCGGGGTCTGTTCAACGTATTTTCGCTCGGCATGGACGATCTGGCCGCGAAGCTCCAGAAAGTCGGCGTGAAGGCCGAAGCCGTGTCCTATACGTCGTGGTCCTCGCTCGCCGACAGCATTACCGCTGATTTTCGGGCCGGCAACCGCGAGCCTATCATTCTGATGGGCCATTCATACGGCGCGGATACGACGATCTCCCTGGCGCGCAAGCTGAACCAGAACAGGATTCCCGTGGCGCTGATCGTGAACTTCGATCCGACGGAGCCGGACCAGGTTCCACCCAATGTCCGCCGGATCATCAATTTCTACGTGCCGACCGACTGGGGACGTCCCGTGGAGCCCGGTAAAAAATTTCGCGGCCGCCTGTCCAACCTCGATGAGAGCGGCAAGCACGGTCATTTCGAGATCGACAAGGCCGAAGAGCTTCATCGCAAGGCGATCGCCGCCGTGCTTCAGGCCGTCGGACGAGGCGCCCCTCGCGTCAAGCGACCCGCCCAGCACGAACAGATATCCGAAGCACCGGTGCAATAACCGGACACGAAATCATTGTCGTCAGACGGATCCGTCAAGCCCGTGCTCGTCCCGGCCATGAAGACGACAGTGACCAGAGCCTTTCCGCTTCTGATAAAATCAGAAGCGAGGCGCTAGCCCGTTCTGGCGACAGCGTTACGCCAGAGCCTTGAGCGCGGCACGACCCGCGTACTTCGCTTGGGCGCCAAGCTGCTGCTCGATGCGCAGCAACTGATTGTACTTGGCGGCGCGGTCCGAACGCGACAGCGATCCGGTCTTGATCTGTCCGCAATTGGTGGCGACCGCGAGGTCGGCGATGGTGGAGTCTTCGGTCTCCCCCGAGCGGTGCGACATGACGGCGGTATAGCCGGCCTTGTACGCCATTTCGACGGCGGCCAACGTCTCGGTCAACGTGCCGATCTGATTGACCTTGATGAGGATGGAATTGGCGCGGCCATTCCGGATGCCGTCGGCGAGCCGCGTCACGTTGGTGACGAACAGGTCGTCGCCGACAAGCTGGCAGGTCTTGCCGATCATGTCGGTGACGAGCTTCCAGCCCTCGAAATCATCCTCGGCCATGCCGTCCTCGATCGAGACGATCGGATAGTCCGAGGCCAGCTTGGCGAGATATTTCGCCTGCTCCTCGATGGAACGGGTCTTGCCTTCGCCCTCGTAAACGTACTTGCCGTCCTTGAAGAATTCCGTCGAAGCCGGATCGAGCGCCAGCGCCACGTCATCGCCCGGCCTGTAGCCGGCCTTGACGATCGCACCCATGATGAAATCAAGCGCCGCATTGGCCGACGGCAGGTCCGGTGCAAAACCACCCTCATCGCCGACGTTGGTGTTGTGGCCGGCCTTCTTCAGTTCGGACCTCAGGGTGTGAAAGATTTCCGATCCGCAGCGCAGCGCGTCCGAGAACGTCTGGACGCCAACCGGCATGATCATGAATTCCTGGAAGTCGATCGGATTGTCGGCATGCACGCCGCCGTTGACGATATTCATCATCGGCACCGGAAGCGTCCGCGCCGTGACGCCGCCGACGTAACGGTACAGCGGGATGTCGAGAGAATCCGCCGCCGCCCTGGCGAGCGCCAGGGATACGCCCAGAATCGCGTTGGCTCCGAGCCGGCCCTTGTTCGCGGTCCCGTCAAGCTCGATCAGGGTCTCGTCGATCTGCGCCTGCTGCTCGGCGTCCATGCCCCCGATCGCATCGAAGATTTCGCCGTTCACGGCGTCGACCGCTTTTCGGACGCCCTTGCCGTGATAGCGGCTATTGTCGCCATCGCGCAGTTCGACCGCCTCATAAGCGCCGGTCGAAGCACCGGATGGCACCGCGGCCCGCCCCATCGCGCCATCTTCGAGCACCACGTCGACCTCGACGGTCGGATTGCCGCGGCTATCGAGAATTTCGCGGCCGATGATGTCTACGATGGCAGTCATAAGAACCTCTTGAGTCACTGGATCACGATGGCCGGATCGAACCGATCCAGAACCATGAACGTGATCGATTCCAGATGTTTTGAGAAGCGGGATGCGAGCAGAAACCAATACCTGCTTTTCCTCGTCCCGCTCTAGTGTCCCGATTCCGAAGTTCGTATTCCCTTGCCGCAACCTCTGATGCGAACTTCGGAATCAAAGGGACACTAGCAACTTTATGATTCTAGTGTGGTTTAGGTTCAGAAGTTCGCTTGACGGACTCGATGGGGCAATGAAGCGAACTTCTGAACCACCACACTAGATTTTGCGCTGCTTCTACAGCAATGCTTGTGGGTGGGAAAGGCTATGAATCATGACTCTCTCATGACGAGAGCCTTTCCGCTTCCGACCAAATCAAAAGCGGGGCTTTATGATGTTTATCCAGGATCGGCTTTCGCCGACACCGCTTTGACAGAGACGATCATGCCCAGAAAGCCTCCCTCTTCGCCGAAATCCCCGGATTTACAACTGGGCCGCGCCGTGGCGTGGCCTGATTCTCCGGAGCGGGCAAAACTCGACCGCGTGCCCAATCCGCAGAAGGGCACCGACTACGTCGCGCGTTTCACGGCGCCCGAATTCACCGCGCTGTGCCCGGTCACAGGCCAGCCGGATTTTGCGCATCTGGTGATCGACTACGTGCCGGGATCCTGGCTGCTGGAATCGAAATCGCTCAAGCTCTATCTCGCCAGTTTTCGCAATCACGGCGCTTTCCACGAGGACTGCACGGTAGCCATCGGCAAGCGCATCGTCGGCGCGGTCAAACCGAAATGGCTGCGTATCGGCGGCTATTGGTTTCCGCGCGGCGGCATTCCCATCGACGTGTTCTGGCAGACCGGAGCAGCGCCCAAGGGTGTCTGGATTCCCGATCAGGATGTGCCGTCCTACCGGGGGCGAGGCTGAGCACAGACCGAAATCCCCAGAGTCTGTTTCAACCTCGTTGAATCCTATTCAACCCCGTTGAATCACACGCGCCGCTTATCTTTCTGTTTGAGCATGATCTTTTCGGAAAGCCGGTTTCCACTTTGCGCTGGCGCGGCCCTTCGGGCCGGGATCATGCTCTAACGCAGGCGGGAAGCGGCCTTCCCTACCAGCAACCACGCGCAGACCAATCCGAGAATCGCGATGACGAGGGCATTCACCGCAAGCGTGGGAAATTTTCCGGCCCATGAAAGGCTCAGGCCATAGGCGACGGGGCCTGCCGTCTGCCCCATGTAGAAGAAGAACGAATGCAGCGACAGCGCGGTCGCCCGCGCCTGCTCGGACAACTGGCTGGCGAACACCTGGAGACAGCCGTGAAGCATGTAGAACCCCCAGCCCATCGCAACGAAGCTGAGAAGCTGGATGCGCCAGTCGGGGCCCAGGCCGACCGCCACGATCTGCGCCGCCACCAGCATGGCGCCTGAGATCATCATACCGCGGACACCGAGCAGCGCCAGGAACCGTGACACCGTCATGGTGTAGAACAGGCCGCCGACGGCAAAACCGGCGATGACGATACCCGCGATCGATAGCCGGGTTTCACCCAGTTCGAACAGAAACGCCGCGACGTAAGGAAACAGCCCGAGCACGCAGCAGCCTTCGATGAAAACGGCCGAATAACAGACCCGGGCATTGGGATTACTGAAGATCTGCCGATAGCCCTGCCGCAGATCGGTCAACTTCATCCGTCGCGAGGCCGCGATCGCGTCGCCGCGTTGAAATCCGAGCCCGACCGCGATCGAGACCGCAAGAACCAGAACGCCGAGCACGACGAGCACGCCCCGCCAGCCGACGAGATCACCGATCACGCCGGCAAACGAGGCCCCCAGCAGGTTTCCTCCCATCGTACCCGCGATGGTCCGGCCGATCGCCACCTGTCGCTGCGGCACCGGCACCAGGTCGCTGGCCATGCCGAGAGCGACCGGAAAAACACCGCCCGATGCGATCCCGGCGACGATTCGCGTGACGAACAGCGCGGCATAGGATGTGCACAGCGCGCCGGCGACGTTCGAGATGCCGAGCAGCACCAGGCACACCAGCATCAGCCGTCCCTTGCCGAAGATATCGGCGGCCGCGCCGATCAGCGGCTGCACGATGGCGAACGAGAAGGCGGTGACGGCCGACAGGCCGGCGGCGGTCGCGACCGTCACCGACAGATCCTCGGCGACATGCGGCAGCACCGGGTCCATCGCGCGCGTCGACAGGCTCGCCGCGAAGGTCGCCAGCGCGATGATATTCAGGAGCGGCGGCAATTTGGGCTTCCCGGCCGCTGCCGGGTCAGCCGATGTCATTCCGGGCAGGCCGGGTCGGCCGCCTTCGCCAGAGCATCGAATGCCATCAGCCTTCGCACCAGCGCCTCGAACTCGCGCAGCGGCACCATGTTGGGGCCATCAGACGGCGCATGATCGGGATCGGGATGGGTCTCGATGAACACGCCGGCGACGCCGACCGCGACCGCCGCGCGCGCCAGCACCGGCACGAACTCGCGCTCACCGCCGCTTGAGGCGCCCTTGCCTCCCGGTTGTTGCACGGAATGAGTCGCGTCGAAAATAACCGGCGCGCCGGTGGTGCGCGCAAGGATCGGCAGCGCGCGCATATCGGACACCAGCGTATTGTAGCCGAACGACGCGCCGCGCTCGGTCACGAGGATGTTGCGGTTGCCCCCGCCGGTGATCTTGGCGACAACGTTCCCCATGTCCCATGGCGCGAGAAACTGCCCCTTCTTGACGTTGACGACCTTGCCGGTCGCGGCCGCCGCCAGCAACAGATCGGTCTGCCGACACAGGAACGCCGGAATCTGCAACACATCAACCACCTGCGCGACCTCGGCGCATTGGGCTGCCTCATGGACATCGGTCAGCACCGGCAATCCGAGCGACGACCGAATCTCGGCGAAAACCGGCAACGCCTGCTTCAGCCCGATCCCACGCGCGCCGGAAGCGCTGGTGCGGTTGGCCTTGTCGAACGAGGATTTGAACACGAGGCCGATGTTCAGCCGCGCCGCGATGTCCTTCAGCGCGCCGGCCACCTCGAGCGCGTGAGCCCGGCTCTCCATCTGGCAGGGACCGGCGATAATCGACAGCGGCCGATCCTGGCCGAAGGTCACGGAGCCGACAGAAACGACGGGCGATGCGGAGATGGGCTGGTTCAAGGTGAGTTCCTTTGCCGGCGGACCATGCCGGGCCACGGCGGCGGGATCAACCCGCTTCTCGAATCGAATGGCAACCGCCGTTCACAGGTAGGCCGTAGCTCCGCCAGGTCCGGCCTGATAGGCTCGCGCCGCCGTTTTCCGGAGTCGCAAATGCGCCTGCCCCTCGTTGTTTCGATCGTCACAGCATCCGCCTTTATCGGTACGGCCCGACCGGGACCGGCGTGGGGTCAAACGCCAAATCCGGCATCGCAATCGCCCGGCGTCATCACCGGCGGAAGCCAGAACGTAATGGTCAACGGCAAACCCGCCGCGCGGCAAGGCGACGGCACGACCGGCGGCGCGCTGATCGAAGGATCGTCCAATGTCTTCATCAACGGCAAACCGGCCACGGTGACCGGTAACCGAACCGGATGCGGCGGTTCGGTCACTTCTGGCGGCCATGGCGTTTTCATCAACGGCAAGCCGATGGCGCGCCAGGGCGACCAGACATCCGGTTGCGCGAAATAGCTGACTAGAGCGGCCGCCGGTCAAATGGAATCAGCGCCGCCGCTCCAGTTAATTGATTGAGCATCGGATTTATCCCGAAACTGGTTCCCACTTTCGGGTCCGATGACCTAAACCAGCCGGCTCTGCACGACCGCCGCCTGGATGAACGAGGCGAACAGCGGGTGCGGCTCGAACGGCCGCGACTTCAGTTCAGGGTGGTACTGCACGCCGATGAACCAGGGATGATCCTGATATTCGACAATCTCCGGCAGCACGCCGTCGGGCGAGAGGCCCGAAAACCTTAAGCCGTGCTGCTCCAGCCGGTCCTTGTAAGCGGTGTTGACTTCATAGCGATGGCGGTGCCGCTCGGAAATCTCGACCGCCCCGCCGTAGATTCCCGAGACGCGGCTGCCGCGCTTGAGCATCGCCGGATAGGCGCCGAGCCGCATGGTGCCGCCGAGGTCGCCCGCTTTGGAGCGCTTCTCCAGTTCGTTGCCGCGCAGCCATTCCGTCATCAGGCCGACCAGCGGCTCCTTGGTCGGGCCGAATTCGGTCGAGTTGGCGTCCGCGATTCCGACCAGGTTGCGCGCCGCCTCGATCACGGCCATCTGCATCCCAAAGCAGATACCGAAATAAGGTACGTGCCGTTCGCGCGCGAACCGCGCCGCCTTGATCTTGCCTTCCGCGCCGCGCTGGCCAAATCCGCCGGGCACCAGAATGCCGTCGACATGTTCGAGGAACGGCGCGGCATCTTCGTTTTCAAACACCTCGCTCTCGATCCAGTCGAGGTTGACCTTCACCTTGTTGGCGATGCCGCCATGGGACAGCGCTTCGATCAGCGATTTGTAGGCGTCCTTCATGCCGGTGTACTTGCCGACGATCGCGATCGTCACCGCCCCTTCCGGATTGCGGATGCGCTCGTTGATCTCATGCCAGCCCTTAAGCGCCGGAGGCGCGGCCGGCTCGATTCCGAACGCCGCCAGAACCTCGTCGTCGAGTCCCGCAGCGTGATAGACTTCCGGCACGGCGTAGATGTTATCGGCATCGCGCGCCTCGATCACGGCGCTTTCCCGGACATTGCAGAACAATCCGAGCTTCCGGCGCTCCTCCGCGGGAATTTCGCGATCGGTGCGGCACAGCAGGATATCGGGCTGGATGCCGATCGATCGGAGTTCTTTCACAGAATGCTGCGTGGGCTTGGTCTTCAATTCGCCGGCGCTCGGGATGAACGGCAGCAGGGTCAGGTGGACGTAGATCGCATGACCGCGCGGAAGATCGTTCTTGAGCTGCCGGATCGCCTCGAAGAACGGCAGGCCCTCGATGTCGCCCACCGTGCCGCCGATCTCGCACAGCACGAAATCATGGTCATCGTTGCCGTCGAGAATGAACGCCTTGATGGCATTGGTGACGTGGGGAATCACCTGGATCGTGGCCCCGAGATAGTCGCCGCGGCGCTCCCTGGTCAGGATATCCTGATAGATGCGGCCCGTGGTGATGTTGTCCTGCCTCGTGGCGGGACGCCCGGTAAAACGCTCGTAATGACCGAGATCGAGATCCGTCTCGGCGCCGTCGTCAGTCACGAACACTTCGCCGTGCTGATACGGCGACATCGTTCCGGGATCCAGGTTGAGGTAGGGGTCGAGCTTGCGAAGGCGGACCTTGTAGCCGCGCGCCTGAAGCAGCGCGCCGAGCGCCGCCGATGCCAGACCTTTTCCGAGCGAGGAGACCACGCCGCCGGTGATGAAAATATACCGCGCCATGGGTCTCAACCTTTAAGGCTCCCGTGTCGATTCGCCAAAACCAATCGCAGCCGCCAGCCGGAACGCGAATGGGCTGTGGGTGACTTCAAAATTCAAACGATTTTGCAGTCTCTTGATGGAAACTGCTGATGCAGGATGGCGACCCCGCCCTGCATCATGCCTGCTTTATTGGGAACGCGGCGCCTGCGGTGCGGCGGGGGCCGGCGCCTGTTCCGACTGCTTCAGCGAATCGAGCAGACCGCCACCGCTCGGCGGGGTGACCGGGGTGGCCGGCTGCGATTGCGACGCCGGCGTCGTATCCAGGATCGAGCCCGGCTTCTGTTCGACGCCGGCAAGCCACGACAGGAGCAGGCTGGTCACGAAAAACCCTACCGCAAGAAAAGAGGTCGTGCGCGTCAGCAGGTTCGCCGTGCCCCGGCTTGACATGAAACCGGCGCCGCCGCCCATGCCGAGGCCACCGCCTTCGGATTTCTGCAGCAGAACGACGACGGTCAGCGTCGCGACGATGATCAAATGGATGACGATAACTGCGGTCTGCATCTCTGGCCTTCCATCACAAGTGCGCGCCGGACGGCCGGACATCACAGGCTTGCGGGGCTTGAACTCGAGTCTGTTTCAACTGCGTTGAACCCGATTCAACCCCGTTGAATCAGACTCGTCGCTTATTTTCTTTTCCGAGAACCGGTTTCCACTTTGCGCTGGCGCGGCTCTTCGGGTCGGGATCATGCTCGAGTGGTTCGGCTCCAACGTTCGCATCCGGGACGCGCGGCCAGCGGCCAAAGGAAGCGCGAATATCAAACTCACTCCACTCGGCGGGGTATCTACACGATCAGGCGCGGCGTTGTCACCCCCACAGGGTCGCCCCCGCAAGGCGGCCGGCCGCGGCAGGAAACGGGTCAGGCTACGGCCTGGGCGATCCCCAGGAAGTCCGCAGCCTTGAGGCTTGCGCCGCCGATCAACGCTCCGTTCACGTTCGGAACCGCCAGCAGCTCCGCGGCATTCGACGGCTTCACCGACCCGCCGTACAGAATGCGAATCTTCGTGCCTTCCACGCTAAACCGTTCCGCGAGCTTTTCGCGGATAAACCTGTGGACTTCCTGCACGTCCTGCGATGTCGGCGTGCGCCCGGTGCCGATCGCCCAGACCGGCTCGTAGGCGACGACGAGATTGGCGGCCGTCGCGCCGTCCGGCAGCGAGCCCGTGAGCTGCCGACCAACCACATCGAGCGTCTGACCGGCATCGCGCTGGTCCTGCGTCTCGCCGACGCAGACGATGGCGGTCAGACCCGCCCGCCACGCGGCTTCGGCCTTTTCCCGCACCAGAGCGTCGGTCTCCGCATGATCGGCGCGGCGCTCGGAATGACCAACGATGACCGCGGTGGCGCCCGCATCCGCCAGCATCTCGGCGGAAATATCCCCGGTATGAGCTCCGGACGGCTTGGAGTGGCAATCCTGCCCGCCGATCCCCACCGGCGAGCCCTGCACCGCCCCCACGAACGCCAGCACCAGCGTCGCCGGCGGACAAATGAGCAGATCGGCTTTTTGCGCGGGACCAGCCGCTCCTGAGATTATCTGGCCGAGTTCGCTGGCCGAAGCCTTCAGGCCGTTCATCTTCCAGTTTCCAGCAATCAGCGGTCGCAGCCCGGTCATGTATCTCTCATAGGTGATTTTGACGTTGCGTCATCTCGGCGTGCCGGCAATCCGACGCCGAGTTCACGGACCTTGCTAGCAGAGGTTATCGGCCGGGGCCAGTCTCCGGCACACGCCGCGGCTCATGGTCGAGGCGCTCCGCCGAGGTTGCGACGGCGCGCTTGCCACTTTATGATGCGTTATCAATTCGGTGGGCTCTCGCGCGGCTTCCGCTCAAGTGCGACCTGCTTCCCATACGACCTGGTTCCCATACGACCTGCTTCCCTCCTGCAAAAGACGGACACATGCTTCGAGGAATACGCAACGCCTCATCAAACTGGCTCGGCAAGACCCTCATGACGATCGTGATGGGCCTGTTGATCGTCGCCTTCGGCATCTGGGGCATCGCGGACATCTTTCACGGCTTCGGCCAGTCGGTGCTGGCCACGGTGGGCGGTACCGAGATTTCGACCGAGCAGTTCCGGCAGATCTACAACGACCGGCTGCAACAGATCGGACGCCAGTTCGGCCGCCCGCTGCCTCCCGATCAGGTCAGGGCTCTCGGCCTCGACCGCCAGATCCTGCAGCAGGTGATCGCGGAGGCCGCGCTCGACGAAGACGCCCAGCGCAAGGGCCTCAAGGTGTCGGACGAGGAAATCGGCCGACAGATCAAGAGCGATCCCACCTTCAAGGGTGCGAATAACGCCTTCGACGCGGCGCGCTTCGCCGGCCTCATCCGCCAGCTGGGATACACCGAGCAGCGCTACGTCGCCGAGCAGCGAAACATGGCGCTGCGCCGCCAGATCGTCGGAACGATGACGGCCGGCGTGGAGCCCTCGAAAACGCTGCTGGAGGCGCTGAACCGCTTCCAGAACGAACAGCGGACCATCGACTACGTCAAGCTCGGCGCGGCGCAGGCCGGAACCATCGATCCTCCCACTGCGGACCAGTTGTCCGGATATTTCGACGCCCACAAGGTGCAGTTCCGCGCGCCGGAATATCGCAAGATGGCTTTCGTGGTGTTGACGCCCGAGGAAGTCGCCAAATGGACCGCCGTGTCCGACGACGACGCCAGAAAGATCTACGAGGAGCGCAAGGACAAGCTGTCCACGCCCGAACGGCGGCAACTCCGGCAGATCATGTTCCCCAGCGTCACGGACGCCCAGGCCGCGCGGGAGAAGATCGTCGGCGGCGCGTCATTCGACGATATCGCCAGGGAGCGTGGTCTTGCGGCCTCGGACATCGACCTCGGCACGATCTCGAAATCCGAGATCATCGATCCCGCCATCGCCAATGCAGCGTTCTCGATCAAGAGCGATGAAGTCAGCCAGCCGACCCAGGGTCGATTCGGCGTCGCGCTGATCAAGGTCGGCCGCATCGAGCCGGGCAACCAGCCGACTTACGAAAGCGTTGCCGAAAAACTGAAACGCGACGCCGCGCTCGATCGCGCGCGCGCTGAGATCAACAACCTCCACAACAAGATGGAGGACGAGCGCGGCGGCGGCGCGAGCGTTGTCGAAGCCGCCAAAAAGGTTGGACTGTCCGCGGTCACCATCGAAGCCACCGACCGTTCCGGGCGCGCGCCGGACGGTAAACCCGTGTCCGGAATTCCGCAGGGCGTCGACCTGATCGCGCAGGCGTTCGCCAGCGATGTCGGCGTCGACAACGAGACGCTGCAACTCGGTAACAACGGCTTCATCTGGTTCGACGTTCTCGGCGTCACCCCCTCGCGCGACCGCACCCTCGACGAGGTCAAGGACAAGGTGGAAGCGAGGTGGCGCGAGGACCAGATCAGCAGCCGCCTGATGACCAGGGCGACGGACACGATCCGCAAACTTGAGCAGGGCGGCAAGCTCGCCGACGAGGCAGCCAGCCTCGGTCTCAAGGTCGAGAGCGCGAGCGCGATCAAGCGGGATGACACGACGGCCACCCTGCCCGCCGCCGTGGTCGCCTCCGTATTCCGCGCCGCCAAGGACGCAGCCGGCCAGGCGCCCGGCACGGGCAATGACGAATGGTTCATTTTCCGCGTCAGCGACGTGAAGGTGCCAACGCTCGATGTCGCCTCCGATGAGACGAAAAAGCTGCGTGAAGGAATCCAGCGCGGCCTGTCGGATGAGTATGTCGGCCAGTACATCGTCAAGCTCGAAGCCGAGATCGGCACCAAGATCAATCAGGCGGCGGTGGCGCAGATCACCGGCGCCAACAGCAACTTCTGACGAGGACCGGCGAGCGCCGCATCCCGAAAGCATCCGATGGACGATCTCAAGGTTCTCATTGGAAAGGTCGCCACCGGCGCGACCCTGACGCGCGACGAAGCCGCTTCCGCGTTCAACAGCATGATGTCCGGTGAGGCCACTCCTTCGCAGATGGGCGGCCTTCTGATGGCGCTGCGCGTGCGCGGGGAAACCGTCGACGAGATCACCGGGGCGGTCTCGGCGATGCGATCCATGATGCTGCGGGTCAAGGCGCCCGTGGATGCGGTCGACGTCGTCGGTACCGGCGGCGACGGCTCGGGCTCGGTGAATGTCTCGACCTGCGCGTCATTCATCGTCGCGGGCGCGGGCGTGCCCGTCGCCAAGCACGGCAACCGCGCGCTGTCTTCCAAATCCGGGGCCGCCGACTGTCTCGCCGCGCTCGGCATCAGGATCGACCTCACCCCCGAACAGGTCGGACGCTGCATCAACGAGGCCGGCATCGGTTTCATGTTCGCGCCCGCGCATCATCCCGCGATGAAGAATGTCGGCCCTACCCGCGTCGAACTGGCGACCCGCACCATCTTCAACCTGCTGGGACCGCTGTCCAATCCCGCGGGCGTCAGGCGGCAGATGGTCGGCGTGTTCTCGCGGCAATGGGTGCAGCCGCTGGCGCAGGTGCTCAAGAACCACGGCTCCGAATCGGCATGGGTCGTTCACGGCTCGGACGGCCTGGACGAGATCACCCTCGCCGGCCCGACATTCGTCGCCGCGCTCGATAACGGCAATATCCGCACCTTCGAGGTGACGCCTGAAGATGCGGGACTGGAGCGCGCCGACGGCGACGCGCTGAAGGGCGGCGACGCCGAGGCGAACGCGGCCTCCTTGCGCGAGGTGCTCGAAGGTAAGCCGGGAGCCTTCCGTGATGTCGCGCTGCTCAACGCGGCGGCGGCGCTGATCGTGGCCGGCAAGGCGAAGACCCTGAAGGAGGGTGTCGCGCTTGGCGCGAAATCGCTCGACGGCGGCGGTGCGCTGAACAGGCTGAAGCAGTTGATCGCTGTTTCCAACGGTTGAGGACGATGGCGTGGCCGACATCCTGACCAGGATCGAAACCTACAAGCGCGAGGAGATCGCGAGCGCAAAGCGCGCACGTCCCCTTGGCGAGGTCACGGCCGCCGCGAAGGCTGCCGCGCCGCCGCGCGGTTTTACCGATGCCATCCGCGCGAAACTCGCGCGAGGCGATTACGCCCTGATCGCCGAGATCAAGAAAGCCTCACCCTCCAAAGGACTGATCCGCGCCGACTTCGATCCGCCGTCGCTCGCCCGCGCCTATGAGGCCGGTGGCGCCGCCTGCCTCTCCGTCCTGACCGATGCGCCGTCGTTTCAGGGCCATCTCGATTTCATGGTTGCAGCCCGCGCCGCGACATCGCTGCCGGTGCTGCGCAAGGACTTCATGTTCGACACCTATCAGGTCGTCGAGGCGCGGGCGCATGGAGCGGACTGCATCCTGATCATCATGGCCGCGCTCGACGATACGGCTGCGACAGACATCGAGGCGGCCGCGCTCGATCTCGGCATGGATGTGCTGCTCGAAATCCATAACCGCGAGGAACTGGATCGCGCGCTCAAGCTGCGTTCGCCGATGATCGGCGTCAACAACCGCAATCTGCGCACCTTCGAGACGACGCTCGAAACCAGCGAAGCGTTGGCCCCTCACATTCCGAAGGATCGGCTGATGGTGGGAGAAAGCGGTATCTTCACGCCGGACGACCTCGCACGGCTCGAAAGGGTCGGCATCTCCACCTTCCTGGTCGGCGAAAGCCTGATGCGGCAAGCCGACGTCACGGCCGCAACGCGCACGCTGCTCAACTATGCATAGCCTCTCTCGCCTCCTTCTCCTTTTGCGGGAGAGGGAAGCAACCAGCCAGGAGCCTTCGCTTTCGATGGAACCCGAAGGCTCCATGATTTTGATTTGACGCGTTTTCCTCACGCGAACCGGCACCCACTTCGCCTGAAAACGCTATAGGATTTGATTGATATGGTAGACAAGAAAAACAAACCCGCCCTCACCCACATCGACGTCAAAGGCGAGGCGCGGATGGTCGATGTTTCGGCAAAGCCCGCGACCGAACGCGTCGCCGTCGCCGAAGGCCAGGTCGTCATGACAAAGGCGACGCTGGCCTTGATCGAAAGCGGCAACGCCAAGAAAGGCGATGTGCTCGGCACCGCGCGCATCGCCGGCATCATGGCCGCCAAGCGCACGTCGGAACTGATCCCGCTCTGTCATCCGCTGGCGCTGTCGAAGGTCACGCTCGATATCGAAACCGACAAGAAGATTCCCGGCTGCCGGGTGCGCGCAAGCGTCAAGGTCTCCGGCCCGACCGGCGTGGAGATGGAAGCCCTCACCGCGGTCTCCGTCGCCTGCCTGACGATCTACGACATGATCAAGGCCGTGGAACGCGGCGTCCGCATCGAGGGCATTCATCTGGTCGAGAAAAAGGGCGGCAAGTCCGGCCACTATCTCGTGACGGATAATGCGCCAGAATAATAAGCGGCCGGCGTGAACACGCCGTTGAGCGGCATTCGGCTCATCGCACCGTTGTATGCGAGTCGAAAGTTCGGTAGATGATTGACACGCCCGCTAGGCGCGTCCCAGTGTGGTGGTTCGGAAGTTCGCTTCATTGCTCCATCGAGCCCGTCAAGCGAGTTCGCATCAAAGGTTGCGGCAAGGGTATGCGAACTTCGGAATCGGGGCGCTAGAGCGGGATGAGGAAAAGTGTGGTGCGGTTTTCCGCCCGCATCCCGCTCTAAATATTGGCATCGATCACGTCGATGGCTCTGGATCTATTCGATCCAAAGCCATCGTGATCTAGAACATTATCGCTTCTGATTGAATTACAAGCGAAGCTCTAGATTATTGTTTTGGCGCGTTTTCTTCACGCGAACCGGTTTCCACTTCGCTCGAAAACGCTATAGGAGGAGATGGTCATGGCCCTGATGGCGGTCGCCGATGCCCTTGCGGCTGTTCTTGACGGAGTCGAACCACTCCCGGAAGAAACAGCAGCGCTCGAAGCGGCGCATCGCCGGGTGCTGGCGAGCGATCTGCCCTCGCGCCGGACCCAGCCGCCGGTCGCAATGTCGGCGATGGACGGCTATGCCGTGCGCGCGGCGGACATCGCGACGATTCCCTCACGTCTTCACGTAATCGGCGAAAGCGCCGCTGGACGGCCGCTCGATCGCGCGCTGCGTGGGGGCGAGGCCTTGCGGATCTTTACCGGAGGGGTGGTGCCGGAAGGCGCCGACACCGTCGTCATCCAGGAGGACACCGATCGCGACGGCGACCACGTTATCGTCAAGGAGGCCACGGCTTCCGGCAAGAACATCCGTCCCGCAGGGGTGGATTTTCGCGAAGGCGACGTCCTCATCCGAGCTCGCACGCGTCTCACCGACCGCCATCTCTCGCTTGCCGCCGGCATGAACTATCCGGACCTGCCGGTGCACCGCCGTCCCACCATCGCCATGCTCGCCACCGGCGACGAACTGGTCTTGCCGGGCGCGACGCCCGGTCCGGGCCAGATCATTTTGTCCAACGGATACGCGCTTCGCGCGCTCGCCCGAGGTGAAGGCGCCGAGGCGATCGACCTCGGCCTGGCCGCCGACACCATGGACGCCACGACGGCCGCGATCCGCCGCGCCCGCGACAGCGGCGCCGATATCCTCGTCACCACCGGCGGCGCATCGGTCGGCGATCATGATTTCATCAAGCGCGCGCTTGAGGCGGAAGGCGTGGCGATGACGTTCTGGCGGATCGCGATGCGGCCCGGCAAGCCGATGATGTATGGACGGCTCGGCGCGACGCGGGTGATCGGTCTGCCCGGCAATCCTGTCTCGGCCTACATCTGCGCGTTCCTGTTCATGGTACCGCTGATCCGCGCGCTATCGGGACGTGAAGATGTGCACCACCGTGTTGAACCGGCGCTGCTCGGAGGCGACGTCGCCGCCAATCAGGCCAGGCAGGATTATCTGCGCGCGCGACTCACCTATTCAACGGACGGCCTGCCGGTCGCAACGCCGGTTACGCATCAGGACAGCTCGCTGATGGGAAATCTTGCCGCGGCGGATGCACTCGTTATCCGCACGCCGTTCGCGCCGGCCGCCAGTAAAGGCCAGCCTTGCAACGTCATCAAGCTCTCGCTGTCATAAAGTCTCGCGTTGTTGACCTTAAATTAAGGGTTGCGGAACACATATCGAACATATAGTGTATGTTCATGATTTGTTTCGAGTTCTCGTGCCACGGGGCTGGCGCATAGGGCTGTAGGCCCGATGTCCCGTCGTCGGCAGGAACCATCAACCAGGGACTGGGTCGGGATGCTCACGCGCAAACAGTACGAACTCCTGCGTTTTATCAACGAACGGCTGAAGGAGTCCGGCGTGCCGCCTTCGTTCGATGAAATGAAGGATGCGCTCGACCTGCGCTCGAAGTCCGGCATCCATCGCCTGATCACCGCACTGGAGGAACGCGGCTTCATCCGCCGCCTCCCCAACCGCGCTCGCGCCATCGAAGTCATCAAGCTGCCGGAACTGGCCGCAAGCGGCGGCGGACGCCGCGGTTTCACACCGAGCGTTATCGAGGGCAATCTCGGCAAGGTTCGCCGCGGCGGCGGTGGCGGCGCTGACGAGGCCGAGCATCCGGTCGCCGTTCCGGTGATGGGACGGATCGCAGCCGGCACACCGATCGAGGCGTTGCAGAACTGCAGCCACACCATCAGCCTGCCGCCCGACATGCTCGGCGCCGGCGAGCATTACGCGCTCGAGGTGCGCGGCGATTCCATGGTCGATGCCGGTATCCTCGATGGCGACATGGCGTTGATCCAGCGCAACCAGACCGCCGACACCGGCGACATCGTCGTCGCCCTGATCGACGACGAGGAAGCGACGTTGAAACGCTTTCGCCGCCGCGGCGCTTCGATCGCGCTGGAGCCAGCGAACGCGGCCTATGAAGTTCGCATTCTTCCGCCCAACCGGGTCCAGATCCAGGGCAGACTGATCGGCATTTACCGCAAGTACTGATTTCATCCGGAGCGAAGGACTTCCGACGGACGGGCCTTTCAATCGTCCGGCTGGAGATCCTCAGGCGCCGGCGTGGCGTCAGCCGGAGGCTCCGACCTTGATTGCAGCCGTGCCGGCTGTTCATCGAAGGCGGCGGATGACCAGGGACGGCGGAGCCCAACGGGACGGACGGCCTCGACAGCAAATCCGGATCTTGAAGCGTCGTATCTTGAAGCGTCGGAGTTTGAAGCACCAGGTCTTGAAGAATCGAGTCTCGAAGCATCTTGTCTGGAAGGATTGGGGGTTCGCCACAGGGCAAGAGCGCCTTCACGCCGTAGCCAACTCTGATGGATAACATGCGCGAGGCAACCCTCCGGAGCCTGCCACTGCGTCACTATCAGCTCCGCACGCGCGCAATCATCCTGCATCGCTTCCGGACGCCGCGCCAGCGCGACAATCCCACCTCCACCCATCTTGACCACGCAACCCGCATCGTCGCACGAGACGCCCTCCGCCAGCGTGGGATCCGAGGGCCCACGCCCATCCCCGTCAGCGGCGAGCCATTCCCGGACCGTAAAAGAATCCTTGCCCGTGCTGATGAGACGCAACCGGCCGTCCCCGCCTCTCACGGCGACGTTGCGGCCTTCAGCGGAGATCAGGATATCCGGCGGCGTCACCGAAAGTGACCACATGATCGCCAGCCCGATGGCGACTGCGCCGCTCCAGCGCAGCGGCGTTCTCAGGAGTCCGAGCAGAACGATGCCTGCTGTCGCCGCGAGCAGCGGCCCCGTTCCGAATGCAGCGATGCGGCCGATGGCGCCCGGCAGTTCGGCGACGCCTTGAGCCACGGCGACCATCCACTCGATGCCGAAGTCCATCAACCGCCAGAACACGCCGTCGAAGCCGAACGGCATCGCCGCCAGTCCGAGCAGTCCGGCCGGCATCACCAGCGCCGAGATCACGGGCATCGCCAGCAGGTTCGCAACCATGCCGTATGGCGTCACACGATGGAAATGAAACGCGGCATAGGGCGTGGTGGCAAGTCCCGCCACGAATGAGGCCAGCGCCAGCATGGCGATTTCGCGTCCACCCCACAGGGCGGCCTTCGCTGTCGGCGAGTGGTCGGGCGTTGCGAGCATCCTCGGCATGCCCACCTGGACCAGCGCCACCAGTCCGAGCGTCGCCGCGAACGACATCTGAAAGCTCGGATGGATCAATGACTCCGGAGCGACCGCAAGCACGATCATCGCCGCCACCGCGAGTGTGCGAAACGTAATGGCGCGCCTGTCCACCATGATCGCGATCAGCACCGCCGCCGTCATGAAGAACGAGCGCTGGGTCGCGACTTCCGCGCCCGACAGCATAAGATAGAAAGCGGCGGCCGCGAGCGCCGCCGCCGCCGACCACTTCTTGATCGGGAAAGTCGCCGTCAGCGCCGGGACCAGCGCCAGCAGCGCTCGCACCGCGAAGAACACTACCCCGGCGACGACGGCCATGTGATAGCCGGAAATCGAAAGCACATGGCCCAGCCCCGAAATGAACATCGCCTCATTCACGGGCGCCGTGATGGCGTCGCGCCGTCCCGTCAGCAGCGCGGTGGCGATGGCCCGCGAATCGCCGCTGAGAACTAGCCGGATGCGGGCGTCGATGGCGTCGCGCAACTCCTGCATCAGCGCGGCATAGCGCAGCGCAAACCCGCCGCCAGGCGGAGAACTGACGGTTTTGATCGCGCCCATGGCGAAGCCGGAAGCGCCGATGCCCTGAAAGTACATATCGCGGGCGAAGTCGTAGCTTCCGGGCCGCACAGGCGTAAGCGGCGGCTGCAACCGCGCTTTCAACTCCACGAAACTGCCGACAGCGGGCGCGGCGCCCTTCCTGACGGACAGCCGCACGCGATCGAGCTTGACGTGCTGCCGCCGACTGTCCATCCGAACGACACGCAAAACAAAGCGATCGGTTCGCTCGCGCACCTCCCTGGTTTCGACGAAACCCTGGAGCAGCGGCGTGTACATCGGCCGCGTCAGCACAGCGTGCGAGACATGCGCCGTCTTGATCGTGGCGACAGCGAAGCCCGCGGCGACCGCCGCAACCATGACGGCGGCGGTAAACACCCGATGCCGGCGCAACAGCAACGCCGACACAAACAACGCTCCGGCGGTCACGGAGACAACCCAGGCAACCGGCTCGTGATCGGCGGCAAAATAGATCGCAATGCCCGCGCCGAACGCCACCGGGACCCATGGCAGAAGGCGAACGGCTGCCGCTTCGGCGCTCGCCCAGGCCCGCAGCCGCGCGACGATTGCCGGCAAGGCTCCCGAAGGGGTTTGCGAAGGCGCGGCGACGGCTTGCCGCGTCGGCCAGGTTCCGGCGTACCCTCCCCTCCGATCGCGAGCCCTGCCCCGCTCCGCCATCCAGCCGACCCTCTACGCCCTCGCGGCGATGCTAGCGGAAGAGCACGCGCGGCGAACAGTGGAACGGATACGGAATACCGGCGAAATCAGGAGCCAGCCGCCGCCACCTTGGCCCAGGTGTCGCGCAGGCCGACCGTCCGGTTGAACACGAGCCGGCCGGGCGCGGAATCCCTGTCCCGGCAGAAATAGCCCTGCCGTTCGAACTGGAAAGCGGCGCCGACATCGTTTCGGATGAGAGTGAACTCGAATCGGGCGAGAGCGGGCTCGACCATGCAGCCGGACAGGATTTGAAGCGATTGCGGATTGAGTTCGGATGCGAAGTTCGCCGCATCGGGCTGCTCGGTTTCGAACAGATGACCGTAGAGTCTGACTTCGGCCGGCACGGCGTCCGCCGCGTTCACCCAATGCATCGTGGCCTTCACCTTGCGGCCGTCAGGCGCGTTGCCGCCCCTGGTCGCCGGATCGTAGGTGCAGCGAAGTTCCAGCACTTCACCCGCGGGGTTCTTCACAACCTCGCGGCAGGTGATGAAATAGGCGTATCGCAGCCGCACTTCCCTGCCCGGTGACAGGCGGAAGAACTTCTTCGGCGGGTTCTCCATGAAGTCGTCCTGCTCGATATAAATCTCGCGCCCGAATCGTATCCGTCGCGTGCCCTGCAAGGGATCATCGGGATGGTTCACGGCTTCAAGCTCCTCGCTCTGGCCCTCCGGATAATTCTCGATCACGACCTTGAGCGGGCGCAGGACGGCCATGCGGCGCGGCGCGCTCCTGTTGAGCGCCTCGCGAATGGCGAAGTCGAGCATCCCGACATCGACCGTGCTGTTGGCTTTGGCGACGCCGATCCGCTTGACGAACTCGCGCAGCGCCTCGGCCGGCACGCCGCGCCGCTGGAGGCCGGCGAGCGTGGGCATGCGAGGATCATCCCAGCCCGCGACATGACCGCCGCGAACGAGCTCCGTCAGCACCCGCTTCGACAGCAGCGTATGCGTGACGTTGAGCCGTGCGAATTCGTACTGACGCGGTCGCGACGGCACCGGAAGATTGTCGAGAAACCAGTCATAGAGCGGCCGGTGATCCTCGAACTCCAGCGTGCAGACGGAATGCGTGATGTGTTCGATCGAGTCGGACTGCCCGTGGGCGAAATCGTAGCTCGGATAGATGTTCCACGCATTTCCCGTGCGCGGATGGGTGGCGTGGAGAATCCGGTAGAGTACGGGGTCGCGCAGGTTGATGTTGCCGGCAGCCATGTCGATTTTCGCGCGCAGGACCCGAGCGCCGTTGGGAAACTCTCCCGCCCGCATCCGCGCGAACAGATCGAGATTCTCATCGACCGGACGGTCGCGAAACGGGCTGTTCCTGCCGGGTTCGGTCAGCGTACCGCGAGCGAGGCGGATCTCCTCCTGTGTCTGATCATCGACATAGGCCTTCCCCGCGCGAATGAGGTGCTGCGCCCAGGCATAGAGCTGCTCGAAATAGTCCGAGGCATAATAGAGGTGCTCTCCCCAATCGAAGCCCAGCCAGCGGACATCGCGCTGGATCGCGTCGATGTACTCCTGCTCCTCCTTGGCCGGATTGGTGTCATCGAAGCGCAGATGGCACCGTCCGCCGAAATCCTCGGCGATGCCGAAATTCAGGCAGATCGATTTGGCGTGTCCGAGATGCAGATAGCCGTTCGGCTCCGGCGGAAACCGGGTGACGATGCTCTTGTGCTTTCCGGACGCAAGGTCGGCGGCCACGATATCGCGTATGAAATCCCGGCCCGCCTCGGCGGTCGATTCGTCGGTCATTGTGCGCCTTTCACTCGGCCCCTATGTGCCAAATCCGCAAGCGCGCGCCAAGGGCCGATGCGCAGGCAGCCTGGGAACAGCGCCATTCCGAAATCCCTCATGAAATAGAAACCGACAAAACAGCCCTTCGCTACATTGACGCCACGAAGCAGGCCAGTTAGCCGTGCATGCGAATCCCGGGCGTGATAAGCGCCCCCGCCGATACCATCCTCCGAAGTGTCAGATCCGCCATAATGACAGCACCCGTCGTTACACGCTTTGCGCCATCCCCGACCGGCTTTCTTCACATCGGCGGCGGCCGGACCGCGCTTTTCAATTGGCTCTATGCGCGCAAGCATGGAGGCAGGATGCTGCTGCGGATCGAAGATACCGATCGCGCGCGGTCCACGGCGGAGGCGATCGACGCGATCCTTGACGGACTGAAGTGGCTTGGAATCTCGTGGGACGACGACGTCGTGTACCAGTTTTCCCGCGTCGCGCGGCATCGCGAGATCGCCGAGCAGCTGCTCGCCGAAGGCAAGGCCTACCGATGCTATGCCACCTCGGAAGAGCTGTCCGAGATGCGCGAGAAGGCGCGGGCCGAAGGTCGCGCCAAGCTTTACGACGGCCGCTGGCGCGATCGCGACGCGTCCGAAGCACCGCCGGACGTGAAGCCGACCATTCGCCTCAAGGCGCCCCTGACCGGTGAAACCGTGATCGAGGATCAGGTTCAGGGACGCATCGTCTGGCAGAACGAGAACCTCGATGATCTCGTGCTGCTGCGCGGTGACGGCACGCCGACCTACATGCTCGCCGTCGTGGTCGATGACCACGACATGGGAGTGACACACATCATTCGCGGCGACGACCACCTCATCAATGCAGCCCGCCAGAAGCAGATTTACGATACCCTTGGATGGGCGCTGCCGACGATGGCCCACATTCCGCTTATCCATGGTCCCGACGGCTCGAAACTTTCGAAACGTCACGGCGCTCTGGGAGTAGATGCTTATCGAGCGATGGGATATCTGCCTGCGGCGCTTCGCAACTATCTGGTCCGGCTCGGCTGGAGCCATGGCGATCAGGAGATCTTCTCCACGCAGGAAATGATCGACGCGTTCGACCTGCCCGCCATCGGGCGTTCCGCCGCGCGTTTCGACTTTGCCAAGCTTGAGAACCTCAACGGCCATTATATCCGCCATTGTGACGATACCGCACTGATGACGCTGTTCGAGAATGCGCTTGATTTCGTTCCGGGTGGAGCGGACCTCAAGCCGAAACTCAACGATGTCACACGGGCGCAACTCCTGCGCGCGATGCCGGGCCTCAAGGAGCGGGCCAAAACCCTGATCGAGTTGATCGAGGGCGCCCGATTCATCTTCGCGGACCGGCCTTTGCCGATCGAAGCCAAAGCCGCCGCATTGCTGACGCCGGAGACACGCGCGCTGATCGACAGGCTTCGCACAGCCCTTGAATCCGTGACGTCATGGAACGCCGAGACGACCGAAGCGGCGATGCGGACGTTTGCGGAACAGAACAATCTCAAGCTCGGCGCCGTCGCGCAGCCGCTTCGAATCGCCCTGACCGGTCGCACGACATCGCCCGGCATATTCGACGTCCTCGCCGCGCTGGGAAAAGAGACGTGCCTCGCCCGGCTCGGCGATCAAGGCTCACGGTAGCGACCGCCATCCAGATTTGGGCGATCTTGCGGTGCAAACACCAATACGATACCCCTTTGCGCGGCGCTTTTGAATGACCGGCTGGTTTCTCTCATCGAGGGAGACCAGGTGATCCGCAACGATCTCATCGGGGGGCTTCACGATGAACGCAACGAGCACAAAAAACGCAACGTTGACGGTCGATGACAAGAGTTATGAGTTTCCCGTATTGAGCGGCACGGTCGGGCCTCATGTCGTCGACATCGGCAAGCTTTATGCGCAGACAGGCATGTTCACTTACGATCCTGCCTTCACGTCCACCGCCAGTTGCCAGTCCAAGATCACCTATATCGACGGCGACGAAGGCGTGCTCGAATATCGCGGTTATCCGATCGAGCAGCTCGCGGAGAAAGGCGACTTCCTCGAGACCTGCTATCTGCTGCTCTACGGTGAACTGCCCACGAAGTCGCAGAAGCACGATTTCGAGGAGCGCGTCACGCATCACACCATGGTCCATGAGCAGATGACGCGGTTCTTCCAGAGCTTCCGCCGCGATGCCCATCCCATGGCGGTCATGGTGGCGGCGGTCGGCGCGCTCGCCGCCTTCTATCACGATTCAACTGACATCAACGATCCCAAGCAGCGCATGATCGCGTCGATGCGCATGGTCGCGAAAATGCCGACGCTGGCTGCGATGGCTTACAAATATACGATCGGCCAGCCGTTCATATATCCGAAGAACTCCCTGAACTTTGCCGAGAACTTCCTTCATATGTGCTTCGCCGTGCCGTGCGAGGACTATGACATCAATCCGGTTCTGGCGGACGCGCTCGACAAGATCTTCATTCTGCACGCTGACCACGAACAGAACGCATCGACATCGACCGGCGTGCACCATTCGTCCTTAAGCGCGAAGTGGCCTTGGAACGGCACCTTCAGATCGCGCGGATCGGCGAGGTTCGGCGATGGCAAGCCGTAAAAGCAGACCGAGGCATCGAACTCGGCGAGGCGGATCGCCCCCAGCGCGGCGATGATGCCACCCAGGCAATAGCCGGTTAGCCCAACCTTGGCGCCGCTGCGCTTCAAGGCCCGTGCCGCGCCGCGCACCACCTGATCGGTGGAGGCACGGAAATCCAACGCGGTCATGGCGCGTTCTGCCGCCGCGGAATCGTGATAGGGCACGACGGTGCCATCGTAGAGATCGGGCGCCAGCGCATGGTAACCGGCAGCGGCGAGCTTGTCGCAGATGCCCTTGATCTGGCCTTGCACGCCCCACCATTCCTGGATCACGACGATGCCGCTGCCCGGCGCGAGGCGC
>JAANMW010001448.1_pt1 | contig 24805 bp, 29 predicted proteins | sample 7279671 | NCBI WGS metagenome assembly JAANMW01 (sample SAMN14094541, study PRJNA606508) | bioreactor metagenome | isolation source: A lab-scale SPAN reactor treating ammonium-rich wastewater day 247 | place: Ireland: Galway | collected 2017-09-19 | reverse complement strand
CCGGATCGGCCAGGTCCAGGACGCCCTCGGACGCCGCATCCTGGTGGAGAACGTGTCGAGCTACCTGCGGCTCGCCGGCAGCGAGATGACGGAATGGGAATTCCTCGTGGCGCTGGCACGCCGCGCCGGCTGCCTGCTGCTCCTCGACGTCAACAACATTTTCGTCAACGCCGCCAACCATGGCTTCGACCCGCTGGTCTACCTCGAGGCGATCCCGCCGGAGCTGGTGGCCGAGTTCCACATCGCCGGGCACAGCGTGGTGGAAGCCGAGGGCGAGACCCTGCTGGTCGACACGCACGATGCGCCAGTGACAGCCGCTGTCTGGCAGCTGCTCGGGGCTGCGCTGACGCGCATCGGCAGGCGTCCCGTTCTTCTCGAGCGCGACGCCAGGCTGCCCCCGCTGCCGGAACTCCTCGCCGAGGCCCGGCTCGCCGACCAGCTCATGGAACGGGCTCATGTCCGCGTTGCGTGAGCTGCAGCGGGACTTCGTGGCGGTGATGCTGCGCCGGGCCGAACCGGTGACGCTTGCCCGCCACCTGTTGCCGGGCGGCGATCTGGTCCGGCGCATCGGCGTCTATCGGGTCAATGCGCGGGAGAACTTCGCCGTGGCGCTGGAAGCTGCCTTCCCGGCGCTGGCCGGACAGCTCGGCACGGCGGATTTCCGGCGCATGGCATGGAGCTACCAGCGCCGGCACCCCTCGCCGTCCGGGAATCTCTTCGAGACCGGCCGCGCCCTGCCCGCGTTTCTGGCGGACGCACTGGCCGGAACCGGCGAGGCCTGGCTGGCAGACCTCGCGCGGCTGGAATGGGCGGTCCAGGAGGCGATGACCGCCGCCGACGGCGACCAGCGCTTCGATCCCGCGGTCGTCGCCGTCGTGCCGCCGGAGTCCCGCGGCCAGCTGCGATTCGCGTTGCACCCGTCGGCGCGCCTGCTTGCGCTGGGCTTTCCCTGTTTCGATGCCTGGCGCGCCCATCAGCAGGGAAGTCGGGCAGTCGCCCCGGCCACTGCACAATCTGAACGGCTGCTGGTGCGCCGCGCCAGCGATGGAGTCGAGCTGCACCGGCTGTCACGTGGCGATTTTGCCTGCCTGGAGGCGCTGGCAGGCGGCGCCACCCTTGAGCAGGCGCTGGATGCACCCGGTGCCGGGGCCGCCGCAGAGGCTGCTGCCAGGGCACTGGCCGGCTGGGCAGCGGACGGCATCCTCGTCGCCGCGCACGGCCCCGTGGCGGCACGAGGCCCTACGCACTAGCCCTGGCGGTTCCGCGTCTCCGCGTAGACCACGGGAACACCCTTGTGGCGTGCATACGCCTCCGCCAGGGTCAGGGCCGCATCGTGGCTCCCCAGCAGGCCACCGAACAGCCGGCGAAAGCGCCAGCTGCCGGTACGCTCGTCGCCACCGGCCTGCCCCACGACACGCTCTATGATGGTAAACACGCCGGTGGCTTCGTCACCCTGGCAGGAAACGCGCAGGAAGTCGTCACCGGTCTCGGTGGGGTCCTGGTCACGAATCACGCGCACCTTGCTCACGATCCTCGCCCTTCCTGTTCCACGTGCCACGGTGGGGATCAAGCAGGTCGCGTACCATGCGACATAAGCCGGATACGGTTGCGCCACGAGTCCGGATTAAGTCCGCGGAGGTGACGCGGCAGGTCAGCTCCTGACGCAGCGGACCAGGCCGCGTCAATCGAGGATGACCGGCGCGTCCGGCAGCTCGTTGCGATCACCTTCCCGGGGCGGGAAGTGGCGGCCGATGAGCGCCGACACCGCGGCCACGCCGGCGACCGCACCCGCCTCGAAGCGACCTGCGCGGAATTCAGCCTCCATGAGGCGGCAGGCAGCCGACCATTCATCGGCCGTGACCCTGCCGGTGAATGCCCGGTCGGCGACGATGTGGATGGCGTGGCCGGCCAGCAGCACATAAACAAGCACACCGTTGTTGTCCGCCGTATCCCAGACGCGCAGCTGCGAGAACAGCTCCAGCGCACGGCGCCGGCCGGCATCGGCGTGACGCAGCTTGCGCAGGTCGAGGCAGGTTTCGATGGCGAAGCGGATCTCGCCGCCATGCTGGCGCTCGGCGGCCCCGATGGCCGCCGTGATCGCAACCAGGCTCGCTGGCGGGAACCGCCGGCGCAACCACCAGCGGGGCGTGAGCAGGTGACCGATTGCAGGGTGCATGCGCAAGCTACCAGCGTCCCGAGGACCCCCCGCCACCGAAACCGCCACCGCCGCCGCTGAAGCCGCCGCCACCCCTGCTGCCGAACCCCCCGCCGCCCCAGCCGCGTCCCCCGGAACTGGCCCAGCCGCCGGGACCTGCCCGTGATGCCAGCGTCAGCAGGAAGGCGGCCACGGCTGCCAGCAGCGACAGCGCCAGGGCACTGGCCAGCCACCAGGCCAGGCCTCCGGCCAGTACCCCGGTGGCCATCGCGCCACCGAGCTGGCCCAGCATGCGCTTGAGCATCGTGCCGATCGTGACCGTGAAGAGGAACAGCACCGGCAGCAGCGACAGCAGCGCATCGAAATTCCCGCCGGGACGCGCGGCTTGCGGCTCCGGCAGCGGCTCGCCGTCGATGACCGCCAGCATCCGGCCGACACCGGCATCGATGCCGCCGGGGAAATCACCGGCACGAAACCTCGGCACGATGGTCTCGTCGATGATGCGGTTCGCCACGGCATCGGGCAGCACGCCCTCGAGCCCGTAGCCCACCTCGATGCGCAGCGTCCGGTCATCCTTCGCGACCAGCAGCAGCGCGCCGTCATCCACGCCCTTGCGGCCGAGCTTCCAGGCTTCGGCGACGCGGATGGCATACTGCTCGATGGTTTCAGGCCGGGTACTCGGCACCAGCAGCACGGCCACCTGCGCGCCCTTGCGTTGCTCGAAGGCCGCAAGCTTCTGCTCGAGTGCGGCAGCCTGGGCCGCATCCAGCGTGCCGGTGAGGTCCGTGACCCGGGCGCGCAGCGGCGGCACCGCCACTTCGGCCAGCGCCGGGCCGGCGGCCAGCAGCAGGGCCAGGAACAGCGGCAGCAGGCGGCTCACTGGGTCTGGAACTTCACCTCGGGCGGCCGGGAGATCTCCGCCTCGTTCTGCACGGTGAAGCCCGGCTTCACCGCGAAGCCGAATACCATGGCCGTGAGGTTCGAGGGGAACTGGCGCACGGTGGTGTTGTAGGCCTGGACCGCGGCGATGTAGCGATTGCGGGCCACGGCGATGCGGTTCTCGCTGCCCTCGAGCTGGGCCTGGAGATCACGGAAATTCTGGTCGGATTTCAGGTTCGGGTACTGCTCGGCCACCACCAGCAGCCGCGACAGGGCTCCGCTGAGCTCACCCTGCGCCTGCTGGAATTTCTCGAAGGCCGCGGGATCGTTGATCAGCTCCGGCGTGACCTGCAGGGAACCGACGCGTGAGCGCGCCTCGGTGACCTGCTTGAGGACCTCACGCTCCTGCTGGGCGTAGCCCTCGACCGTGCGCACCAGGTTCGGGATCAGGTCCGCACGGCGCTGGTACTGGTTGAGGACCTCGGCCCAGGCCGCCCTGACCTGCTCGTCCCCGGATTGCAGGGTGTTGTAGCCACAGCCCGACAGCATGGTCGCCATCGCGGCCAGCACCAGCATCCACCCCGGAAACCTCGAAGCCATGCGCTGCCTCCGCCTCCGTCGCTGAACCAGGTCCGCCCGGTGCGGGCGGCCACCCTTCAAGGCATGCGGATCTTGCCGCCGCCCGGTCCGCCGCCCAGGCCGCCCAGCTGGGCGGCTGCGCCGGCCTCGGGGACGATGATCGACGATGCAGCCTCGCGGCGCATTTCCTCGAGCCGCTCCATGGTCTGCTGGAGGCCCACCTTGGCCCCGTCGCCGAACTTCGCGGCGGCTTCCTGCAGGCTGCCCGCCTCGATCTCGAAGGAAAGCGGCAGCGCGCCGGCCGCCGTCAGGATCTGGGTCTGGCCGACGTAAAGGACGGCCCGTGCGGGATCGGGGCGCCCCATGGCATCCACCGGGGACAGCCGCTGGATGGTCCCCACCCGGCGATCGGTGAAGACCTCCTCCAGGTAAAGGTCGTCACTGCTCATTTGCGGCTCCACGCCGCGGTTTTGTCTGTCGCTCATGATGCTCCGGCCTCGGACGAGGACTGGTCGAGCGCGAAGGTTAGCATGTCGGCCCGGTTGCGGCTGCCCCTTGGCGGCGGCGCAGCAGGTGGCTGGCAGCCGAGGTTGGGTACCCCCCTTCCCCCCTGCAGGGCGGAACCTTAGAATGCGCCACCCAACGAGGCCTGAATCCGGCAAGAAGCGGTCATGCAAGTCCGGCGCAACCGGACCAGCGGCGAGTTGACCAGCGCAAGAAACGATCCCGAACCCGCGAACAACCCACAGGCCGTGTCCCCGGGGCACTGACGGCCTGCCTGCGACCGCGCCGAACCCTGCGCCGCCCGGCCGGATCGCTGGCGACACATGCCCCATCGGCTCTGCAGAGAGGCGAATGGCTGTATGCCACGACGGACCGTCCCGATAGTTGCTTTCGTAGTCCTGATGAATCTCGGCATCTGGGCCTGGGTCAACCGGCCGCAGGACGAGGTTGCCTGGAATGGCGTGCTCCGCGGCGTGTCGTTCTCTCCCTACCAGGCCAAGGAAGATCCGCTGGCCAACCGCTTCCCGACGACCCAGGAGATCGACCGCGACTTGCAGGTCGTCGCCAGCCGCGTCTCCCGCGTGCGTACCTACTCGTCGCTGGACGGCATGGAGCAGATTCCCGCGCTGGCGAAGAAGTACGGCCTGAAGGTCACCGCAGGCGCGTGGCTCGACACCCGCACCGAGCGCAACGAACGGGAGTTGCGCAACCTGGTGCGCAATGCGCGCAACCAGTCGAACATCGAGCGGGTCATCGTCGGCAACGAGAGCATCCTGCGCGGTGACTTCAAGCCGGCCGAACTTGCCCGCATCCTCCACAGGGTCCGCGAGCAGATCAGGCAACCGATCAGCACCGCGGAACCCTGGCATGTCTGGATCCGCCATCCGGAGCTGGCGAAGGAAGTCGACTTCATCGCCGCCCACATCCTGCCGTACTGGGAAGGGATACCGGCCGACCAGGCGCTGAAATTCACCGTGGAGCGCTACGACCAGCTTCGCAAGGCGTTTCCCGACAAGCCGATCCTGATCGCCGAAGTCGGCTGGCCCAGCCACGGCAACCGTCGCGAGCAGGCTGTCGCCTCGCAGGTCAACCAGGCGCGGTTCCTGCGCCGCTTCCTCAACACCGCCGACACCCGCGGCATGGACTACTTCATCATGGAGGCCTTCGACCAGCCGTGGAAGCGCGGCATCGAAGGCACGGTGGGCGCCTACTGGGGCCTGCTGGATGCCGACCGGAGCCCGAAGTTTGCCATGAGCGGCCCGGTGGTCGAGAACAGCTGGTGGCCGGCACAGGCTGCCTTCGCGGTGCTGGTGGCGCTGCTGCCGATGATCTGGTTCGTGGCACGCTGGCAGCACCTGCGCAGCCAGGGACGGCTGTTCTTCGCCTTCCTGATCCAGGCGGCCACCTCGCTGGTCACCTGGGCGGCGTTCGTGCCGTTCACCGAGTACATGAGTGCTGGCGCCACCTTCATGTGGAGCGTGCTGCTGCCGGCCCAGCTGCTGATCGTGCTGGTGATGCTGGTCAACGGACTCGAGCTCACGGAGATGACCTGGACGCGGAAGCTGCGCCGGCAGTTCCGGCCGCTGCCTGCCAGCGAAGGCAGCCACCAGCCGAAGGTCTCCATACACGTCGCCATCTGCAACGAGCCTCCGCAGCTCGTCATCGAGACCCTGGACAGCCTCGCCCGCCTCGACTACCCGGACTTCGAGGTGCTGGTGATCGACAACAACAGCCGCGATGACTCCAGCTGGAAGCCCGTGCAGGCCCACTGCGCGCAACTCGGCCCGCGGTTCCGCTTCTTCACGCTCGGCAAGTGGCCCGGCTTCAAGGCCGGCGCGCTCAATTTCGGCCTGACGCAGACGGCGCCCGACGCTGAAGTGGTCGCCGTGGTCGATGCCGACTACATCGTCGAGCGCGACTGGCTGGCCAGGCTCGCCCCCTACTTCGCCGATCCCTCGGTCGGTTTCGTGCAGGCGCCGCAGGATCACCGCGACTGGCAAGGCGACCGCTTCCAGGAACTGTGCAACTTCGAGTACAGCGGCTTCTTCCACATCGGCATGGTCCATCGCAACGAGCGGGATGCGATCATCCAGCACGGCACCATGACGATGATCCGCAAGGCGGCGCTGTCGGGACTCGGCGGCTGGGCCGAATGGTGCATCTGCGAGGATGCCGAGCTCGGCCTGCGGCTGATGTCCAACGGCTACCGCTCGGTGTACGTGAACCACGTTTTCGGCCGTGGCCTCACCGCCCAGTCCTTCGCCGGCTACAAGGGCCAGCGCTACCGCTGGGCCTACGGGGCCGTGCAGATCCTCAAGCGCTACTGGCGCAACCTGCTGCCCTGGACGCGGGGGCCGCTGACCTCCGGCCAGCGCTTCCACTTCCTGACCGGCTGGGCGCCGTGGTTCGCCGACGGGCTGCAGCTGCTGTTCACCGTCATGGCGCTGTTCTGGACCGTCGGCCTGCTCGCCGCGCCGCGGGCCTTCGAGTTCCCCATCGCCGCGTTCCTCGTGCCCAGCATCGGCATGTTCGCCTTCAAGATGGTGCACTCGCTGTGGCTGTACACGCTGCACGTGCCGAGCAGCTGGCGGCAGCGTCTGGGAGCGGCGGCGGCGGCCACCGCCCTGACCCACAGCATCGCCCGGGCCATGCTCAAGGGGATGTACACCTCCAATGCGCCGTTCTTCCGCACCCCCAAGGCCGAGGACAAGCCGGCCGTGGTGCGCGCCATCCTCGCGGCCCGCGAGGAGTCGCTGATCCTGCTCGGCCTGTGGATTGCCGCGCTTGCAGTCGCTGGCCGGTACGGCATCGGCTACATCGAGGTCCAGCTCTGGGTGGCGGTGCTGATGGTGCAGTCGGTGCCCTACATCGCCGCGCTGTACCTCTCGCTGATGAATGCCCGGCCCGTGCCGCGGGCACTGGCCGCTGCCGCAGCGGAACCGAAGGCTGCGGCCCCGGTGCTGGCCGCGGATGCCATCGAGGGCGTGGACCGCCAGCCTGCCTGAGTCCGTGCCCGGCGCCTGCGCAGAGGCTCAGGCGCCGGGTGGCAGGCTGCCCTCCAGGGCGCGACGCCAGCATTCGATGGCGGCCAGGTGTCGCTGCCGGACCAGGGCGCCGTCCCGCTCCTGGACCACCCGGCCGAAAGCCCGCACCGCCTCGGCGTCGTCGGCCGGCGTCAGCAGGCGCTCGGCGACGTTGAACACCAGCTCGTTCTCGGTGAGGACGTGGCGGCGCAGCAGCTCGACGAGGCTCAGCGTGGCGCCCGCAAACGCCAGGCCATCGCCCCGCGCGGACGAGCGCTCCATGTCCGCCGCCAGTTCACGGTGCCTGCGGTGATCCGCCAGCATGTCCGCCAGCGGCGGGCAATCCTGCGCCAGGCCGTGGCCGGCAAGCAGCCCGAAGAGCACGCCTTCTTCCTTGGCGTGATGGGCGTCATCGATGAACTCGCTGACAAACTCCACGGCCCAGCGGGCGAACCCGGCATCGAACGGATCGCCGCGCCGGATGTCGTGCACCTGGTGCTCCAGGAGGTCCATGGCCTCCAGAATGACGTGGTGCTCATTCCTGAGTATCTCGATGGCAGTCATCGGTGCGCGCTGGCGCAGGGCGGCAACAACAACCGCTGACGATCCCGGACGGGCTGCGCGGCCGCCATCCGCAATAACCGAAGCCGCTCGCCTGGTGGCCGGCGATGCGGCCGGAGCGCCATGGTGCCGGGGAAGCGTGACCGGCATCCCAGCCCCGGACCGTGCCCACAACTACAATACCGCCGCTGGCGTCGCCCCCTCTTCCCGAAGGCCCCACGGCTGTGCTCGAGCGCCCCTTCGCCAACACGGAAACCCTGCGACTGGCGGACCTCCACTCGCTGGCGATCTTCTATACGCCCCTCGACGCGCGATTCGACCGTCTCACCCGCCTTGCCCAGAAGGCACTCGGCGTTCAGGTGGCCGCCATCGCCCTGGCCCACCAGGGCAAGCTCTGGTTCAAGTCGGTGCAGGGCTGGAACATCCATGAGCTGGAGCTGTCGGCGAGCTTCTGCGCCCGCACGCTGGCGCGCGGTGAACTGACCATCGTCGAGGACACGCGGCTGGACGCGGAGTTCGCCCGGCACCAGCTGGTCCAGGGCGCACCGCACTTCCGCTTCTATGCCGGTTTCCCCATCCGCGACCGTGGCGGCATCGTCGTCGGCACCATGGCTGCCTATGACCTTTCGCCGCGCCAGGTTTCGCCGGCCGATGTCCAGGCGCTGCGCGACCTCGGCGACCTCGCGCAGCGGGAATTCCTCACTGCGGAACTCTGCGACGCCCAGGCGCAGATCATCGGCAAGCTGGACCTCGCGCGGCGCAGCGCCATGATCGATGCGCTCACCAGGGTCTGGAACCGGCGCGCCGCCGAAGACCTGCTGGCGCTGGCAGTGGAACAGGCCGAGCGCGAGGACTCCGGCCTCGCTGTCTGCATGCTCGACGTCGACCGCTTCAAGGAAATCAACGACACCGCGGGCCACCAGGTCGGCGACCAGGTGCTGCGCCGGGTTGCCGCCACCCTGGTGAGCAACGTGCGCGATGGCGACTCGGTCTGCCGCTACGGCGGTGACGAGTTCCTGGTCATCCTGCAACGCATATCCCGCGAGGAAGTCGAGCGCATCACCGACCGCATCCGCCAGCGCATGGCCGAGTTTCCCCTGAGGACCAAGTCCGGACAGGTGATGGTCGGCATCAGCGCCGGGACCGCGTGGCGCGCGCCCGGCCGCCACATGAGCGGCGAGAGCCTCATCGAGCTGGCCGACCAGGCGCTCTATCGCGCCAAGCAGGCGAGCCGCAGCGGCAGCCGCTCCGGCATCACCGCATCCTGATCACCGCGCAGCTGGCATTCGGCGTCCTGCTCGGCTAACGTCGCCGCGGGGATCGCCGCAGGGGCCGGTCATGTCAGTCGAACTTGCCCGTGGCTAGGCGCCGCAGCCTGGGCTGGTTCGCGCGCCGCGCCGCCGCCGCCATCGTCCTCGGCACCGTGCTGCTGGTCTTGCCGCTTCGCTGGCTGCCACCGCTGACGACCAGCTTCATCATCATCACCTGGGTGACGAAACCCGCCGGGGCAGGCCCGATCCGCTACGACTGGACACCGCGCGAGGCCATCAGCCGGCGCGTGCCCGAGGCCCTCATCGCCGCCGAAGACCAGAAGTTCTTCGACCACCACGGCTTCGATCTCGAGTCCATCGGCAAGGCGCTGCGCCACAACCAGACCAGCCGCCGTACCCGGGGTGGCTCCACCATCAGCCAGCAGCTCGCCAAGAACCTCTATCTCTGGCCGGGACGCAGCTGGCTGCGCAAGGGCATCGAAGCCTGGTTCACGGCCTGGCTGGAGCTGCTGCTGCCGAAGGAACGGATCCTGGAGCTCTACGCCAATGTGGCCCAGTTCGGGCCCACCGTCTTCGGCGTCGGCGCCGCCGGCCGCAGCTACTTCGGCAAGCCGGCATCCCGCCTGAACCGCGAGGAGGCCGCTTTGCTCGCCGCGGTACTGCCCAACCCGGTGCGCTTCAGCGTTGCCAGGCCATCGGCCTATGTGCAGCGCCGCCAGCAATGGATCCTCTACCAGGCAGCCCGCCTGGACCATGCGAACGATGCCGGGTCGAAGCTCAGGAGTTCCTGGGACAACTGATAGACTCCCGCTCCCCATGGCGCGCAACCCAGCCAAAGTCCGCGACGGAACCCTCGCCTACCAGGACCTGACACCCGACGACATCATCGCCTCGGTGGAAAGCCTGGAGCTGGACTGCGACGGGCGCCTGCTGGCGCTCAACAGCTACGAGAACCGCGTGTATCGCGTTGGCCTGGAGAATGCACCGGCCGTGGTGGCCAAGTTCTACCGGCCCGGCCGCTGGAGCGATGCCGCCATCCTCGAGGAGCACGGCTTCGCCAGGGAGCTGGCCGATGCCGACATCCCCGTGGTCCCGCCGCTGGCGCATGCCGGCCGCACGCTGCACCTGCGCGGCGAGTTCCGCTTTGCGGTCTACCCCTGCCATGGCGGCCGCGCCCCGGAGCTCGATGACCTGGCGCTGCTCGAGCAACTCGGCCGCCTGGTCGCGCGCATCCACCGGCTGGGAGCGCGGTGCGCCTTCCGGCATCGCATGCAGATCGGCCTGGACAGCTACGGCAGGGCCTCGCGCGACATGCTGCTGGCCGGCGGCTTCATCCCGGAAGAGCTGCGCGACACCTACGCCGGCGTCTGCGAGCTCGCCTTCGAGGGCGTGCGCCACAGTTTCCATCGCGCCGGCACGCCCCGCCTGTTGCGGCTGCATGGCGACTTCCACCCGGGCAACGTGCTGGTCCTGGGCGAGCAGGTGCACATCGTCGACCTCGACGACACCCTGAGCGGACCCGCGGTACAGGACCTGTGGATGTTCCTCTCCGGCAGCCGCGAGGAGCAGACGCCGCAGCTCGCCCGCCTGCTGTCGGGATACAGCGAGTTCCGTGACTTCGATCCGCTGGAGCTGCACCTGGTCGAGGCACTGCGAACGCTGCGCATCATGCACTACGCGGCCTGGCTCGCGCGACGCTGGGAGGACCCGGCCTTCAGGATCGCCTTCCCGTGGTTCAACACGCGCCGCTACTGGGACGAGCACGTCCTGGCACTGCGCGAGCAGGTGGCGCTCATGCAGGAGCAGCCGCTGGAATGGAAGGGCTGCTGATGCAGACGGGCGCGACGGCGGCGGGCGACATCATCGCCGGTGACGGCGGCGCGAAGCTGCTGCGTGGCATCGCCATCGTCACCCACTGCGTGGAGGACATCGGCGTCGCGGTGGCCCACTGGAGCCGCTACCTGGACTACGCGGTCGTGGAGAGCGGCTCGCTCGGCGCCGATGCCTGCGCCGCCTGGGATGCACCCGCTGCCGCCGGCCAGCGCTATGCGCTGATGCAGCCCGCCAGCGGCGAGACCTGTTACCTGCGCTTCGTGGAAACCGGGGTGCGCGGCCACGGCCCGCCGGCCAGCTGGGGCTGGACGGCGACCGAGCTGCTGGTGCAGGACCCCGATGCACTCGCCACGCGCTTCGCCGGCAGCGCTTTCCGGCGCCTCAGCGGCCCGGGCGACCTCTACCCGCGTCCCAACGCACCGCGGGCCATGCAGGTGATCGGTCCGTCCGGCGAACTGCTGTACTTCACCCGGCTGCTTCCGGGCGGCAGCCGCTATGGCCTGCGCCAGGCCCGCTCGCCGGTGGACCGGCCATTCATCTGCACCCTGGGTGGCCCGGCATCCGCGCACATGCATGACTTCTATGCGGGGGTGCTGGGGCACCGCATCATGGAGCGCACACCCTTCGTCAACGGCACGCTCGCCATGCTCTGCCAGGCCCCGCCCGGGACGGTGTTCCCCACGGCGGTGGCCCGCATCCCGGGACGGCGCTTCCTGCTGGAGCTGGACGAATTCCCGGAGCACATCGGCCCGCGCCATCGCGAGCCCGGACAGCTGCCGCCGGGCATGTCCATGGTCAGCTTCCTGGTGCGAAGCCTGGACGCCGTGCAAGCGCTGCGGCAGGCCGGCGTGACGCTGCGGGCGCCACCACGGACGCTGCAGGGCGTGGCCTACGGCGGGCGGCGCGTGGCGGTGATCGAGGGCGCGGTCGGCGAGTGGCTCGAGCTGATCGAGGATCCGGCGGCGCCCTGAAGCCGCGCTGCCTCAGCGGGCGGGCCGGCGGCCGCCTGCGCAGTATCATCCACCCGGGAACGAGGAGCCAACCATGCGCTGGATCGCCTTCATCACCGCCTTCCTCATCGGTCCGGCCGCCATGGCGCTGGACACACCCGCGGCACTGCCCGAGGCCACGCAGCTGATCGCGGCCCTGGAGCTGCGCGAGTCAGGCCCGGCGGTGCGTGACGACCCGCGCTGGCAGCGGCCACGGATGGTCGTGGTGCGCACGGACTACCCGGGCATGATGCCCGCCCTGCAGGCCATGGCGCCCGGCGTCAGACTGGTATGGGCGAAGACCGATGCCGAGGCGGTCGCTGCCGCCGCGGAGGCCGACGCCATCATGGGCCTGTGCACGGCGGAACTCGTGGATGCGGCACGCCAGGCGCTGTGGATCCAGCTGTTCTCGGCGGGCAGCGAGCGCTGCGTGACGATCCCGGCGGTACGGGAACGCCGGCTGTTGCTCACCAACATGCAGCGCATCTCCGGCCCGGAGATCGCCGAGCACGCCATCGGCCTGCTGCTGGCCTTCACCAGGGGCCTGAACGTCTACCTGCCGGCGCAGAAGAGCGGCCGCTGGAGCCCGGAGCTCCTGCCACGCTCGCAGGCCTGGGAGCTGCAGGGCCGCACGCTGCTGGTGGCCGGCCTCGGCGGCATCGGCAGCCAGGTGGCGAGGCGCGCCCATGCACTCGGCATGCGCGTGGTGGCCACGCGCGGCAGCGACCAGCCCCGGCCGGACTACGTGGACGAGGTCGGCGGCCCCGACGCCCTGCTGCGGCTGGCCGCATCCGCCGACGTGGTGGTCAATGCCCTGCCGCTGACGCCGGCGACGAGCGGATTGTTCGATGCGCGGTTCTTCGCCGCCATGAAGCCCACCGCGTACTTCATCAACGTCGGCCGGGGACGCAGCGTCGTCACCGCCGACCTGCTGGCGGCGCTGCAGGACAAGCGCCTTGCCGGCGCCGGCCTCGACGTCACGGACCCGGAACCGCTGCCGCCCGGCCATCCGCTGTGGCAGCTGCCCAACGTCATCATCACGCCGCACGTGGCGGCCACCTCGGACAAGGTTCCGGCACGATTGCTGACGGTGGCCCAGGAGAACCTGCGCCGCTACGTGGCTGGCGAACGGCTGCTGTCGGTGGTCGATGCCGGGCGGGGCTACTGAACGGCCCCGCGATCCTGCGGCCGCCGGATCAGCCGCTGACGAAACGCCCCACCCAGGCCACGTAGGCGTCGACGAAGCGCTGCAGGAAGGCGCGTGTCGACTCGTTGCCGACCGTGCCATCCGCGGCGATGACCTCGTCGCGGAAATGCAGGTACACCTCGGGCTGGCCGAGCGTCGGCACGTCGAGGAAATGCAGCGAGCTGCGCAGGTGATGCTGGGCGATGGCGGTGCCCGCCGCGCCGATCGAGGTGCCGATCACCGCCGCCGGCTTGCCGGCGAACGAGTTCGTGCCCCAGGGCCGGGAAGCGATGTCGATGGCGTTCTTCAGCACGCCCGGAACCGAGCGGTTGTACTCGGGCGTGACGAACAGCAGGGCCTGCGCGGCCTCGATCTCCTGCTTCAGGCGGCGCGCCGCCGGCGGGTAATCCGCATCGAAATCCTGCGAATACAGCGGCAGGTCGTCGATGCGCACCTGGGCGAATTGCAGCTGCGGCGGCGACAGGCGCTCGACGGCGAGCATGAGCCGCCGGTTGTAGGAATCCTTGCGCAGGCTGCCGAGCAGCACTGCCACCTTGCATGTCTTCATGTGCGGGGCACCTCCGGGCAGGGCAGTCCAGTCTAGCGAACCGGGTAGGGGCATCGCCAAGGCATCTATACGGTGATTTGCCGGGCCTTGCCTGCTACCATACCGGCGCCCCACGCCGGACTGACCCCGACAGCAGCTCGCCTGTTGCAGCGCAGCTATAATTGCCATTCCTGTCCAGGAGCCGCCATGCCCAAAACCGAGTACTACAACGACCATGTCGTGCGCCTGTTCCTGCTGGCCTCGGCAGTGTGGGGCATCGTCGGCATGCTGATCGGCATGTACGCGGCGGCCGAGCTGGCCTGGCCAGGGCTCAACCTCGACATCCCGTGGATGACCTTCAGCCGCGTGCGCCCGGACCACACCTTTGGCGTCATCTTCGCCTTCGGTGGCTCGGCGCTGATGGGCACCTGCTATTACGTGGTGCAGCGGACCGGCCACACCCGCCTCGCCTGGGGCGGCCTCGCCGAGGGCACCTTCTGGGGCTGGCAGCTGGCCTGCGTGCTGTCGATGCTGACCCTGCCCTTCGGCATCACGCAGAACAAGGAGTACGCCGAGCCGGAGTGGTTCATCGACATCCTGATCGCGGTGGTCTGGGTCAGCTTCGGCGCGGTGTTCTTCGCCACGCTGGCACGCCGGCGCATCCGCCACATCTACGTCGCCAACTGGTACTACGGCGCCTTCATCATCGCCGTCGGCCTGCTGCACATCGTCAACAACCTCGCGCTGCCGGTCAGCCTGACCAAGTCCTACCCGATCTACTCCGGGGTGGTCGATGCGATGGTGCAGTGGTGGTACGGGCACAACGCGGTGGCGTTCTTCCTCACCGCCGGCTTCCTCGGCATGATGTATTACTTCGTGCCGCGGCAGGCACAGCAGCCGCTGTGGAGCTACCGCTTCTCTATCGTCAACTTCTGGGCCCTGATCTCCATGTACATGTGGGCGGGCTCGCACCACCTGATGTACACCGCCCTGCCCGACTGGGTGCAGTCGGTCGGCATGGCGTTCTCGCTGGTGCTGCTGATGCCGAGCTGGGGCTCCGCGGCCAACGGCCTGTTCACCTTCAACGGCTCCTGGCACCGGCTGCGCGACGATCCGGCCGCGAAGTTCATGGTCATCGCCCTGGTGTTCTACGCCGCCTCGACCTTCGAAGGCTCGATGATGGCCGTCAAGAGCGTCAACTCGCTGTCGCATTACACCGACTGGACCATCGCCCATGTACATTCGGGCTCGCTGGGCTGGGTGGCGATGATCACCATCGGCTCGCTGTATGCGATGGCACCGCGCGCACTCGGCCGCCCCGCCATGCATTCCCGCGCCGGGATGGAACTGCACTTCTGGCTGCATTTTTCCGGCACGCTGCTCTATGTCGTCGCCATGTGGGTCGCGGGCGTCACCGAGGGCATGATGTGGCGCGCCACGCAGCCCGACGGCTCGCTCACCTATCCATTCATCGACAGCCTGCTCGCCATCAAGCCGCTGTACATGGCGCGCTGGTTCGGCGGCTTCCTCATCTGGCTCGGCATGTGGGTGATGGCCTGGAACCTCTGGTACACCGCCGCCGATGCCCGCAGGAAGATCATCCTGCCGATCCCGGTGCCGATCCCGGAACCCGATTCACACCAGACGCCGGCGCCACTGCCGGCCGCGGTCTGAGGGCCGGCCCATGGCATACCGTCATTTCGAGTTCATCGAGAAGCACGCCTGGACGCTCGGCATCCTGACCGCGGTCATGGTGTCGATCGGCGGCCTCGCCGAGATCACGCCGCTGTTCATCATGGCCAGGGAGGTCAAGCCACCGGCGCATGTGCAGCCGTATGATCCGCTGCGCCTTGCCGGCCGCGACATCTACGTGCGCGAGGGCTGTTACCTTTGCCACTCGCAGATGATCCGCGCCCTGCGCTTCGAGACCCAGCGCTACGGCAGCTTCTCGACAGCGGACGAGTCGGTCTACGACCGGCCCTTCCAGTGGGGATCCAAGCGCACTGGCCCGGATCTCGCCCGGGCTGGCGGCAAGTACTCCGATGACTGGCAGCGCACCCACCTGATGGATCCGCGCAGCGTCGTGCCGGAGTCGAACATGCCGGCCTATCCCTGGCTGGCGCAGGCGCCGATAGACGGCGCGGACATCGCCGCCCGCATGCGCGTGCTGCGCCGGCTCGGTGACCCGTACTCCGACGCCGACATCGCCGGCGCGGAGGCCGCCGTCGAGGGCAGGACGGAAATGGACGCGCTGGTCGCCTACCTGCAGGGGCTCGGCATCGCCAACGAACCTTCGGCCGCCTCCGGGGAAACGCCATGAGTCCGGCCTGGGGCCACGCCACCGGAGTGCTGATCCTGCTGATGATGGCGGCATTCCTCGGCATCTGGGTCTGGGCCTGGCTGCCCTATCACAAGCGCAGCTTCAACACGCTGGCGCGCCTTCCCATGGAAGACCAGGCCGCATCGCCAGGCGAACCGATTCCGGCCACTGACGAGGAGCAGCGCCGATGAGCAGTGGCTGGGCATGGTGGGTAATCGGCCTGATCGTCTTCAACATGGGCCTGACATTCTGCCTGTTCCTGTGGGCGCCGTTCGCGAGGGTGCCGACCCTGCCCGACGGCACCACCGGCCACGTCTGGGCGCATGGCGCCCTGCGCGAAGGCATGCATCGCCTGCCGCGGTGGTGGATCGCGCTGTCGCTGGCGATGTTCATCACCGCCTTCACCTATTTCCTGCTGTATCCGGGCTTCGGCAACTTCAAGGGCCTGCTGGGCTGGACTTCCCACGGCGAACTGGCGCGTGCCGTGGAAGCCAACGACGCCCGGCTCGATCCGGCCTTGCAACGCCTGGCGGCGCTTGGCATCGAGCAGGCCGCCGCCGATCCGCAGGCGCGCCAGCTCGGCGAGCGCCTGTTCGTCGACAACTGCGCGGCCTGCCATGGCCGCAATGGCCGCGGCAACCCGCTGCTCGGCGCGCCGGACCTCACCGACAGCGACTGGGTGTACGGCGGCAGCGCCAGCGACATCACCAACTCGATCCGTGGCGGTCGCACCGGCGTCATGCCGCAATGGAAGGCGCTCGGCGAGGACACGGTGAAGAACCTCACGCAGTACGTGCTCGGCCTTTCCGGGCAGGCGCACGACGCGCAGAGGGCCGCTGCCGGCGAAACCGTGTTCAAGACCACCTGCATCGCCTGCCATGGGCCCGAGGGCAAGGGAAACCCGTTCATCGGCGCCCCGAACCTCACGGATCCCGCCTCGGTGTACGGCAATTCCGCGGCCGCCATCGAGGCGAGCATCGGCAACGGCAGGCAGGGTCACATGCCGGCATGGAGCCCGCGCCTGTCGGATGCCGACATCCACGTGCTGGCCGCCTATGTCTACCACCTCGCGAACCCCGGAGACTCCGCTGCGCGCTGAGTCACGATGGCGCAGCAGCTGGTACGGCCAGCCTGTCGTCTGGCTCGGCATCGGCCTGTTTGCGGCGTCGATCGCCGGGTGCATCTGGCTGATCGTCGTCAGCGCACGCTACGACGACCAGCCGCTGCCGACGGACGGCCGGGTGTTCGGCATACCGGTACAGCCTGACAGCCGCTGAGCGTCACGCGACCTGTTGCAGCATGACTCGCCGCTTCGCCCGGGCGTAGGATTCCCGGTAGTGAAGCGCATGGGGTCATCATGAAGCACAAGGTGGACTACCTGATCGTCGGTGCGGGCGTGGCCGGCGAGACCGCCGCCCAGGCGATACGCAGCGTCGATGCGCGTGCCAGCATCGTCATGCTGGGCGACGAGAGCCACCCGCCCTACGACCGCCCGCCGCTCAGCAAGGCACTGTGGAAGGACGGCAGGGAAGAGGACATCTGGCGCCCCATCGGCAAGGCGGCAGCGCGGTTGCAGCTCGGGCGACGTGCCCTGAAGCTCGATGCTGCCGCGCATGTCGTGCACGATGACGCCGGGGATGCCTGGGAATACCGGCGCCTGCTGCTCGCCACCGGCGGCACGCCGCGCCGGCTGCCCTTTGGCGACGATTTCATCTACTACCGCCGGTACGACGACTACCGGCGCCTGCGGCAGCTGGCCAGGCCGGGTGCGCGAATCGCCGTGATCGGCGGCGGTTTCATCGGCAGCGAGGTGGCTGCGGCGATGGCGCTCAACGGTTGCCGCACCACGCTGCTGTTCCCGGGGCCGGCGATCTGCTCGCGGGTTTTTCCCGCGGCGCTGGCCGATGCCGTCACCGCTGCCTATCGCGAACGGGACGTGGACGTGCGCAGCGGCATCACCGTGACCGGCGCCAGTCGAGATGCAGGCGGTACCGGGCTGCTGCTGTCCGATGGCAGCCGGCTGCACGCCGATGCAGTGGTCGCCGGGCTCGGCATCACACCCAACGTGGAGCTGGCACAGGAAGCCGGGCTGCAGATCGACCTCGGCGGCATCCTCGTCGACGACCATCTGCGGACCAGCGATCCCGACATCCATGCCGCCGGGGATGTCGCCACCTTTCCGGCGCCGGCGCTCGGCCGCCGGCTGCGCGTGGAGCACGAGGATGCCGCGCTGAAGATGGGACAGCACGCGGGCCTGTGCATGGCCGGGCAGGATGCGCCGTACCGGCAACTGCCGTTCTTCTACGCCGACCTCTTCGACCTGGGCTACGAGGCTGTCGGGGTCGTCGATTCCCGGCTGGAGGTGGTCGAGCAGTGGGTGACGCCCTACCGCGAGGGCGTGCTCTACTACCTCGAGGCGGGCCGGATACGCGGCGTGCTGCTCTGGAACACCTGGGGCCAGGTCGATGCCGCCCGGGCACTGATCGCCGAGACCGGGCCGTTCGATGCGCAGAATGTCCGTGGACGGCTGCCAGCAACCAGCTGAATCGCAACGCCCATCACCAGAGGAGAGCGACCGATGCCCGACGGAATGTATCCCACCGCCACTGCCGACCTCGCCAGCAAGCGCCGCGCGCTGGCGCCCGATACCGAGGCTGCCTTCCTCGCCTTCAGCCAGCAGGTGTTCGCCGCCGGCGCGCTGCCGGTCAAGACCAAGCAGCTCATCGCGGTGGCGGTCGCCCACGTCACGCAGTGCCCGTACTGCATCAAGGGGCACACCAGGGCTGCGCTGCGCCATGGTGCCTCGCAGGAAGAACTGATGGAGGCCATCTGGGTTGCCGCCGAGATGCGCGCTGGCGGCGCCTACGCGCATTCCGTGCTGGCGCTGGAGCAGGCACAGAAGGCCGCGGGGCCGGCCAGCGGCTGAGCACGGAGCGTGGCAGCAGGGCCGTCATCCTGCGTTAAAGATGTATTGACAATCGATCTTCAAGGGAGGAAGCTCACGACTGCAGGAACAGCGAGGAATCCAGCCATGCCCAATATCCAATCCGCAGCAATCCAGGAAGTCGACATCCGCAGCCTCATCCCCATGCAGCGTCATGCCCGGATCTTCGAGCTCGTCGGCAACCTGCAGCCTGGCGATGCGTTCGTCTTCGTCAACGATCACGACCCCAAGCCGCTGTACTACCAGCTCGAGGCGGAGCACCCGAAGCAGTTCTCCTGGACCTACCTGGAGTCGGGGCCCGTCGCCTGGCGGGTGAAGATCGGCCGGCTGCCGCAGTAGGCAGCCCAGCGGCCACCGGCGGGGCTCCCGACCGCGCACCGCCGGTGGCCAGCGGAGCCGGGCATGCTCGCCATTCCGGGTGCCACCCTTTCACGCTGGACGCTCGCCTACTTCGCCGCGGCCATGGCATTCCTGCTGCTGGCGGAGACCCTGCTGGCGCTCGGCGTCGGCTATCCGGCCAGCGGACTGCGCTCGGCCGGGACCCTGATCGTCGTCCACTGCGTCACCATCGGCTGGCTGAGCCTGCTGATGTGCGGTGCGCTGTTCCAGTTCGTGCCGGTGCTGGTCGCCGGGCCGATCTACAGCAACGTGCTGCCGCTGCCCGCCCTGCTGCTCATCGTCGGCGGCCTGCTGGCGCTCATCGCCGGTTTCCTGCAGCTCGCGGGCATCCTGCCGGTGCTGCCGCCGGCCTTCCTCGCCGCCAGCCTGCTCCTCGGCAGTGGACTCGTCCTCGTGCTGTGGACGCTTGGCCGCACGCTGGCAGCGGCATGGCCCCTGAACCTTCCCGCGCAGTTCGTCGTCGTCGGCCTGGCGAGTGTCGCCGCCACGGCCGCCTACGGCATCGTCTTCACCCTCGGGTTCGGCGGCTACCTCCACTCGCCGTGGCTGCTCGGTCTGCAGTCGCAAGGCCTGCCGTTGCACATCAGCGCCGGACTCGGCGGCTGGCTGACGTTTACGGCCATCGGCGTCAGCCATCGCCTGCTCGCCATGTTCATGCTTTCGCCGGAACTCGATGGCGCGACCACGCGCTGGACCTTCCGCCTCGGGACCCTCGCCCTCGCGGTGCTCGTCGGCGCGGGCACGGTGGTGCTGGCCGCCGGCGGCAATCCCGGGGTGGTGCTGGTGGCATCCGGACTGGCAGGTCTGGCCTGCCTCTTGCTCTACGGACGCGACGTCCTGCGGCTGTACCGCCAGCGTGTCCGTCCCGCCATCGAGCTCAACAGCCGCATGGCCGCGGTCGCGCTCGGGCACCTGGCCGTCGCCACGCTGCTGACGGTCGCCTGCGCGGCGACGGGAACCCTCGGCAGCTACAGCGGCCCGCTGCTGTTCCTCATCGCCTTCGGCTGGCTGTCCGGGCTCGGCCTCGCCAAGCTCTACAAGATCGTCGCCTTCGTGACCTGGCTCGAATGCTATGGTCCGGTCCTCGGCAAGGCCCCCACGCCGCGCGTGCAGGACCTCGTCGTCGAACCACGTGCGGTCAGGTGGTTCTGGCTGCATTTCGCCGCAGTGGATATCGCCACGCTATGCCTGGTACTGCAGGCACCACTGCTGTTCCGCGCAGCCGCCGCCGGCATGCTGCTCGCCGCGGCCGGTATTGCCGTGGAACTCATCCGCACCCGGCGCCTGGCCAACGTCAGGACGGAGATGCGCCTGCCGGCCGGCGCGCATCCGCCGCGCCTGCTGTTCACGTTCGTCGCCAGCTGATATGGAAAGGAGACCGCCATGACCGGTTTCGTCGAACTCGATGTCCGTCCCATCCTGCGCGCCGGCGGTGAGCCGTTCGCGAAGATCATGGAAACCGTGAAGAGCCTGCCGCGGGGCCAGGGGCTGCGCCTGTTCGCCAGCTTCAAGCCGACGCCGCTCCTGCAGGTTCTCGGCTCACGGGGGTTCACCCATCAGGCCAGGGAGATCGGCGGCGGCGACTGGCAGGTCGACTTCACGCCGGGCACCACGGCCGCCACCGGCGCGACGCAGGCCGCTGCCACCGGCCCTGCGGCGGCCGGGGACTGGCCCGAACCGACGCAGGAGATGGACAACCGCCTGCTGGATCCGCCGGAGCCGATGGTGCGCATCCTCGCCGCCACGGAGGCCATGGCCAGCGGCGAGGTGCTGGCGGCCCTGCTGTGCCGCGAGCCGGTGTTCCTGTTCCAGGAGCTCGCCAAGCGCGGCCATGCCTGGCGTGGCGCCTTCGAGCCCGACGGCAAGACCTACAGGGTGCTGATCCGCATCGGCGGCACTCCGGATGCGGCGGCATGAGCACGCCGGCCGGCGAGGCTTCGGCCGGGCCGATCCGCGAAGCCCTGAAGCTGGTGATCGACCCGGAGCTGGGCTACAACATCGTCGATCTCGGCCTGGTGTATGACGTTGCCGTGCAGGGCGCCGGCGACGCGCTCATCACCATGACGACCACGACCCGTGGCTGCCCGGCGACCGACTACCTGCGGATGGGCGCGCGCTATGCCGCCTTCTCGGTCGACGGCATCGACTCGGTGGAGATCGTCCTGACCTACGACCCGCCGTGGACACCGAAGATGATGTCGCCCGAGGCCAAGGCGCATTTCCGCATCCGCGATGAATGAGCACGGCAACAGGCCGCCGCAGGCGGCGGCAGCCGGCACCGCGGGGATCGACGACCTGCTGCTGGCGAGCCTCGAGGCGCTGGCAGCGGCAGGCGAGGTCGAGCAGGCCTGCCGTCTCGCCGGCCGCGCCTGCGCGCTGCACCGCACGCGTGATGCGGCCGCCTGGAATCGCTTCAACGTGCTGCTGCACCGGCTCAGCAGGCAGGCGGAGTACCATCGGCAACCCTGACCCCGTCGCGCCAGCAGGAGGCCTGCCATGTCACAGCGCATCGACTACAAGTCCGCCTCGCCCGAGGCCTTCAACGCGATGCTTCATACGGAGCACCAGGTCCACAGGAGCGGTCTGGAGGAATCGCTGCTGGAACTGGTCAAGTCACGCGCATCGCAGCTCAACGGCTGCGCCTGGTGCCTCGACATGCACACCAAGGACGCGCGTGCGCACGGTGAAGCCGAGCAGCGACTGTACCTGCTGCCGGTGTGGCGGGATGCCAGCTGCTACAGCGACCGCGAACGCGCGGCGCTGGCCTGGACGGAAGCGGTCACGCTGATCGCTTCGCAGGAAGTGAGCGATGCGGTCTACGCCGAGGCACGCCGCCACTTCGACGAGAAGGCGCTGGTCGACCTCACCCTCGCGGTCATCGCCATCAACGGCTGGAACCGCATGAACGTCGCCTTCCGTACCCCGGTCGGGGACTACGTCAGCCCGCACGCGGCGGCGCGCTGAGACAACGGCCCGCTCGCGCCGCGGCCGGGCGGCGACGGGCCGGGCTTCACGAGACCAGCCGGTCGCGATGACGCAGTTCCGGGAACCAGCGTGCCCAGAGCGCGGCCACCAGCAAGGTGCCGGCGCCACCGACGACCACCGCGGGCACCGTGCCGATGAGCGCCGCCACCGCTCCGGACTCGAACTCGCCGAGCTCGTTGGAGGCGCCGATGAACACCGCGTTGACGGCGGAGACCCGACCGCGCATGCCGTCGGGCGTCTCCGCCTGGACCAGTGTCTGGCGGATCACGACGCTCACCATGTCGGCCGCGCCCAGCACCACCAGGCAACCGAGCGACAGCAGGAAATCCCGCGACAGGCCGAAGGCGATCGTCGCCAGGCCGAACAGCGCGACGGCCTGGAACATGCGCGCACCGGCGCGCTGGCGGAGCGGCCGCCAGACGAGGTAAAGGGCCATGCCGAGGGCACCCGCCGCCGGCGCGCTGCGCAGCAGGCCGAGCCCGGTGGGGCCGACCTGCAGGATGTCGCGCGCGTAGATCGGCAGCAGCGCGGTGGCCCCGCCCAGCAGCACCGCGAACAGGTCCAGCGAGATGGCGCCGAAGATCGCCGGCCGCGAGCGGATGAAGGCGATGCCCGCCAGCAGCGTCGCCCAGTCCGCCTTGACGCCGGAGGTGGTGCGGCTGCGGTGGCGTACCAGGGCGAAGAGCAGCGTGCTCAGCGCGAAACAGGCGGCGGCAGCGGCGAACACCACCGTATCGCCGAGCACATACAGCGCGCCGCCGACGGCGGGGCCGATGATCGTCGCCGTCTGCCACACCGAGGAGCCCCAGGCGATGGCGCCACCGAGCTCCTCCGCCGGCACCAGTCCCGGCAACAGCGCCTGCCCCGCCGGATTGGCGAAGGCCCGGCCCAGGCCGAAGGCCAGCACCAGCGCGTAGATCACCCACACCGGCGCACGCATCCAGGCGCAGGCCAGCAGTCCCAGGGCCGTCAGCGTCGTCAGCACGTAGCAGGCGACGATGATGCCGCGCCGGTCGGCGCGGTCGGCGACATGGCCCGTCACCAGGGCAAGGGCGATGGCCGGCAGGAAGCTCGCCAGGCCCACCAGGCCCAGCGCCAGCGGATCGCGGGTGAGGTCGTACACCAGCCAGCCGACGGCGACGTTCTGCATCTGCACCGCCATGGCCGAGACGAAGCGCCCGCCGAGGAACAGGGCAAGGTCACGGTGGCGCAGCAGGCCGCGCGAGGGCAGCACGCCACTCATCGCCGCATGCTGCCGCGGACGGCGGCGGAACGCCGGTTCATGGCAGATGCCATCTCATCCGGACTGGAGCAGGCCGGTGTTCAGGCGATAGCCGACCGCGGGCACCGTCTCGATGCGGTCATCCGCATCGCCGACCTCGCCGAGCTTGAGCCGCAGGCGGTGCACGAGCTGCTTCAGCACCTGCCTGTCGCCGCCGCCCTTGTGCCCCCAGACATGGGCCAGCAGGCGGTCGGTGGGCACCGGCTGGCCGGCATGGGCCAGCAGCAGCTGCAACAGGCGGAACTCCAGCCGCGTCAGCCTCAGGGTCCGCTGCGCGCCGATGCGCAGGCTCAGTGCCTCGGCATCGAGCGCCAGCTCGCCGGCCTCGGTGCGCCCGCCTGCCTCGATGCCCGCGCGGCGCAACAGCGCCCGCACCCGCGCGATCAGCGTCCGCGGGCTGAAGGGCTTGGTCAGGTAGTCGTCGGCGCCCAGCTCCAGCGCCCGCACCAGGTCCTCTTCCTCGCCGCGCACGGTCAGCATCATGATCGGCACGCGGGAGATCCTGCGGATGTGGCGGCAGGCGTCGAAGCCGCTGCCGCCCGGCAGGTTGATGTCGAGCAGCACCAGGTCCGGCCGCTCGCGCTCGAAGGCATCGACGGCACCGGGCACGGTGCTGGCGCCGATCACCAGGAACCCCGCCTGCTGCAGGGCGAAACCGGTCACCGCCCGCAGATCGGCGTCGTCATCCACCAGCAGCAGCTTCATGCCCGCTCCCCCGCCGGCAAGACGAAGAAGAAGCGCGTCCGGCCCGCCGGCGTCCGCTCCATCCCCGCCTCCCCGCCATGGCGTTCGACGATGGAGCGCACGATCCACAGGCCCAGCCCGAGGCCCGGCGCCTCGGGCTCCACGTCCCCGGCCCGCCTGAAACGCTGGAAGACGGTGTCCGGGTCGCTGTCGGTGAGGCCGGGCCCCTCGTCCTCCACCCAGGCGGCGATGCGCTCGCCCCGCAGCTCGCCACCGATGCGGATGGTGGTGCCCTCCGGCGCATACTTGCTGGCGTTGGCGAGCAGGTTGACGAACACCTGCACCAGGCGCTGGCCGTCGCCGACGAGATCCGGCAGTCCCTGCGGCCACTCGATGTCGAGCGCCTGGCGACGCTGCGCCAGCAGCGGCCGGATCAGTGCCGCGGCCTCCTCGGCCACCTCGGCCATCGACACGGTCTGGGCGCGGATCGCCAGCTGGCCCGCTTCGATGCGCACGCTCTCGAGCAGGTTGTCGATCAGCCGCATCAGCCGCAGCACGCCCCGCTCCAGGTTGCGGAACAGCTCGCGCTGCTCGGCCAGTGGCAGGCGCTCGAGCCCGTCCTGCAGCAGCTCGATCGAGGCCAGCTGCGCGGCCAGCGGCGTGC
>JAANMW010001444.1_pt1 | contig 24949 bp, 12 predicted proteins | sample 7279671 | NCBI WGS metagenome assembly JAANMW01 (sample SAMN14094541, study PRJNA606508) | bioreactor metagenome | isolation source: A lab-scale SPAN reactor treating ammonium-rich wastewater day 247 | place: Ireland: Galway | collected 2017-09-19 | reverse complement strand
CGTTCCGTCACAGGTTCCGCCCGAGACCTGATCGATACTGAAATTCAGATCGGAGATCGAGCCGACGCCTGAGACGGGAACGACGATGTCCACGCCTGCCGGAGAATTGTCCGGTATCGGGACGTCCGGTCCGGTGTAGCTAACGGTCACTGCACCGCCTCCACCGCCGCCACCGCCGGCGAGGCCGGGGATGTAAGCGGTCGGAACCGGAATGTCGCTTGCGACACCGAACGAGATGACCTGGAATCCGGCCGTCGAAGCGTTGATATACCACGTTCCGCCGCGATAGACCGCGATGTCATCTGTGCCATCGCCATCATAATCGCTAGGTGCCGGTGTATCGGACGCAATGCCGAATTGGGTCGTGATAGTGCTGCCGGACTGCGTGTAGATGTACCACGTTCCGTCTGACGGGCGGTAAACCGCAACGTCATCCTTGTTGTCGCCATCGTAGTCAGCCGGGACAAGCTTGTCGCCGTCAACACCCCACGGAACTGCCGTGAAGTTCTGAGCGGGAACGCCAGTCGCATTCGCCATGTAGAAGGTGTGATCGCTCGAACGATATACGGAAAGGTTTGCCTTGCCGTCGCCGTCCTTGTCCATTGCGAATGGTTGGTCACCATCGGTTCCGAACTGTGCGATCGTGGTCGTCTGGCCTACCGAGCCCCAGATGTACCAGTTGCCTTCTGAAGGTCTCCAGACAACGATGTCGGCCTTGTGGTCGCCATCGAAGTCTCCCGGAACCGCAATGTCACCAACGACGCCGTGTGCGAATCCGTTGAATACGAATCCGTTCGAGTTCAAGACGTAGAAGTCGGTGTTGCCCTCGGTGTTATCCGGACGGAACACAGCGTAATCTGCCTTGCCATCGCCGTCGTAATCGCCGGGGACGATCGTGTCGCCATTGGCTCCCCAGTGGAGTGCCGCAAAGCCAGCGGTCGTACCGAGCGAATACCAGTTGCCTTCCGACGGACGGAACACGGATGCATCCGTCTTGCCGTCGCCGTCAAAGTCGGCCCGGGCACTGCTGACCGACGTGATCGGTCCGCACGTGTAACTGTCAACAAAAGCTCCGCCGGTTAAGGCAATGTCATCGACCCAGATACCGGTTGAACCAACCGAGGTGTCCGATGCCATTCTCCAGCGAAGTTTGATCACTTGTCCGTTCAAGGACCCGGGAAGATTAACTACCGTATCCAGGAACGAAGCCTGAGTGCCTGACCAAGCTCGTCGGCCGGCGATCGGGCTTGAGAACGAGGTGCTGATAGTGTTCGTATAACCACCACTAACGAACGGGCAGCCCGATCCCGGACAGATCGTAGCACAGCTTGGGCAAACATCAACCCAGGTTGACCCGTCATCAGTTGAGTACTCCAATACTGCTCCGTCGAAGTTATTCTCCAGCGTCCACTTATTCTTGAATGCAAGCTGAGGCGTTGCTGAATTGATCTGAGCGGTAACTTGCATTACCACGTCAGTAAGAGACGAAGCATCGTTCGCAAACGCAGCGTTCGGAGCCGAGTTCGGCGCCGTCGCTGTGGTCACCCAGTTGGCCGCCGTTCCGGTCAATTGGATGTTTTCAAATCCTGCCGGAAGAGCCGGAGCAGTCACGCCGTCGAAGTTCTGTGTTGAACTTCCTGCCGTCGGGACACCCAAACGGAATGAGCGAGTCGCGTCGGGCTGCGTGCCGAGTGTACTGCTGACCGTGATGGTGATCTGATGCAGCGCTCCACATGATTCCGCAGCCGGAACGGTATAAGGAATGTTCTGCGTCACGGTCTGTCCATCGTTGATCGTTCCGTAGCTGACCGGAGAGCCGCCATTGATGCTGACCGTAACATTGGTGATCGGTGCACCCGTGTTCGGGTTGATCACGCCGATCGCGAGCTGAACATTTTCGCCCGGCTCAGGAAAGCCGTTTCCGTTGCCGGTCGCATCCGAGACCGCAAAGGTTGAAAGCGATGCATTAGGCGAATCGAAGGCCTCTGTAACGGATGAAGCCGACTGAACACTGGCGGACCAGCCCATACCACGGATACGGAATCCTTCGCGAACATCAGAGGCATCTGCCGATGCGGTCTGAGCAACGGGCAATGCGGCTGCAGCCGCGATGATGCCGTCGCGTTCCTGAAGCATCGTCGGGTTGATCGGCGTGAGCTTCATACCATCCGTAACAGCCTGCAGGACCGCACGTGAACCGTCCGAGAAACCACGACGATTGACGTAGAGCGTCCGGACCTCCCAAAGAGCGGATTTCCAGATCTCACCTGCGTTGTGGACCTGCGAACAGCTTCCCGATGTTGCAATGACAGGGCTACGAGGGAAAGCACTGGAAACCGCCGTCGAAGGCGTTCCGAGTGTCGTGTCGCAACCGGCGTTGATGTGACCAAAGGTCAGCGGGTTGTACGGTTTATTCTGCGGGCCGCCTGTGAATGCCATGATAGCAGTCGGGAAGCGGCGAATGCCGTAGAAATAGTTAGCAGTGAAGTTATTGCCGCCGATCATATAGGTGGCATAACCGCCTTCGCTATATACACCGTTTGCGGGATCGCTCGGTTTCGACGTCATTACGTGTGCGTAGAAGTCGCCCCAGCCTTCACCCATCATACCGCCCTGGTTGCCAAGGCCGCTGCCGTTGCCGTGCAGGCGGTTCGAGGTACCGTGGGTAACTTCGTGAATGATGACGTCAGCGTCGGTTGTGCCATCACGATCCGGCGTCGGGCCGGTCCACAGGAACATCTGCATACGTCCACGTCCGCCATCTGCTGGGGTTGCGAAGTTAGCATTGTTCGTTCCCGAAGAATCCTGGCCTTCGGCTGATACACGGTCGTTGCCAACGCCTTGTCCTGTAAAGTTCACATTCTGGAAGTTGCGGGCCGCTTCGTTGAATCCGAGCTTATAGAGTTCATCGTGATAACGGTTCATCACGTAGAACATCTGGATGACCGCACCGCGCTGTGCCTGAGCTGTCAGCGGGTCGTCGCCAGGTGCCGGATTTCCCGGCGGCGGGTTCCAGGTGGAGGTGAACACGCGATTCGGGCTACCGACGGGAATCGACGCAGGGTCAACACCATTCGTGCCGTCGCGATCGATACCGGCCTCGAGGGCGTTGCCGTCGAGTTTATTGTCGGCATCATTGATCCAACCGTTTTGGTTGAAGCTATTAGGTCCTTCGTTACCGATGAAAGTGACCTGGTTGCGGGCCATCATCGCGCCCTGCGTTCCAAGCGCCGGATCATTTGGTCCCGGAGCAAGCGGTGCAGGTGAGCTTCCGATCTGTGCCCAAGTAGCTGGGAATCCGTAGATGTCGTAGGTCGCCGAAACGGTACCATCGTCATCGGTGATATTTTTGTGCCAAAGCACTGTGCCGCTCGCTGCGTCAACGATCACGTAATACGCATTGACGGGCTGCCAAATAAGTACGCGCCAGGCGGGAACGGCAACGCCGGGCTCCGTCGGGAAGTACATTTTCTCTGCAGTCGTTGCCCAGTCGCCCTGACCAAAGACCACGCGGTTGGCGTCAGAGGCCGAATCGTTGCGGACCTTTTCTTCCGGACGGAGATCGTGGCGAATGTGCTGAGCTGCAAAACGCACCGCCGCGGCAGGATCACCGAATTCGGTCGAAAGCGAACCGTAGTCAAGACCCGGAGCCAAGTTATTGATAATGCGGATGATGCTGCCATCCTTTCTGAACCCTGCTTTGATCTCACCGCGGAATACTTCGATGCCGTTTATCCGCTGCTGGAGATCGGCAAACGAGAGTTCACCATTCGGGTTCGTGTAATCCGCAACGGTGACAAGGTCATCTACCTGCTGCGACGAAACGCCGACAAGGTCCTGATTATCTTTGATGAAATTGCGAAGAATGTCAGCACGCTTTGCGTCCGAAGGGCCGGTAAGCCATTCAATGCGCTTGCTGTACACGTCCGGCGAAATAACCTCGGGGATGCGAATATCATTGTTGTATTCGATCTTGACTGTAGGCATCCTGTCGCGAAGCGCACTTTCGCCCCGCTTGAAATTCTCGCGGATGTTTGCGACCAAAGCCTCGCCTTTGCCTGCACGATCACGGATCGCGGCAAGTTCGGCTTGTCCTTCCTTGGACTCACGGATATCCCACATCTTTGGGATACCTTCATCGAGGCTCGATGTCCGCTGTAGCAGACCGGCTTTTACACCGGCCTTCGAGTGGAAATAGTTCGGCAGGACGACCAAAGCCGCCACGATGCCGAGAACTAACAGACCTAGCAATATTCCGCTACGCCTATCCCATAAAAAACGTCTCTGCATTTGTTGAAGCCCTCCTAAAGCTTTCCTTTTACGTTTTTGAGTGTTGTTGAGACCGTTCGAAAAATTCAGCAGCGTTGGCAAAACTCAATGTTTCTGAATGAACCTTGAGGGCCAGAAAACGCACCACTCTTGTCCTTTTCGGACCTTTCAAAATGGGTATATTTGAGCCCTAAATGGGCAACCCGTCGTGGTTTTGGGCGCGAGCCAAATGAACAATGTCAGTAAACTGACCAATTTTTCGAAAATTATCGGATTAGTTGTAGCAGAAAATGGTCCTAAGGTCAACAAAAGTCACGTCAAATTCCGGAAGTGTGTTGAACAGGGTTTGTCGCGCAAATGCCGCTGATCTTGCCGACGGATCCTCAAAAAAGACCGAAGGCCAACAAAGATGTTGACCTTCGGCCTCGATCGACGCAGGTTGGACCTGCGCTCAGTACTTGCTGGGTATCGGAGTATCCGTGGGAAGACCGAACGAGACTACCTGAAAACCTGCAGTTGAACGGTTTAGGTACCACAATCCCGATCTGTAGACCGCTTGGTCAAATTTGCCGTCTCCGTCATAGTCTCCTGGAGCAGGCACATCGCCATTCGAACCGAACTGAACGACGGAATATTGACCGTCGCTGCTCCGGAGGCTGTACCATGTGCCGTTGGACGGGCGCCAGACCGCGACATCCGCCTTTCCATCTCCGTCGTAATCACCCGGAACCGGTCGATCCGTCGCGAGACCGAATCCGACCGCGGCGAACGACCCGTCGGATGAATTCAGCCGATACCAAACTCCATTCGACGGGCGGAAGACGCTGAGGTCCGTCTTGTTGTCACCGTCGAAGTCGCCGAGTAGTGGCAGATCACCATTCAGGCCAAAACTCACGACATTGAATGCATCGTTCGAGCTGTTCATCCAATACCAGCGGCCTTCTGAGCCTCGAAATACCGCAAGATCGGCCTTTCCGTCGCCGTCAAAGTCTCCCGCTCGCGGCTCGTCGCCATTCAAGCCGAACTGTCGAACGACAAACTGGCTGTCGCTGCTGCGGAAGATGTACCAGATGCCGCTTGACGGACGAAAGACCGCTACGTCGGCTTTGCCGTCTCCGTCAAAGTCACCCGGAGCCGGAATATCACCCTGCGTACCGAAGTGCATCGCGGTGAATCCGTCGGTCGAGCGGTTCAAATACCAATCACCCGCAGGATCCCGGAAAACAGAGACATCGGTTTTTCCGTCGCCGTCAAAGTCGGCCGGTGCCTTGGAATTTTGTTCAACAGGTGTGCAGACAGTGTTTCCGTTGACGGTCACGGTGTCGATATACCAACCGTCAAACGCGGTGTTGTCATCTGCACCGAAACGCCATTTGAACTGCACGGATTGCCCGGCGGCCGCAGCCGGAAGGCGTACACTCGTCAGGATGTAGCCGCCCGAATCGCCGCTCCATCCAAGGCGAGTGGTTATCGGATTATTTGTTCCGCCCTGAAGCATTCCGTTGTAGCCGTTCGCGAGGAACGTGCCGCCGGCAGCTTCGATATCGGTGAAGGCTCCTCCTCCGATGCTGATCTCGAGAACGCCGCCGTCCCAGCCAGATTCCGTGTTGAATTTATGGTTGAACGTCAGCGTCGAATTCGCCGTTGTGATCGGGATCGAAGGCGACGTAAGGTCCGTGCCGCCACCGCCGGTTTCAGGATCTATCGCGAAGGCGACGTTCGGTGCCGTATGCGGTGTTGTCGTCGTCAATGTGAACGGCTGCCCGCCCTGCACGCTTGTGACCGTCCATCCGGCAGGGAAATTCGGCGCGGTGACCGCGTCAAAGTTCTCGTAGAGCGTTGCAGATGGCTGTCCGATAGCGATCTGCTTTGTAAAGGAGGAGCTTCCGAGGCTGCTCGCAATGTTGAATGTCAGGGTGATGACCGAGCCGCAGGCAGTTTCCGCCGGGACTGTATAGGTCATCGCGCGGCTGACCGTTTCACCGTTTGCGATCGTTCCGTAGCTTGCCGAACCGCCACCGACGATTGAAAGTGTAACGCCCGTCGCGTCCGCCCCGCCATAATTTGTCAGCGGGATCGTGAATGTCAGCGTTTCACCCGGATCGGGAGCGCCCGAACCATTGCCGGACGTGTCGGAGATGGTCATCGCGGGAGCTTGTATGATGTTTGGTATATCAAAGGCTTCAGTCACTCGAGTAGTTCCGCTACCGGTTCCTGAATTTTGAATAGACGCACTAAACCCGATGCCGCGTGTAGCAAACCCTTGCCAAACATCGACGGCATCAATACCTGCTTCAGGTGCTAACGCGCTGCCTTGTGCTGCAGCGATGATCGCATCGCGTTCGGTTAGGAATGTGGGGCCGAGCGGTGCAAGTTTCATCCCGTCGGTAACAAGCTGCAGGGTCTTTCGGTTGCCTACTTCCCAGCCGAGACGTGTAACGAACCGCGCACGAACTTCCCAAAGGGCCGAGCTCCAGATCTCGCCGAGATTATGAACCTGATCCGCCGTTGATGAACCAAAAGGCCCGCGGGGAAAGGCGCCGTCCGAGATATTTAGCTGCGTTTGGTCCGCATCAGCAAACGTGAGCGGATTGTGCGGCTTCCCGTTCGCTCCCGTGAACGCTCTGACCGCCTTCGGGAAACGGCGAATGCCGTAGTAATAGTTGTTCACGAAACCTGATGAGAGATACGTGTCGTAAGAGCCGGTCGTATAGATGCCGTTGATCGGATCCGTCGGTTCGCTTAGGAGACTGTGTCCGTAGAAGTCACCCCAGCCTTCGCCCATACCGCGTGACATATTCAGCGAAAGGCCGCTGCCATTGCCATGCAGGCGATTCGAAAGTCCGTGCGAAAATTCGTGGATCACGACATCGGCATCGAAGTTGCCGTCGATATCGGGGTTCGGACCGCTCCAGAGATACATCTGCATACGCCCGCGACCGCCGTCGGCTGGTGTCGAAAAGTTCGCGTTGTTAGTGCCGGAAGTGTCCTGTCCTTCGCCCCGAACCCGGTCATTCCCAACTCCGCCTCGTCCAAAGTTATCTTGCTGGAAATTTCGTGCTTGCTCAGTGAAACCGAGACGATAGAGTTCGTCGTGATACCAGTTCGTGATGTAGAAGAGCTGCGTAATGCTGCCTTGCTGATATGCGCTTCCAGGATATGTCTGTGGGGACGGAACCGGCTGATCGCCCGTGTTCGTGTTTGGGTTGAAAGGCGAAAATGTGTAAACAAAATTCCGCGACGCGCTCGAAGCCTCGCTGTTGGGATCGACACCGTCGCTGCCGTCGCGATCGAGTCCGGCTTGAATCGCGTTGCCGTCCGTTACGGTGCCTCCGTCGGTGATCCATCCATTGTTGTTAAATGAATACGGGGCCTCGTTGCCAATACGCGAGATGCTCGAGCGAGAGATCGCGGCTCCCTGCACGCCGTTCGGCGAAAGCGGTCCCGGCGTCATCGGGAACGGATTATCCGCAACGTTGATCATTGCGTTGGGATTCGTATAGACGCTGTACGTTGAGCTTTGCGTCTGATCTTCAGTGATGTTCTTTCGCCAGAGCATCGTGCCGGTGTGGGCGTCAACGATGATGTAGAACGCGTTCACCGGCTGCCATATCAGCACTCGCCATGCAGGGACGGCAACGCCCGGCTCGGTCGGGAAATACATCTTTTCGGCGGTCGTTGCCGAATCGCCGGTACCGAACGTTTTCTTCAGTTCACTTGATTCAGCTGCATTCTCGCTGAGATCGAGTGTCGAGGGATCTACATTGATATGCCGTGCACCTGCCTTCACAGCCTCAAACGCATCCCCAAAATCCTGCGAGATCGTCGAATTCTCCATCCCGGGGGCAAGGTTGTTGATAACGCGAATGATCTCGCCCGCTTTCGTGAACCCGGCCTTTACCTCGCCGCGGAAGACGGGGACGCCGTTTATTTCCTGATTCAGCTCGACAAAAGACAGGTTTCCGTCCGGGTTGGTGTAATCCGCCGCGATCTTCAGAGAATCGATCTCGCCCGCTGAAACGCCGATCAGCGAACTGTTCTCTTTCAAGAAGCCGATCAGGATCGGAGCTCTTTTTCCGTCGCGCACGGCGTTTGGTGCCGTCAAGAAGTGGCGTCCTTTCGAGACATCCGGGCCGATAACCTCCGGGATCTTGATGTCGCCGTTGTATTCGATCTTGAGTGTCGGCACCCGCTCTCTCAATGACGCCTCGCCCGCCTTGAAGGCGATCCGCTCTTCTTTTACATTCAGCGCGGACAAACCAGCTATCGAGCGGTACGCTTCAATCTTCGCAACGGCGTCTTCATCAGTGCGGATGTCGTAGTTCGGAAGCGATGCTTCCTCCGAGACGGTCTGAACGAACAGTCCCTTTGCGGCCTTTGCGGCGAAATGCGGATACAGCAGTGTGCTGGCCGATGCCGCAATGGCAGCGATGGCGAAAACAAAAAGGCGGAGCCTGGCCTTTAGCGAAACGGAAGCGAAAAACATCTGACGTTGTCTCCTGTTTTTCTCACGTTGCGTGAGAATGTGCGTGAAATATGGGCTCCCTATGCTTAGCAAACGAGAGCGGGCTAAGGTTAAAATAAGAGTTTGTCCGGGAAATCGAATACGCTTTTTCGGCCGCTTTTGCGGGCGATCAGGCAAGCTTCTTCGTGAAAATCGAATTTTAGCAGAATATCGGGCGCAGTCAACCGTCGGCAATGGCAGAAGAAAACAGCAAGAACGGCAGTGAAAAGGTCTTTGCGCCCGGCGGCATTGTGTCGAAATTTCACGAGAATTACGAATATCGCGAAGGCCAGGTCGAGATGGCCAAGAAGATCGCTGAGGCGTTCGATGCGAAGAAACATCTCATAGTCGAGGCGGGAACCGGTACCGGCAAAACCCTCGCGTATCTTGTCCCGGCAATCGCCGCCGCGATCAAGGGTAAGTGCCGGATAATTATCTCAACGGGGACAAAGAATTTGCAGGAGCAGCTGATGGAGAAGGATATCCCGTTCCTGCAGGAAGCCCTTCCTACAAAATTCAAAGCCGCGTATATGAAAGGCCGTGCGAACTACGCCTGCATTTATCGCATTGCTCATTCCGGACATCAACCGATACTGGACGGGATCGATGACGTCGATCATTTCAGGGTCGTGCGTGAATGGATGGAGGGGACAAAGACGGGCGACCGCGCCGAACTTACAGATCTGCCGGAGAATCTCGCGTTCTGGAACCGCATCAACGCTCGCGCTGATACTTGCCTAGGGCAAAAATGCCCCGACTTTGAGCCGTGTTTTATTACGCGTGTGCGCAGTAATGCCGAGAATGCCGACATAATCGTCGTCAACCACCATCTCTTTTTTGCGGACCTAAACGTCCGAGACAATAAGTTCGGCAAGGTCTTGCCGGATTATTCGGCCGTCATTTTCGATGAAGCCCATCTGCTCGAAGACATCGCAGCAGACTATTTTGGCGTTCAGGCGTCAAACTACCAGCTCGAAGAACTAGCTCACGATGCCGAGGCACTGCCGGTAAGTAATGCAGTGTCGGCCGCAGCAATAACAAAGGCTGCTGGCAAAGTGCTATCGATCGCACAATCATTTTGGCAGCGGCTGATGCCCGAAAGGCAAATCGAAGGCCGTTTCCCGCTCTCGAGGGATATCTCGGTCGAACGCGGCGACGGGCTCTCGTTTGGGGACGCTAACGGTGCTCTTTCGGATGCCCTGAATCGCCTCGAAACTATTGTTGACGCATTCTCAGGCGAGATGGTTGAGGCTGAATCCATTGCCCGCCGATTGAAGCAGATACGTGCCGACCTTTCGTTCATTACAAGACAGGACGATCCGAATTATGTCTATTGGCTCGAACGCCGCGGCCGTGGAATGTTCCTGCAGGCATCACCGGTAGATGTTTCTATCTTGTTGAACGAGAAGCTCTTCGATAAGACGAATACCTGCATCCTGACATCGGCAACGCTTGCAACGAAAGATGGATTCAACTTCATACGCGACCGCTTGGGTCTGCCGTCCGCGCGGACGATGACGCTCATGGCGCCGTCGTCCTTCGATCACGAGACTCAGGCGATCGTCTATTTGCCAAAGTCGATGCCCGATCCGCGATCACCGGACTACGCGACGGCGGCCGCACGCGAGATAACGGAGATCTTGCGCGCGACCGACGGGCGAGCCTTTGTTCTCTGCACGTCGAACGCATCTATGAGCTCTCTCTATCAGCTCGTAAGCTCGCGTGTCGGGTACCCGTGTTTTGTGCAGGGCACGATGTCGAAAGCCGGACTGATCGAGCGATTTCGTTCGACGCCGAATGCCGTGCTTTTCGCGACACAAAGCTTCTGGCAAGGCGTCGATGTTCGAGGTGAACAGCTTTCATGCGTGATCATCGATAAGCTTCCGTTTGCCGTGCCGACAGATCCGCTCGTTGCAGCACGCGCTCGGTTCATCGACGAACGCGGTGGAGCCTCGTTCTTCGAATACAGCGTTCCGCAGGCAATAATCACGCTGAAGCAGGGAATTGGCCGCCTGATCCGCAGCCGATCGGATCGCGGCGTTATCGCGATCCTCGATCCGCGTTTGAGAACTAAGGGCTATGGCCGCGACTTCCTTGCCTCTCTCCCGCGAATGAAGATCACTAGCGAACTAGATGACGTTCGTGAAATTCTTAGCTAGAAAGTGATAATCTCGAATAGATACTATGACGGCATTTTACGAGGTAATGATCGAGCGGAATTTTTCGTCAGCCCATCAGCTGCGCGGCTACAAGGGCAAATGCGAAAATCTGCACGGACACAACTACAAGGTCGAGATCTTCGCGCGAGGTTCGGAGCTAAATAACATCGGGCTCTTGATCGATTTTGGCGACCTCAAAGAAGCCGCCGATGAGATCGTTCGCTACCTGGACCATCGCAACATCAACGAACTCCCCCCGTTTGACGAGGAACTCAACCCTTCTGCCGAGAATCTTGCGAAATTCTTTGTCGATTACCTAAATTCACGGATCTCAGACGACCGCGTCCAGGTCTATAAGGTCCGCTGCTACGAAACGCCAACTAGCGTTGCAACCTACCAGCTAAATTGATCGCGTTTTGCTCTGCGGCCAACATTTTGTGGACGTTTTAGGCAGTATTCGAAAATTTCTTTAGAAACGAAAAAGCTGTCTGGAGGTTCCCGCAGACAGCTTTTTCTATAGATGGTCGGGGCGAGATGATTTGAACATCCGACCTCACGGTCCCGAACCGTGCGCTCTACCAGGCTGAGCCACGCCCCGATGGGTCAAATAATAAGTGTAGGCATCAAGCAGACACCTGTCAAACAAATTTAAGCGATATCCTGCGGAGCGTCCTCTATTGGCTTCTTTCCGTAGCGATGCCGCAAGTATTCGATGACGGGCGGAAGTAGCGAGAGTGCCACGACGACGATCACGACCTTCTCAATATGATCCTGCAGCTTAATGCCAAGCGCGTTCTCGATGATCCCGCCGAAGAAATATCCCGCAAGTACCATCGTAGATATCCAAAGCGCTCCACCGGCAACGCTGTAAGCGAGGAATGTTGGATATTCCATTTTTACCGAACCGATCACAATGGGTGCGAAAGTGCGTACGATCGGTACAAATCGCGCGAGAAGTACAGTTTTTGGCCCATAACGCTCGAAAAACGCGTGTGCTTTTTCCACTCGCGAAGGCTTGAACACCCAAGAATTCTCGCGGCCGAACAAACTTTTTCCCATTACGCGTCCGGTCCAATAACCGGTGCTGTCGCCGATCACCGAACCAAGAAAGAATGCGAGCATTACCAGCACAACATTCAGCTTGCCTGCAGCAGCAAAAAGCCCAGAGACGACCAGCAGAGAGTCGCCGGGCAGGAAAAAACCGACTGCGAGTCCCGTCTCTGCGAAGATGACGAACCAGAGACCGAGATAAACCCAATTACCGAGCAAAGCGAGGAGATAGTCGATCAAGTGCGCCGGATTTAAGAATTCTCGGACGGCATTAAAAATATCGATGAGTGTTTCCATTTACTGCTGCTGATCTTTCCAACCGTGAACGCCGATCAAAGGAACGAACATACAAGGGCCGAAATCTTCCGTTCTAGTACCGCTATCGGTTTTCGTGACACGAATAAGCCGCTGATCCTCGCGGCTGCTGCCAACCGGTATGACAAGCTTCCCGCCAACCTTTAGCTGAGCGACAAGCGGCGCAGGCACGTCCGGGCCGCCTGCCGCGACAAGAATAACATCATACGGATGATAGGCGTCCCATCCTTTTGTGCCATCGCCCGCTTTTAGGGTGATATTTCTAAATCCGAGATCGGCGAGCCTCGCATTCGCCTCACGCGCAAGGGTTTCGTGCCGCTCGATCGCAAATACCTTCCTCGCCAAGGTAGCGAGGATCGCTGTTTGATAGCCCGTACCCGCGCCGATCTCAAGCACCTTTTCGTTGCCTTTTAGTTCAAGAAGTTCGGTCATCCGCGCAACTATGTATGGCTGCGAGATCGTCTGGCCGCTAGCGATCGGCAGCGCACCGTCACGGTAAGCCTGCGCCTTTAACGCATCGGGCACGAATCGATGCCGCGCAATCTTCGCCATTGCCTCCAGAACACGAACATCCCGAATGTGAAACTCATCGGCGAGCATCGCAACCATTTGCTGGCGGCGGATCGTCATGTCATCGCGTGTTGCTCCGGGCGGCATAAACTGAATTCTCTGGCTAGGCGTTCCAATCGTCTAGTAGCGTCAAGGACGAATGATCGGTCAGATCCGCACGCATCGGGGTTACCGAAACAAGGCCGGCATCGATCGCCTCAAAATCTGTCCCACCCTCGGCCCGATATCCGTTTCGAACCTCACCGATCCAGTAATAAAGCTTTCCGCGTGGGTCGGTATGTTCGCTGATCACCGGCCGAGCGGTCTTAAAACCTTGTGTTGTGATGCGGGTTCCGGTCGGTAGGCCGCGTGGGATATTTACATTAAGCAGAGTCCCCATGGGCAAGCCTATGCTCAAAGCTTTTTCGGTGATCGACGCGGCGACGTTTACCGACTCCCCAAAATCAGGGTCGCGAGAAACTGCGAGGCTAAATGCGATGCCTGGAATACCGAGGATCGTCGCCTCCATCGCTCCGGCAACCGTTCCAGAGTAGCTCGCATCGTCTCCGAGATTAGGCCCGTGATTGATCCCCGAACAGCAAATGTCCGGCGGCATATCCGGTGGAAGGATCTTGTTCAACGCCATTACGACGCAATCGGTCGGTGTGCCGTCAACCGTCCAGTGATGATCATCTATTCGCCGAATTCTCAACGGACGGGCGAGCGTCAGGCTATGCGAGGCACCGCTCATCTCAGCCTCCGGTGCGACGACAAAGACCTCGCCTATAGGAGCAAGTGCTGCCTCGAGGGCTTTAATGCCTTCGGCGTGAATGCCGTCGTCATTCGTGATGAGAATTCGCGGTTTTGTCATTTTTCGAGCTGTAGAAATCAAAAAGTGAAAAAGCGACCAAAGGTGCACTTTTCCACTTTTCGCAAAAATTCAGATCGCTGTTTACCGAGCTGGTGCCGGACGCGGCGTTGTTGTTGCGGGACGCTGCGTACGGAAGCGGCGGCGATTACGTTTACGCGCATTTGCCGACTTCAGCTTTGCTTTTTGACCAGGCGGAATGAAGTGAGAATGCTTCTTGAAGTCCTTAATGATCTCTTCGCTAATGACCTTTCGTTTGAATCGGCGAAGAGCCGACTCGATCGATTCGTTATTATTTACTATTACAGTTGCCATTTCTTTTCTCACCTCCTTTTCGGCAAAAGGTATTTCGGGCAAGGCCCTATTTCGCCCCTCTCCTGAAAGGCAAACAATCATTAAAGCGCGTTTCTAGGCTCTCAGGCAAGTTCGCAAAGCCCAAAACTATTTCGGGCTGGCAGGTAACGGCCTCAGCGGGAGCCGCAGAAGCTGCCCTTTGTAAACGAAATACACCAAACCACCGGCTTCATCGACCCACATTGCCATGCTGTCGAATACTATCTTCGGGATCGTCAGCACGTTCTTGAACCTAAATGTCCGAGCGTCGTACACGCCTACATCGGTCGAATTCTTTTCGCCGTTCGGAAGCGCGGCCCAAAATGTCCCCGGTACGGATCCGCGTTGCAGCGGCCTGAAGGTCTGCTGTGCCAACGGGCGGAATTCTCCCGCTGCAGGCGTTGAGAGTCCTGTCTCTGGATCGAGAAGGATCAGGTTTTCAGCTTGGACCTCAGCGTCATACTCGTTATTCATCCCGAGAAGCATACGTTTCAAGTTGGGCAGATACGCGGCAGGACGATACGCATCATAATTTTCAACTCCGGAAATGACGTATTCCTTCTTAGTAGCGGTATTGATCCTTCGCAAACCGCCCTGGCTTTCCGCAGATTCCCATCCTTTGTAGGCAACGACCCATTTGCCGTCCGGCGTAACCATCGGCGTGTTGAATGGTCCAGAGGCGAGTTTTTCCGAGCGGCCACCGCTTATTCTGTAAATGCCGTCGCCTGAACGATACTCGGTCGTGCCGATGCGGGCTTTCCATTGTTCTTGAGTGATCTCACCCGCGAGTCCGTCATTCGTTGGGATGTACTCGATGCCGGCTGGCTGTGAAACGACACCGCCGAGCGAACCATTTGAAATATGTCTCCATGAATAGCCATCATACTTTCGCTTTTCAGCGAGCTCCGCCGAAACTTGCCACGCCGCCTTTGAGTCGTCGCCGGTCGGGTGTTTAGCGATCTCTTCGACGTCCTTATCGACCTGTTCGCGAACGGCGTTATCGCTGACGGCGACGCGAAGGTCATCGCCTTCCTTCCAAACCGTATAGGCAGTAAAATTTTCATCGGCAAGCATCAGATCGAGGCCGGGCACCTCGCGGCTTAGAGCATACTTAACGGTTCCGGGGCGCTTTTTAACTTCCTCAAAGTATTTATCTAGGCCTTTAAAGAATTCGCCGGGTTCGCCGGTCATGAATACGCGTCGGCCGCCTGCACGGCTAAGCATCAGAAGCTCCTTCGCCTCGCAATAATCTCCAAAACACTCGAGGAACGGCGGCAGCGTATCAACGCGATTTTGGGCGAGATACTGTTTTAAGTAATCGAACTCCGCCGGTTCGAGCGGCCGCTCTTTATATCTGGACTCGTCTTCCTCCCAAGAGTAGATGACGCGATCTTTGTAAATGCGTACGTAATTCGAATCGTACCCATAGATGCCGATGAGCGTGTCGTCTTCCTTTACTTCCTTTTGAAGGCGCTTTTCGATCGCCATCAAGCTATCCTCGCCGCCGACGTAGGTGCTGTAATATTGAAGGCTCTCGTCCCCGGCCGTGTACAACTGGGACAACCATGGCGAGAGTTCTGGTTCGGATTCGCTGACTTTGAAAGCGGTTGTCGAACCAAGGACCTTTGCTTCGTTGGGAAAGAGAGAGAGCACTACCTGACGCGATTCGGGTGAGTCTTCGCTTTCCAGGTAGGCTACTGCGGCGGTGGACAGGAGTTTGTCTGGTCCCTTTGCGACCGCAAAAACCTTTGCAAGCGGTAGTTGAGCGCGTACTAGGCGAGCACAGGCAAAAAGAGCTCGCTTGGCGCTTGCATCCGCGCCGTTAAGGATGGCTTCATACCCGCCTGCATCTCCGAGTGTGCACGCACCAACTGCCACCGCGAGTGGCGGACCGCTCCGAAGGTCTGAGATTTCACTCGCATTCTTCTCTACCAGGTCTTTACGGCGAGCCAGCACGCGTAGAACTTCCTCTTGATCCGCAATGCCGCGTTTGATGTCCCGGATCGCCATCGAATCGATCGGAGGTAGTACCCAATCGAGCGCTGTCTTTCGCAACTGTTGGGCGACGAGCGGCTCTCGGGTCTCAAGAGCGTCAATGCGTGCCACAACGGCTGTGGCAAGCTCTTCGGTAACCAGTGAAGGTTCCTGAATGAGCTGCAGGGTCAAAGCCGATTTTATCTGAGCCGGTGTCGCGACCTTTGGTTCGCTTGTCCACTCGGTTGTTATCGAAGTCGAGTCGCTGTCAACCTGATCCCTGCGAGCGGACGATTCTAGAGCGTCGAGTTGCTCGGGAACCGAAAAGCCTTTGACCTGGATGAGGGCCTTGAGTAAACGAGAGCGCTCGTAACTAGTTGTCGGTGAGGAGAGAAGCCTTCGAAGCGGCGGACCCGCTTGAATCTGGCCTTGGAATCCAAGAGCTTCGATCGCATCGTCTCGAAATGGATAGAGGTTATCCTCTCCATAGCTAGTGGCAACGTTTGCTGTATACGCGTTCGCATTTCCCACTACGTAAGCATTTCCCATTGCATTAGCCGCATTTGCTATCGCGCGCGCTGCCGTCGCGGCGGCGTTGGCCACGGCAGCGGCAGAAGCGTTTGCAGAGGCCGATCCTTTGCCTACGACCGCGTTCGGATTTCTCTCGTGAAGCGATCTGATCAAAGCCGGGACGCTTTCCGGGAGTTTTACTTTTTGAAGAGCCTTTATTATTGCGGCCCGCGCATTTCCAGTGCTGTCGTCAGCCCATTTTGGATCCTCAAGCCACGGAAGCAGCGCCCGCACTACCTCAGGTTTTGCGAACTCGATCTTAATGAGCAAGTTCTTTACCGCCGCGGCACGGACAACGGGATCACCCGAATTGAGAAGGTCGAGCATTTGTGGGGCATATTTTCCCGGCGGCGACACATTTATAAGCGTGGTCAGGCCGGTGTAGCCTCCGAGGTCCTGTAGGGTTTTGTCCTGGAAAAGGGAAAGATACCACTCCTCGCGTCCCGGCCACTCAGGTTCCGTAACCAGAGCATCCATTGCAAGGTCGCGCAAAGGTGCACGCAATTCCTTATTCTCGACGATCGCTTTTAATTCATCGCGATAACGGTCCGCATCAAGAGATGAGCCCGTTTCGATCGCGTGTCGATAGAGTGCCCAGCGGGCAAGCACGTGCGTGGCTTTATCTTCATCCCGCGCATACATCTCGTCGATCAGTGGGCGCGCTTTTTCAAAATCGAATCGCGTCAGTTGGAGCAGCTCTTCCTGATTCTCGACATAGGTGGCTGTATCTTTTGTTGTGCGAGCGCGTTCGAGGAGTTCTTCGGTGAAGTACGGGCTGTGATTCACTAGCCATTCACGGATATCAGAGAGTGGCCCTTCTTCGATCTTTTCATTCGCGGTCAGCGTGTCAAAGGCTTTTTTTACAAGTTCGTACGACCTTTCACTGTCGTCAAATGCACTGAGGATCGACGTTATTTCGTTAGGATCGCGGTCGACCCTTGCCTTTAGACGCTGAAAAGTCTTATCCGACATTTTCGGGCGATATCCGAGAGACCTCGCCGGAATACTCACACTTGACCAAAATGCCCAGAGTTCAGAGATCGGCGCATCATCAGACGGCGGTTCCGCCTTTGCCTCGCTCTCGGTGTAAATTGGCCGCACGACCAGCGGGTTTGGCGGTGGTGGAGCGGGAAGCTGCAATAGTTGGCCGACCACATCAGTTTTTGCCGACGAATGGTTGACCAAAAAAGCGGCTTCGACGAGAAGTAGTACAAAGCAAAATGCTGCGACGGTTAAAAGTCTTTTCATATCTGCAAGAGATCGGGCTCAACGCCCTGGTATTGGTCAACCAATAGAACGAACGGCCTGCGAGAATTTGCTTGATTATAATCCGAAATCGAAAGAAAATGACACTAATATTCGGAGCAAGTGGCTCCTTTTTTGCTGATAGACACTTTGCGGCCGGAATCGTTGCAGAGTAAGAAAGATCGTGGACTTTTACTTCTTACTGTTTTCGCTCTTCTTTCCGCGGATCGTCATGGTCGTCTATTTGCTGGTTTACCCGCAGATATTCCCGGCCAATACCGTTCCGCAATGGGCTGATATTCTGCTCGGAATGTTCGTGCCGCGCGTGCTCATTCTGATCTATATTTACCAGAATATGGGCTATGACAATATCTGGTTCGCAGCCCACCTCATCGTAATGATCTTTGCTTACCTTGGCGGAACTCGTGAAACAAAACGACGGCGAAGGTCACGAGATCGCGTGGATTGATTTGCTCAGCTGAGAAAGGAAAGCGGCTTCTCGATTTTCGGGGATCAAGAAGCCGCAAAGTAAAGCTGAATGGGAATACTGTAGGCCGTGCGGAGCAGATAGGCAAAAGGCAGATTGTCAAAGGGCAGGAAAGGACCAGCTAAGCAATTCTCCGCTTCTCACTTCGCCGGTACCGGAACTTGAGTCTTCGCATCGAGGTCTTTCACCGCGATGCCGAGGCGTTTTGCCTCGCGTTCAATAACTTTCGGATCGGTCTTCAAACTGTGGATCTCGTCCTGCAACTGAAGATTCTCGTCCGTCAAATTTTGGATCATCGAGTTTAGCTGCTCATTCTCACGAACTTCAGCTGTAACCGCTGAGAAGGACCGATATGTGATCGCGACAAAGAGAGTGCCGGTTAGGATAATGACGACAAGCGCTGAAACCCAGAACGGTCGCTGCCGTTTTGCTGTCGCGGTTTTGTCCTTGGTCGTGTTGCGTTGCCCTGTCATTTTTCCCGATCTAACCTAAAAGGTACTTCTTTCCTTCTTCTAAAAGTTTGCCGACATCATCATCGGATTCAGCCTCGGCGTAGATTCGAACCACCGGTTCTGTGCCTGACGGCCTCAAAAGGATCCAAGTGTCATTTTCAAACCTGAACTGGACGCCGTCGATCCTGTCTGTGCTCAGCACCTTTCGGCCTGCAAATTCTGTTGGGTCCTCCGCAAGCTTTTCTTTCAGCTTAACTGCGACCTCGTCACTAAGCTTTATGCCGATCCGCCCTGAATACAGCCTTCCGACGCGGTTCCAAAGCTGTTTGAGCTGTTCGACCAAAGGCGTCTGCCTGACGGCAACGGCCTCAACCGCAAGAAGACAAGCGAGAATCCCGTCCTTTTCAGGGTAATGGCCTCTGATCGTAAGTCCCGCGGATTCTTCGCCGCCGAGGATGATCTCGTCCTTATTTATCAATGCGCCGATATACTTGAATCCAACCGGCGTTTCAAAAACCTTGATCCCGCGATCTTTCGCAACCCTATCTACTAAGTGCGAAGTAGCAACGCTGCGTGCCACTCCAAGCTTCCATCCGCGAGTTTCGACCAAATAGTCTGTCAAAAGAGCAATAAGTTCGTTCGGTGTAATGAACGTACCATCGTGTGCGATAACTCCAAATCGATCGCTATCGCCGTCGGTCGCAAGGCCTAGTGTTGCCTCGGAGCTTTTGATAGCCGCCTTGAGGTCGCTCAAATGTTCTTCGCCGGGCTCCGGTGCCTGGCCACCAAAAGTAACATCTCGCCAGTCGTGCAGCGTTTCGACCGACACTCCGCGATCGGCAAGGGCCTTATTCAAATAGCCGCGACCCGTTCCCCACAGCGGGTCGTAAACGAATTTGCCTCCCGCCTTCTCGATCGCATCAAAATTGATCTTTGTTGCGAGATCATCGAGATAGGCTTGTCTCGGATCAAGACCCTCGATACTGCCACCATCCTCGTCCGGGACCGGGTCGGCATCGCCTAAGGCCGCCTCGATCTTATTGGTCACTTCGGGCAGTGCAGGAGCTCCATCAGGCGTCGAAAACTTTATTCCCTGATATTCCGGTGGGTTGTGCGACGCAGTAAAATTCATCGCTCCATCAGTCTTAAGTGATCTGATCGCATGAGCTACTGTAGGCGTCGGCACCGGATGATCGCATCGAAGTACTTTTAGCCCTTTTGCCGCGATCATTTCAGCCGCAACGTCCGAGAATTTTTCTCCCATGAATCTCGTGTCGTGGCCGACGATCAGGCGACAGCGAGATCCGGGTTCATTTTTCAAATATCTACAGATCGCTTCGGTTACATTTCGGACATTCGCGAATGTGAATTCATCGGCGATGACCGCTCTCCAACCGGAAGTTCCAAACTTGATCGACATTGGGAAGTTATGCCGGTACCCCGGCCCCTCAAGAGCGTTCCTGTTTTTAGTTGTCCTGGTGTTATCCCTTGAAGTGCTTGAAAATGTAACATAGCTTTATGCGCTTGTAAAGTCCTTTTTTAAGTTTTTTTATCTTCAATATTCGCATAGGGTTACAGTGGGTAATGTGAGGTAGAGTTTTAATCGCCTTAAGCGGGGCTTCGTTCAAGTTGACCGAGTTGTTAAGCGCCAGGCGCCCGGAAGTACCCGCTTAGCCTTTTTGTGTATCATTCAGATACACGCAATATTTGGCTATCGGCTTTGTGTGTCGCGGTGAGCCTGTGCGGGACTCCTCTGGAGGCTGGCATAAACCCTTTAGTTTCAGGGGTTTACAATCGAGAATGGTTGATTGGTGCTTCGGCACGATATTTGCACAAATATGTGTCTAGAAAGTGCTAGTTTGAGCACAATCTTTCGCCATTTTTAGGCATGCGCAATAGTCTTTAGTTCCGCTTTTTGGAGAAAAGCAAACAAATTTTATGAGACCCATCAAACACGTTGAAAAAGGCCTGAGCTTCGTTGCAGGGGCGGCATTTAATGCCGTCCGGAGTGTTAATAAGTACAAACCAAATCCATCGTTCACCCCAAAATGGGCGGACAAGCCGATCTTGAAGTCTTGGCAGAAGACGAAACCGGTGCTCGGATTCCCGCGCACGACTGATTCACTTTGTCCGCAGTGTGTCATTGAGGCACGTGAAGCCATTCTTTCCGGTGAGCGGGATGTCTCGATGCTTGTCAATGAAAAGGTTGGTGAGATCAAAGCTCAGATCATTGAACGCAACAACGAGGTTTGGATGATCAAAGAGTGTCCGACCCATGGCAAGATCGAGGATATGATGGCTATCGACGCCAACTTCCTCAAGCACGTTGAGTCGCTTTTCCCGGGTCGCGATATGGAGGCTCATAACGATGAAAAGCTTCATAATCACGGTTCGTCGTCGGTTAAGTATGGCCGCGGTGCGGTTCTTACCGTTGACTTGACCAACCGATGCAATATGATGTGCGATCCGTGTTTTATGGACGCGAATCAGGTCGGTTTCGTTCACGAGCTGTCGATGGAGGATGTAAGGGAGATCCTCGACAACGCGATCTCCATCAAGCCGCGTCGGCAGATGTCCGTTCAGTATTCTGGCGGCGAACCGACGATCAGTCCGCATTTTCTTGACGCGATCCGGTACGCGCGAAAGGTCGGCTACAATTCAGTGCAGGCGGCGACAAACGGTATCGAATTTGCAAAATCCAAAGAATTCTGCCGCGAAGCTGCGGAAGCGGGCCTTCGTTTCGTTTATCTGCAGTTCGACGGCATCGGCAACGACGCGAACTCGCACCGTCAGATCGGCAACCTTTTTGACGTAAAACTTCGTGCGATCAACAACCTCCACGAAGCCGGCGTCGATATCATCCTCGTTACGACCCTTGTTAACGGTATCAATAACGATCAGGTCGGTTCGATCATCCGCTTCGCAATGGAGAATCCCAAAAAGATCTCGTTCATTGCATTTCAGCCGGTGTCGTTCACTGGCCGCGATGAGCATATCACCGAGCAACGTCGTCTCCAGCAGCGTTACACGCTTTCGCACATGGCTCTCGACGTGAAGAAACAGCTCGGCATCACCGAACCGACGCGCGATTGGTTCCCGCTTAGCTTGATGGGAGCTTTTGCGGATTTCGCGGACGTTGTTCACGGTGAAGATGCAGATTGGGGACAGGTCTCCTGCGGGTGCCACCCGAACTGCGGCGTTGGCACGGCCGTTATGATCAATAAGGAAACGGGCGATATGGCACCGGTTCCGCAATTCTTGAACATCCAGGGTCTTGTAAAGGATATGCAGCACATCTCCGATACGAATCGTGGTAAATGGTTCTCGAATATTATGATGGGCCTTGCTTTGCTGAAGAACTATAACCCTTACGGTGCACCGCATAGCCTAACGCTTGGCGCGATCCTTAAGAAGTTCGATAAGTCGTTCGGGCTTTCAGGCAAGGACTATGGCAAAGTCGGTCCGGATCGTACAATTGAGGACGTCAAGAAACGCCGTCAGGATCCGTGGAACTTCCTCTTCATTGCGGGAATGTGGTTCCAGGATCTCTTTAACTATGACTTCCGCCGCACGGAAATGTGCATCATTCCGTACGGTACGCAAGAAGGCGAGATCTCGTTCTGTGCTTATAACACTGGCATTGGCTGGCGTAACATAATCGAGAATATGCACCAGAACGCTACCGTTGCAAAATGGTATAAAGATCATGGCCGCCACGAGGTGTTTGCTCGAGGCAAGCACGTCGAACTTGATTCGACCGAGCACGATCTCAAACTGAACGCAGTGGATCTTACTCGGCCGAATAAGCCGCACATGGAAGGACCGAAAACCGCTGCTGAGGAGATGCAGATGATGCGAAAACTTTATCAGCAGATGGTGATGGACAAGAACCAGATCAAGGGTGAGGAGCTTGTTCAGATAGGCGGCATCAAGCGCGAAAAGAAGGCGAAGGAAATGGCCGTAGCTGAGTAAGGTATTGACGGCTGCAAGCTATCTCCCACATAAATATCTCCCACACACTTTCATGGCCCGCGATCGCTCGCGGGCTTTTCTCGTCGAGACCGGAAGCCGCGGAATTCGTGTCTCACCTATTTGGGTGATGGCAGATTTGTAAAGTATTGTAAAGATAATGGTTTTTGATAGGTTCCGGGGTTGCGAACTATACACCATATTAGGTATAGCTATAGATGAACGAATATATCTTGAAACGTTCAAAGCAACTTTCACGGAAATTTTGAATCGGTTTAGGCTCGATGACCAGCTTTCAATTGCCCTTTCTGAGGAGCACTAAAGCTGCTCCGTAGCCTTGCAGAAAATTTAGATCTTTTAAAAGGAAGCCTCCTAATATGAAACAGGCAAGAATCGCCATTAGAATCTTCTTCTACTGTCTGCTCGTCGGTGTCTTTACGATCGGCACTGCATACAATGCGCAGGCACAATCTCAGGCACTCAACGGTCAGATCGAGGGAACGATCACCGACAGTTCCGGTGCTGCTGTTCCGAATGCAACGGTCGTCATCAAAAACACCCAGACCGGTACCTCACGAACGGTTACGACCGACGGTTCGGGTGTTTATCGCGCACCGCTCCTTCCGCTTGGTACGTATCAGGTTACGGTTGAAGCACCGAACTTTAAACGCCTTGTTCGCGAAGGCATTACGTTGACGACCGGTCAGACGGCCTCGGTGAACGGAGTTCTGGAAGTCGGTGATGTGTCGGCTACCGTTACGGTCAACGCTGATGCGCCGATCGCAGATTCGGCAAAGATCGACCTCGGACGCGTAATGAATGCACGCGAGGTTGAGAATCTTCCGCTTGTTTCCCGCAACCCTTATAACTACGCTCTGCTACAGGCGAACGTTACCGGCCGACCGAATGCTGAGTTTGGTGTTCCGCGTATCAACGCGAATGGTTACACGCGCCGTACGAACTATCAGCTCGATGGTAACAACAATACCCAGCAGGACCGCGGCGGTATTCGTTTGATGCCGATCTCGGACACCTTCATTAGTGAAGTACAGCTTGTTACGAATGGTTTCGCACCGGAATTCGGCAACACGCCGGGTCTGATCATGAATGCGATCACCCCGTCGGGAACGAACTCGTTCCATGGAGAGGCGAGTTACCGTTTCCGTCGAACACCGATGTCTTCGCGGCCGTTCAATACGTCGCCGACCGCTATGAAGCCGGAGACCAAGGTCGATGACATCACCGGTTCGATCGGCGGGCCGATCATTAAGGATCGCTGGCATTTTTATGGCGGTTATGAATGGGTGCAGCGTGATCTCGGTGGCGAGCCGCAGCGTGTTATTACGGTCACTCCCGCGAACCAACAGGCGTTGATCGCCGCTGGCGTTCCAGCTTCTGCCTTCCCAACCGCTATCCCTGCCGCTCAAAAGGTAAACTTCTTCATTTTTAGAACCGACGCACAGCTGAATACGAACAATCGGTTGAGCGGCCGGTTCAATTATTTTAAGAACATTTCGCCCGACAATATCGGTGGTGGACTGACCACGCTTGAGCGAAGTATCGACTTCCTCGACAAATCTTATTCTGTCGGCCTCCAACTTGTTTCGACATTCGGATCGAATTTCCTAAATGAGTTCCGATATCAGTATGCAAAGCGTGATTCGCGAAACGTAGCAAACAGTCATTCGGGCACTGGGCCGAGTATTGTGATCACCGGTGTTGCGAACTTTGGAGCCCCTGAGAATGCCGATACGATCGCGCCGCTTGAGATCACAAATCAGGCTCAGGACAACTTGACATGGACGAACGGCGACCACGTCGTGAAGGTTGGGTTCGGGTTCAATCATATTGCGGACACACGCCGCTCGAACTCATTTGTTCGCTATACGTTCTCAAGTATTGCGAATTATGTTGCTGCCAATACGGGTGCAAATCCTTTCGCGTACACCCGTTTCGATCAGATATTTGGTGATACAAACATCAAATTCAACAGCACGTTCTACAACTTTTTTGCTCAGGATGATTGGAAGATCACGCGAAAGCTGAAGCTCAACTACGGAGTTCGTTACGACCTTTATAACATTCCGAAGGCAGACCCCACGGCGGTTTATGAACCGTCGCGGCACTTCAAGGTCGATAAGAATAACTTTGCGCCGAGACTTGGCTTGGTTTACGGGGTCAGAGACGGCAACCGTCCGACCGTTA
>JAANMW010001439.1_pt1 | contig 25006 bp, 19 predicted proteins | sample 7279671 | NCBI WGS metagenome assembly JAANMW01 (sample SAMN14094541, study PRJNA606508) | bioreactor metagenome | isolation source: A lab-scale SPAN reactor treating ammonium-rich wastewater day 247 | place: Ireland: Galway | collected 2017-09-19 | reverse complement strand
GGATGCGGGCGAAGTAACGCTCGGCCGCCTGCCGCAGGCTCGCATCCGCCCGCTGCGGGAAGGCCCAGGCAACCGACTCGCCCTCGGCGAGGTTGAAGGCCACGCGGATCTCGGGGATGTAGCTGCGGTACACGGCGAAGGCGCTGGATTTCACCACCGTGTAGTCGAGAGAACCGATGGCCACGCGGTGCAGCAATTCATTCTGGTCGGCGTGCGGGTTCTCGGTCCAGACGAGATCGGGCACCCGCGCCTGGGCCCGGACCAGTGTCTTGACATAACTTGTTCCGGAAGGAACCTCGAGGCGCTTGCCGCGCAGCTGCCGCAGGTCGCGCGGCCGGCGGCGGCCGTCGCGGTACACCAGGTGCTCGGTGACCTGCTGGTAGGCCGGCCCGAAGTCCACGAGCCGCTCGCTGTCCCGGTTGACGGTCAGGCCGGCGGCAGCGAGATGACCCTGCCCGTTGACCAGGGCCGGCAGCACCTGGGCGGCGTTTTCCACCACGATCAGGCGCAGGCGGACGCCGAGCTCCTCCGCAAAGCCCTTGAGCAGCTCGTATTCAGGGCCGCTGGGGCCGTCACCGTCCACGTAGTAGGCGTTGGGCCCGTTGCGCGTGATGACCCGCAGTTCGCCCAGTTGCCGGACCTCTTCCAGCAGGGAAGGCGGGTGCGCGCAGGTGCCCAGCACCGCGGTCGCGCACAGCAGCACTCCAAGCTTCAGGCGGGCAGCCAGCAACCTTGAAACCTCCACCCGCAGGGTCGTCCCTGACGGTTTGGCCCAGACGCGGGGCAGACGTTACCATGCCCGCCGTCGGCCCGGCCATTGGAACAGGTCACCATTATCCGACCGAGTATTATGTTTATATTTATATTAATCAGTAAGTTGCAATATACATATAAACCTGTTGGTTATGTGCGGTCTGATCACCAGGGGTTCCGGTCGTGATCGGCGCCGGCCCTGTCGTGGCGCCGGGCTGGGATGAGTGGTGCCGTGCCCAGGGCCTCGATCCGGCCGAGGTGCGCCTCGTGCTCGGCCGCTACCGCGCCTACCGCCTCTACTATGAGAGCGGACGCCGTGGGGAGCCGCTGCCCCTGGAGAACTGGTTCACGTTCTACCGGATGGAGACGGCCAGCGAGGTGGAGCAGAACGCGCCGACCGCCTCCGGCTGCTCGGTGGACCCCAATGCCCGCAACCGCGGCGCCATCAGCCGGCCTGCCGAATTCCTGCAGGCGCTGGTCCGGCTGGCCAGCCAGACTGCTTGCAACCGGGCGCCCTGACCCGGGGCAGAAACGGCTGGCAGCCGGCCGCGAGCCGCCTATAATTCCGCGGCCTGCATGCCCCGGAGGGATGCCGGAGCGGCTAAACGGCCCTGACTCGAAATCAGTGGGACGGAAACGTCACGGGGGTTCGAATCCCTCTCCCTCCGCCAGTTATTATTACCTTGTAAAACAATGACTTATAAATACAACTGAAGACGAAATATATCCAAATTTCTGGCCTTGTGCGCATGGGTATTTTCGTGCTCGACCTCAAGATGTTGAACGAGTCTGATCCTCTGGGGCTCTTGTTTGGCAATCCCTTCAAATATTTCAGTCCGCAAGAAAAAGGGTGTGATCTCGTTGGCGAAGGCAATGAATGCACTAGGAAGTGCTGCGATGCCCATGATCAATGTTACGAAGCGAACCGCTGCAACATGTGGTCGTGGTTATTTACGGGAGGGATAAATGCTGGTGTGCAGTCTCCATGCACCAGATGTAATGCCCAGGTCGTCGTTTGCTACGTCCGGAGCTACTGGCGCTGTGAACCGTCGGATCGACGATGCAGTAACACGGACCTTCAATGACGCCTCAAATCAGGCCGACACCTGTCGCCGATAGGCGTCCAACCGTTATTGCTTACGCTGCGGCAATTGCCGTTGGCGCGGCCGTTTGGATTGGGATAATGCTGGCGGACGAGGTTAGATACGCCTGGAGTAGCCGCACGTATTTTGTTGTTGGCCTTCCAGCCATGATGGTAGCTGCTGGAGTCCTCGCATGGCTCATGCCGGAAAGGACTTGGAGCTGGGGATGGGCCATGGTATTTCCGCAAGCCCTGCTTGCATTTTCGATGGCAAGGAAATTCACGTTGTGGCCAATCGCACTTGCGCAATTTGCCCTTGTCGCATCGATTTGTGGGATTGCCGCACTGGCAGCCGCGAGGATATCGATTCATAAACGTCGCCGTCGGTAATGGCGATGTGGCCTGTTGATGGAGATTACCCGAGCTGAGGACTCGTCACCGCCCGTTGGAGACAGCGAGTCCGCGCATACGTAATGCACTCACAAGGACGTCACGGCGTGTGTCGCTGTATGCACCGCCACGCTGTTAACCCCATAGAACTCCCTGATCAGGCCGGCGAAATTCCCTGTTTTGGAGTAGGCCGGAGAATTCATCGGGGCCTCAAATCAGGCAATTTGGGCGCGTTCAGCTGCAAGCCTCGGCCGGCCGGACGCGTGCTTTCCCTGTAGTTTCCCTGTTCAACAGGGAAAAGGTCCGCTGAGACTGGTTCGCTAATGACTACGTCCACCGCCACCTTGAAGTGCAAGCGGTCATAGGCGCCCGATGAGCCAGCCATGAGCAGCACCGACCAGCTGCACCCGCGTGCCTACGTGGTGCTGTTCGCCAGCACGTTCGCCTTCATGGTCTGCTTTGCCGTGTGGATGATGCTGGGCGTCATCGGCATTCCGGTGCGCGAGACGCTCGGGCTCAACAATACCGAGTTCGGCCTGCTGACCTCCACGCCGGTGCTGTTCGGGGCGCTGATGCGGCTGCCTCTCGGTGCCTGGACGGACCGCTTCGGCGGCCGCGTCGTCATGACCACGTTGCTGCTGGTGGCGGCCCTGCCGGTGTACCTGCTGAGCCATGCCACCGCATACTGGCAATTCCTCGCCATCGGCTTCCTGCTCGGAATCGTCGGCGCCTCCTTCGCCGTCGGCACGCCGTACAGCGCGCGCTTCTTTCCGCAGCACAGGCGCGGCTTCGCCATGGGCTTCTTCGGTGCCGGAACCAGCGGCGCGGCACTGAATCTCTTCGTGGCGCCGCGATTGATCGAGGCCCATGGCTGGGCGATGGTCCCCAAGGTCTATGCGGCGGTATTGCTGGCGACCGCGCTGCTGTTCTGGCTGGCGAGTGCGCCGGATCCGGGCGTGCGCGGCGGTGCGGCCGGCACACCGCTGCTGCGACAACTGGCGGTGCTGCGTGACTGGCGCGTGTGGAAGCTCTGCCAGTACTACTCGCTCACCTTCGGCGGCTTCACCGCGCTGGCACTCTGGATGCCGGACTACTATGTGCAGGAGTACGGCCTCGGCATCAACGCCGCCGCCATGCTGGCCATGGTGTTCGCGCTGCCCGCCGGCGTGCTGCGCGCCGTCGGTGGCTGGATTGCCGACCGGCGTGGTGCCCACGGCGTCACCTGGTGGGTGCTGTGGGTCGCGTGGATCGTGCTGTTCCTGATCTCCTACCCCGCGACCGAGTTCTCGGTGAAGACCATCGACGGCGCGGCCCGGTTCCATCTCGCCTGGGCCGTGCAGCCGTTCACCCTGCTGCTGTTCGTCCTGGGAGTGGTGCTCGCCTTCGGCATGGCCTCGACGTTCAAGTACATCAGCGACGAGTTCCCCGACAACCTCGGCGTCGTCAGCGGCATCGTCGGGCTGGCTGGCGGGCTCGGTGGTTTCTTTCTGCCGATCCTCTGGGGCATCGTCCTCGACATCACACGGATCCGCTCGAGCTGCTTCATGCTGCTTTACGGAATCGTGTGGGTGTCGCTGATCCTCATCTACTTCACCGAGGTCCGGCGCCTGCCGCTGGTGACCCACGAAGCGACGCGACCGGTTGACCTTGTGCAGCGCGATCCCCCGTAGCTCTTGTCGATCGTCCCGTCGCAGGTGTACGGTCGCAGCCTGACCGCGGGAACAGCAGAGCCATGAGTCACTTCCTCGACCGTCTGAAGTTCTTCACCGAGCACCGCGAGCCCTTTGCAGGCGGCCACGGCGAGACGCGCAAGGAAGACCGCAAGTGGGAGGAGGGCTACCGCCTGCGCTGGCAGCATGACCGGGTGGTGCGTTCCACCCACGGGGTGAACTGCACCGGCGGCTGCAGCTGGAAGATCTACGTCAAGGGCGGCATCGTCACCTGGGAGACGCAGCAGACCGATTACCCGCGCACCCGCCCCGGCATGCCCAACCACGAGCCGCGCGGCTGTTCGCGCGGGGCCTCGTACAGCTGGTATCTCTACAGCGCCAATCGTCTGAAGCACCCGATGGTGCGTGGCCGGCTGGTGCGGCTGTGGCGCGCGGCACGCAAGACGCTGGCACCGGTCGAGGCCTGGGCCTCGATCGTCGAGGATCCCGGCAGTGCGCGTGAGTACAAGTCCATCCGCGGCCGCGGCGGCTTCGTGCGCGTGGGCTGGGAGGAGGCCACCGAGATCGTCGCCGCGGCCAATGTCTACACCATCGGCAAGTACGGCCCGGATCGCGTGTGCGGCTTCTCGCCGATCCCGGCCATGTCGATGGTCTCGCACGCCTCCGGTGCACGCTATCTCTCGCTGATCGGTGGCAGCCTGCTGTCGTTCTACGACTGGTACTGCGACCTCCCGCCCTCGTCGCCGCAGACCTGGGGCGAGCAGACCGACGTGCCGGAATCGGCCGACTGGTACAACTCGCAGTTCATCATCGCCTGGGGCTCGAACGTGCCGCAGACGCGCACGCCGGATGCGCACTTCTTCGTCGAGGCGCGCTACAACGGCACCCGCATCGTCTCCATCACGCCGGACTATGCCGAGGTGGCCAAGTTCGGCGACCAGTGGCTGCATCCCAAGCAGGGCACCGATGCGGCGCTGGGCATGGCGATGGGTCACGTGATCCTCAGTGAGTTCCACGTGGCGCGCACGGTGCCGTACTTCGACGATTACGCGCGCCGCTACACCGACCTGCCGCTGCTGGTCCGCCTGGTGAAGGACGGCGATCGCCATGTGCCCGACCGCTACCTGCGCGCCGCGGATTTCGCCGGCCAGCTTGGCCAGGTGAACAGCCCGGAGTGGAAGACCGTCGGCTTCGACGAAACCACCGGCAGCCCCGTGGCGCCGCAGGGCTCCATCGGCTATCGCTGGGGGCCGCAGGTATCGGCGGACCTTGGCAAGTGGAACCTCGAGGAGAAGGACGGCGCGAATGGCGCCGGAGTGAAGCTCGTGCTGTCGCTGCTCGGGCGCGGCGACGACGTGCTGCCGGTGGCCTTCCCTTACTTCGGTGGTCGGCCGCACGAGCACTTCCCGGCGAACGACCAGGGTGGCGACATACTGCTGCGCAAGGTGCCGGTGAAGATCCTGCGCTGTGCCGATGGCGACGTCGCGGTCGCCACCGTGTTCGACCTGTTGTGCGCCAACTACGGCGTCGACCGCGGCCTGGGCGACGGCTGCGCGAAGAGCTACGAGGACGACGTACCGTACACGCCGAAATGGCAGGAGGCGATCACCGGCGTACGCGCCGAGGATGCCATCAGCGTGGCGCGCGAGTTCGCCAGGACCGCCGAGCTGACCCGGGGACGCTCGCTCATCATCATCGGCGCCGGCATGAACCACTGGTATCACCAGGACATGAACTATCGCGCCTGCATCAACATGGCCGTGCTCTGCGGCTGTGTCGGCGTCTCCGGCGGCGGCTGGGCGCACTACGTCGGCCAGGAGAAGCTGCGGCCACAGACCGGCTGGCAGGTGCTGGCCTTCGCCACCGACTGGGTGCGACCGCCGCGGCAGATGAACGGCACCTCGTTCTTCTACGCCCACTCCGACCAGTGGCGCTACGAGAAGATCGACGTCCGCGACCTGCTGTCGCCGCTCGCCGATCCGGCCCGCTACACCGGCTCGATGATCGACTTCAACGTGCGCGCCGAGCGCATGGGGTGGCTGCCCTCGGCACCGCAGCTCGGCGTCAATCCGCTGCGGGTCGCGGCCGAGGCGGCCAGGGCCGGCATGGAGCCTGCGGCCTACGTGGCCCGGGGGCTGCAGGACGGCAGCATCCGCATGGCCTGCGAGGACCCCGACAACCCGGTGAATTTCCCGCGCAACCTGTTCCTGTGGCGATCCAACCTGCTTGGTTCCTCGGGCAAGGGCCACGAGTACTTCCTGCGTCACTTCATGGGTGCGCAGCATGGCGTGCTCGGGCCGGACCTGGGCGAGTCCGGGGAGCCCAAGCCGGAGGAGGTGAAGTGGCACGAGCCGGCGCCGGAGGGCAAGCTCGATTTGCTGACGGTGCTCGACTTCCGCATGTCGACCACCTGCCTGTACGCCGACGTGGTGCTGCCGACCGCGACCTGGTACGAGAAGAACGATCTCAACACCACCGACATGCACCCGTTCATCCACCCGCTCTCGGCGGCGGTGGATCCGGCCTGGGAGGCGCGCAGCGACTGGGAGATCTACAAGGGCATCGCCAGGAAGTTCTCCGCGCTGGCCGCCGGCCACCTCGGCGTGGAGCAGGACGTGGTGCTGCAGCCGATCCTGCATGACACGCCGGGCGAGATCGCGCAGCCGCTGGACGTGGCCGACTGGAAGCGCGGCGAGTGTGCATTCGTGCCGGGGAAGACCGCGCCCGGCATCGTCGTGGTCGAGCGTGACTACCCGAACACCTACAAGCGCTTTACCGCCCTCGGGCCGCTGCTCAGGACGCAGGGCAACGGCGGCAAGGGCATCAACTGGCCGATGGCCGATGTGGTCGACGGCCTGGCCGCGCTCAACAGGCCGGTGGCCGAGGAGGGTGTGACCCAGGGCTTGCCGAGGATAGAGACCGACACCGATGCCGCCGAGACCATCCTCTTCCTCGCGCCGGAGACCAACGGCGAAGTGGCCGTGCAGGCCTGGGACGCGCTGACCCGCCAGACCGGCCGGCCGCACCGCCACCTCGCCGAGACGCGCGAGGACGAGAAGATCCGCTACCGGGACATCCAGGCGCAGCCGCGCAAGATCATCACCTCGCCGACCTGGTCCGGCATCGAGAGTGAGCATGTCAGCTACACCTCGGGCTATACCAACGTCAACGAGCTGATCCCCTGGCGCACGCTGAGCGGGCGCCAGCAGTTCTACCTGGATCATCGCTGGATGCGGGACTTCGGCGAGGCGCTCTGCGTCTACCGGCCGCCGGTCAACACGCGCAGCGTCACGGCGCTGCGCAGCCGCAAGGCCAACGGCAACCGGGAGATCGTCCTCAACTTCATCACGCCGCACCAGAAGTGGGGAATTCATTCCACCTACACCGACAACCTGATCATGCTGACGCTGTCGCGCGGCGGGCCGATCGTCTGGATCTCCGAAACCGATGCGCGGCAGGCGGGTATCGTCGACAACGACTGGATCGAGCTCTACAACGCCAATGGCGCCCTCACTGCACGCGCAGTGGTAAGCCAGCGGGTGCATGTCGGCATGTGCATGATGTACCACGCACAGGAGAAGATCGTGAACGTGCCCGGGTCGGAGATCACCGGGCACCGCGGCGGCATCCACAACTCGGTGACCCGCACCGTACTCAAGCCCACGCACATGATCGGCGGTTACGTGCAGCTGGCATACGGCTTCAATTACTACGGGACCGTGGGCTCCAACCGCGACGAGTTCGTCATCCTGCGCAAGATGACCAGGGCGGACTGGCTGGACGCGCCGCTGAAGCAGACAGGAGCCTGATGCCATGAAGATCCGCGCACAGATCGCGATGGTGCTCAACCTCGACAAGTGCATTGGCTGCCACACTTGCTCGGTCACCTGCAAGAATGTCTGGACCTCGCGTGTCGGCATGGAGTACGCATGGTTCAACAATGTCGAGACCAAGCCCGGGATCGGATATCCGAAGGACTGGGAGAACCAGCAGCACTGGAAAGGCGGCTGGGAGCGCAAGGCCGATGGCGGCATCCGGCTGCGCCAGGGCGGCAGGCTCGGGGTGCTGATGAAGATCTTCGCCAATCCGCACCTGCCGGAGATCGACGACTACTACGAGCCGTTCACCTTCGACTACGAGTTCATCCAGACGGCACCGGAGATGCCCACGCCGCCGGCGGCCAGGCCGATCTCGGTGATCACCCGCAAGCGGATGGACAAGATCGAGTGGGGACCCAACTGGGAGGAGATCCTCGGCGGCGAGTTCGCCAGCCGCTCCAGGGACCAGAACTTCGCCGACATGCAGAAGGACATCTACGGCGAGTTCGAGAACACCTTCATGATGTACTTGCCGAGGTTGTGCGAGCACTGTCTCAACCCGGCCTGCGTCGCTTCCTGCCCGTCGGGTTCCATCTACAAGCGCGAGGAAGACGGCATCGTGCTGATCGACCAGGAGAAGTGCCGGGGTTGGCGCATGTGCGTCTCGGGCTGCCCCTACAAGAAGATCTACTACAACTGGAACACCGGCAAGGCGGAGAAGTGCATCTTCTGCTATCCGCGCATCGAGGCGGGCCAGCCGACCGTGTGCTCCGAGACCTGCGTCGGGCGCATCCGCTACCTCGGCGTGCTGCTCTATGACGCCGACCGCATCGAGAGCGCGGCCGCCGTGCCCGATGCGCAGGACCTCTACCAGGCGCAGCTCGACATCTTCCTCGATCCGCACGACGAGCAGGTCCAGGCGCAGGCACGGGCCGACGGTGTCCCGGAGAACTGGCTGGAGGCGGCACGCCGCTCGCCCGCCTACAAGATGGCGATCGAGTGGAAGATCGCCTTCCCGCTGCACCCGGAGTACCGCACGCTGCCGATGGTGTGGTACGTGCCGCCGCTCTCGCCCATCAGCTCGCGGGCGACCACCGGGCAGGTGGGCGAAGCCGATGGCATACCCGACGTGCGCAGCCTGCGCATCCCGGTCCGCTATCTCGCCAACCTGCTGACCGCCGGGAAGGAGGAGCCGGTCGTCCTGGCCCTGGAGCGCATGCTGGCGATGCGTGCCTTCTACCGTGGACGCCAGCTGGAGCGGCGGGACGACCTGGCACTGCTCGACCGGGTGGGCATGAGCCTCGCCGAAGTGCAGGACATGCACCGCTACCTGGCGCTGGCGGATTACGAGGACCGCTTCGTGATCCCGACCACGCATCGCGAGTACGCCGAGACGGCCTATTACCTGCGGGGCGAATGCGGCTTCAGCTTCGGCAACGGCTGCTCCAACGGCGACAGCAGCGCCAGCCTGTTCGGCGAGAAGATGGGCGGCAAGCGCATCTTCCCGCTGCGCGTGCGCGGCGAGGATGGCCACGAGAAGGTGGCCGACTACTGATGGCGGCACGGACATTGCCATGAAGGAAGCGAAGGCCATTCGGGCGCTGGCAGCGTTGCTCGGCTATCCGGATGCGGAGCTGGTAGCGGCCTTGCCGGAGATCGCCGGCGCGCTGGCGGCGTCGCAGGCCATGGGGCAGGAGCAGCGAGCGAGGCTGGCGTCGCTGGTCGACGCCCTGCGCGCCAGCGACGGGCTGGATCTCGAGATGCGCTATGTCGAGCTGTTCGACCGGGGACGGGCGACTTCGCTGAACCTGTTCGAGCACGTGCACGGCGAATCGCGTGATCGCGGCATGGCCATGGTGGAGCTGCGGCAGCTGTACGCCGCCGCAGGCTACGAGCTGTCGTCCGGGGAGTTGCCGGACTACCTGCCGGTGATGCTCGAGTACCTGTCCTGCCGAGACCTCGACGAGGCACGCGCCATGCTCGGCGAGTGTGCGCACATCCTGCGCAGCATCGGCGATGCGCTGCTCAGACGTGGCAGCGAGTACGCGGCGGTGTTCGATGCGCTGCTGGCCATTGCCCGGGCACCGGGTCTCGACTGGAGCCGGGCCGGGATGCCGCCGGTACGGGAAGCGCCGCTCGACGAAGACTGGGCCGAGGTGCCGGCCTTCGCGCCGGCGGGGGAGAGGGGCGGCGCCGGTGTTCCGCTTCGCCAACCCGCGGCGCAGGGAAAAGGACGATCCTGATGGACTACCTGCACGCCTTCCTGTTCGGCATCTATCCCTACATCGCGCTGGCGGTGTTCTTCCTCGGCAGCCTGGTGCGCTTCGACCGCGACCAGTACACCTGGAAGAGCGACTCCTCGCAGCTGCTGCGCCAGCGTGAGCTGCGCTGGGGCTCGAACCTGTTCCACTTCGGTATTCTGGTGGTGTTCTTCGGCCACCTGTTCGGTTTCCTGATCCCGGAGCCGCTGGTCGATGCCGTCATGACGGCGCAGCAGCACGCCTTGCTGGCCATGGTGGGCGGTGGCCTCGCCGGGCTCGCGGCGCTGGCCGGCCTGACGCTGCTGATCCACCGGCGGGTGGTGGACCCGCGCATCCACGCCAATACCCGCGGCTGGGACATGGCCATCCTGGTCATCCTCTGGCTGCAGCTCGTGCTGGGCTTGTGGACGATCTACTTCTCGGCCCAGCACCTGGGCGGGGTGATGTTCCTGCAGCTGGTGCAGTATGTGCAGGGCATCGTCATCTTCCGTGCCGGCAATGCCGCGCTGCTGGCGGGGGTGCCCTGGGTCTACCAGGCGCATATCGCCCTCGGGCTGACGATCTTCCTGGTCTTTCCGTTCACGCGCCTCGCCCATATCTGGAGCGGCTTTGCCACGGTGGCCTACCTGTTCCGGCCCCCGCAGCTGGTGCGCACGCGGGGTGCCAACCCGCGGGGTGGCGTGCCGGCGGCCGGCGGCAAGTGAGCGGGGCACCGGCGCCGGTGGCGGACGTGTCGATCAACGGCATCGCCGTGGACGCCGCCGGGTTCCCTTCGCCGGCGGCCGCGGCCGTGCGCGAGCTGCTGCGACAGCGGGCCGTGGCCAGCGCGGACATCACCGATGGCGCGGATGCCGGGGATGTCGATGCCGCGATCGAGCGTCTGCTCGAGCGCGAGGTGAGGACGCCAGAGCCCACCGAGGCGGAGTGCCGGCAGTACTACCAGGCAAACCCGCAGCGCTTCCTGCGCGGCGAGCTGGTGATGGTGCGCCACATCCTGTTCCAGCTGACCCCGGGGATGGCGGTCAATACGCTGCGGGCCCGGGCCGAGCACATCCTGCGAGAGCTGCTGAAGACGCCGGAGCGCTTCGAGGCGCTGGCCCGCGAGTGCTCGAACTGCCCATCGGCCCAGCACGGCGGCAACCTCGGCCAGATGCAACGTGGCGAGGCAGTGCCGGAATTCGAGAAAGTGGTGTTCGAGGGCGCATGGACCGGTATCGCCAGGCAGCTGGTGAAGACCCGCTTCGGCTTCCACATCGTCGCCGTGGATCATCGGGTAGCCGGGCGGCCCGTGCCCTTCGAGGATGCACGCGAGGCGATCGCGGAACGGCTGCGCGACAGCGTGCAGCGGCGGGCGCTGGAGCAGTATGTACGGGTGCTGGCCGGGCGGGCCGAGGTGCGCGGCGTCGATCTCGCTGCGGCGCCGACACCGCTGGTGCAATAGCACCCGTGGCAGCCGGTGTGTTGCGGGCGGCGGTGCGCGGCTTGTCGCCGGCGTACTTCGCGCTGGTCATGGCGACCGGCATCGTTTCGGTCGCGGCGCACCTCCATGGCCTGTCGGCCCTTGCCGCGGCATTGTTCGCCTTCAACCTGGCGGCCTACGTCATGCTCTGGCTGCTCACGGCACTGCGCGCCCTGTGGTTCCCGCGCGAGCTGTGGGAGGATCTGGTGGATCACCAGCGTGGCCCGGGATTCTTCACCAGCGTGGCGGCTTCCGGCGTGCTGGGCAGCCAGTTCGTGCTGCTGTCGCACGACTACGTGATGGCGCACGGGCTGTGGCTGGTGGCGCTGGTGCTCTGGGTGGGACTGACCTATACGGTGCTCGCGGCATTCACCGTGAAGCAGCAGAAGCCCGCGCTCGACGCCGGCATCTCCGGTGCCTGGCTGCTGGCGGTGGTCGCCACGCAATCGGTCGCGGTACTGAGTGCCAACCTCGCGGTGCACTGGGGCAATCCCTACCGGCTGGAGCTCAACTTCCTGGCGTTGTCGATGTGGCTGTGGGGCGGGATGCTCTACACCTGGATGATCTCGCTGATCTTCTACCGCTACACCTTCTTCCGGCTCGCACCCGGCGACCTCTCGCCGCCGTACTGGATCAACATGGGGGCCATGGCCATCTCGACGCTCGCCGGGGCGCTGCTCATCGTCAACGCGCCGGATGCGCCCTTCCTTGCCTCGCTGGCGCCCTTCATCAAGGGCTTCACGGTGTTCTACTGGGCGACCGGCACCTGGTGGATCCCGATGCTGCTGGTGCTCGGTGTCTGGCGGCACGTGTATGCCCGCTTCCCGCTGCGCTACGACCCGCTGTACTGGGGAGCGGTGTTTCCGCTGGGGATGTACGCCGCCTGCACCTACGAGCTGGCCCATGCGCTGGACCTGGGATTCCTGTATCCGGTCCTGCCGTACCTCGCCTACGTGGCGCTGGCGGCGTGGGCGGTCACCTTCCTCGGCCTGGCGCGGTCACTGTGGCGTGGCGTCGCGGCCGCCGTCACGGGTCCCGCAGGGTGACCGGCGGCAGACGCTCGCCACAGGACGCCTGGCGTCGCGTGCCACGGTGGCCGGCGGCGCGGGGAATCGCTAGCATTCCGGCTGCCGGCCCCGACGGATGCCGGAAGAGGATCCCCCCATGCCTGCCGCCCGGAATGCCCTGCTTGCTGCTGCGTGCCTGCTTCCCGCCTTTGCTTCTGCCGGAGAGATCTACGGCAGGGTGACGTTCGCCGGAGCCAGTGTCGGGGAGGGCGTCGAAGTGGTCGCGGCCTGCGGCGCCAGGGCCTATCCGCCGGTGAAGACCGACAAGACCGGGGGCTACCACCTGGTCGTCGACGAGACCGGCAAGTGCCAGCTCACGATCAGCTACCAGGGCGAGACCGCCAGCATGGGCATTGCATCCTACGAAGACGCCGCGCAGGCGGATGTGGTGCTCGAGAAGAAGGACGGCAAGCTCGTCGCCCGGCGGCGCTGATCGCCATGGCCGAGGAACCGAAGAAGAAGGATTTCTGGGACAAGCTGGCCATCGTCCTGCACCCTACGGGCGGGCTGCTCACCGCCTTCGCGGTCGCCTTCGTCGGCATGAAGGGTTCCCAGCTGCTCGAGCGCCGCCAGGCGGTGGAGACCAATGCGCGGCTGTATTCCGAGATCATGAGCCGCCGCGAGGCTGCCGAGTCCAGCCTGCGCAAGGACATGTTCGTCTCCATCATCGGCTCCTTTCTCGGCGGCGATCACGAGGATCTCTCCGCAAGGGTGCTGAACCTCGAGCTGCTGGCCTACAACTTCCATGACTCGCTCAACCTCAAGCCGCTGTTCCTGGAGATGCAGCGGCGGCTGCGCAAGTCCGCCGACCCGGAGCGCGGCGAGTACCTGCGGCGCATCAATGCCGTGGCGCGCGAGACCACCGCCAAGCAGCTCTTCGCGCTCGAGGGCCACGGCAGGAGTTTCCGGCGCTCGGTGGATTTCGCCGAGCTGGCCGCGGCAGGACCCGCCGGCGTGGCGCTCGACCCCGAGACCATCACGCTGCGCAAGGAAGCGGCCGAGGTGGCCCTGCGGGTACTCAAGGTGGACATCGGGCAGCAGCAGCTCATCGTGCGCCTGAAGGTGGCTGCGGCGGATGGTGGCGAGGAAGTCCCCGATTCGCGGGCCAGCTTCTCTGTCGGCTTCTATGACTTCCCGGTCATCGACAACACGCGGCTGCCGGGCGGCATGCGCTGCGCGGTGACGCTGTCGAATTTCTCGCCGGAGGCGGCCGATCTCACCACCGTGTGCTTCCCCGGCGAGTACGCCAGCCTCAAGGACCGGCCCTACTACGACGAGGTCATCCAGAAGCTGCGCGAGGCCAACGAGGGCGAGCAGGCCGACATCGAAGCCGGCGGCATCTAGCGGAGGCGGATGCGGCCGCCGTCGTCGGTAACCACCTCGCGCTCCGGCCAGCGCAGCGCGCCCAGCCGGGTGGCGAAGCGCGCGACCCCGGCCGCGCGCTCCTTGTAGCGCGCGCCGACACCGAAATCGACGCAATAGACATTGCGCCGCATGCCGAGCCACTGGTCGATCCCGGCACCGTCGAAGAGATCCTGTTCGCCGCGTGTGAGGGCAGCGCGCAGTTCCGCCGTCGGCCAGTGCCAGTAATGGCCAACGATGACCGGCACCTCGTGCCGGTAGTGATCCCACCAGCGCACGCGGTCCACCATGCGCCACTTGCCCGCGGCGAAGAACGGCTTGCTGGCCAGGGTCTCCGGCCCGGAAGTCGCGATGCGCAGCGGGTTGGCCATCTGCTCGAGGGTATCGAGCCGGCCGAGGCTCTCGAGGAGCGGCGGGGCGACCTGCGGGTCCGTCAGCTGCTCGCGATATTCGCGCCATTGCGCGCCCGCCCGTTCGCCGATGCCGCTTTCCTGCACGACGGCCTGGGTGCGCTCGCTGTAGGCGTTGTAGATGGCCAGGGTCGCCGCGCGGCATTCGCGCAGCAGGGCCAGTGCCGCATCGTCCCAGGCGGCGTGTACCAGGCGCAGGTCCGCGCGCTCCAGCACCACCGGCAGGCCGGTAATGAAGCGGCGGATGGCGCTGCGGTCGGTGTCCGAGGCGCGGCTGCTGCCGGCGAACCGGCCGTGGGCCGCGTCGTGGTCGTCCGGGAAGAACCAGCCGTTGCCCTCCTTGCGGGCATTGCGCAGCACGTTGAGCTCGTGGTTGCCGAGCAGGCACTGCGCCAGGCCGCGCTCGACGAGGCCCGCGACCCGGGCGAACACGGCGGGGCTGTCGGGTCCGCGGTCGCAGAGATCGCCGATGAAGACCAGCCGCCGGCCCCCGGGGTGGCGGCCATCGGCGTCATAGCCGAGCGCGGCGAGCAGGTTCCCCAGCGCATCCGGCTCGCCATGGATGTCGCCGACGATGTCGAGCGGGCCGTCGAACAGCGGCTGGAAGAGGTGGTCGCCCGGCATCAGTTCCGCAACGCCGGGATGACCCGCTCGCCGATCAGCCGCAGCGCATCGGCCGGGTCGTCGTGCACGCGGATGGCGATCTCGGTGAGGCCGGCGGCGGCGAAGTCCCTGAGGGTGGCGATCGCGGCATCGATCTGCTCGAGACCGCCGGCGAAGGAAATGTTGCGGACCATCTTGTCCACGAGGCCGGCCGGCACGTTCTCGATGCGGTCGCTGCCGCGCAGGAAGGCATCGAGGAAGTCCTTCTCGTGGGCACGCATGATCCTGAGTTCATCCGGGTCGAGGAAGGGCGCGAAGTACTTGTCGCGCAGCCAGCCGCGCAGCATCAGTTCGCGGCGTGCCTCGGCGAAGGATGCCTGCGCATCCTCCTTGATGTGCCAGGCCCAGAAATTGCTGAAGCGGAAGCCGGCCGGATCACGCCCGGCGGCACGCATTTCCGCCCTGGCATCGTCCACGAACGCCTTCATGAGCGGCACGACGAAGTCGCTGGTGATGAGGCCGTCGGCATGCTTCACCGCCATGCGCCGGCTCTGCGGGTGGTTCGAGCCGAAGTAGACGAGCGGCGGAGGATCGGTCTTCCACGCCGGCCGGTAACCCCAGACCTTGTAGACCTCGCCCTTGTAGTTCAGCGTCTTGTCGGCGGAAGCGCCCTTGAGGATCTCCAGGCATTCGCGCGCGCCACGCACCATGCGTTCGCGCTTGCCGCCGATGGCCTGCAGCACGGCGCCGCCGCCACCGACCATGATCATGGCACGGCCGCGGCTGAGCTCGTTGAGCGAGAACAGCAGGTTCGCCATCTTCAGCGGATGCAGTTCCGCCGGGCTGATGGCCATGGGCCCCATGCGGATCGTCGTGGAGCGTTCGGCCAGCAGCGACAGGGTGAAGAAGGGGTCGCGAGACCAGGCATAGTTGGCCGACCACAGGCCACGCACGCCGTAGCGCTCGGCCATCAACCCGAGTTCCAGCGCCGCCTGGGGCGAGGCAAATTCGTTGAGGATGATGTCGATTTCCATGCCCGTATCTTAGCCGCTATCCTTGCCGGCATGGCGATCCGGCGCGTGCTTCGCATGGGACATCCGCTGCTGCGGCAGGTGGCGCGCGAGCTGGCGCCCGCGGAGATCGGCGCTGCCGGCTTCCGCCAGCTGGTCACCGACATGGTGGACACGCTGCACGACTATGGAGGCATCGGCCTGGCCGCCCCGCAGGTGGGTGAATCCCTGCGTCTGGCACTGATCGAGATCAGGGGCGGCCCGACGCGCTACGGCGAGCTGGCGGCCCTGCCGCTGACGGTGTTCGTCAACCCGGTGATCGAGATACTCGATCCGGCCACCGCGGGCAACTGGGAGGGCTGCCTCTCGGTACCGGGGCTGCGCGGCTGGGTGGAGCGCCCGCAAGGGATCCGGGTGCGCTACACGAGCGACCAGCGGCAATCGAAGACACTGGAACTGCAGGGCTTCAATGCCACGGTGTTCCAGCACGAGTTCGATCATCTCGACGGGCGCCTTTACCTCGATCGCATGACCGATCTGACACGGCTGGCCTTCGAACGGGAGTTCGAGCGCTTCCATCCCTGAGCCGGCTGCGGCGGTGGTTATGAGGCCATAACGGCTTGGCCGTTCCGGCCGCAGCACCTGTCGCCTAGCATCGCCTCCCATGAACCCGGCCACGGCGCTCACCGAACATCCCCTGTCGCTCCAGAAGCTGGCCCTCGTCACCGAGCTGGCCGGCGGACTCAGCCGTGAGCAGCTCGCCTGGGCCTCCGGCTACCTCGCGGGCATCGCCGCGACCTCAGCCGCCAGGCCGGCTGCGACCACGTCGGCCACTCCGGCAGCGACGCCGGCAGCAAACCAGCTGACCATCTTGTCCGCCTCCCATACCGGCAATGGCCGCCAGCTCGCCGAGCGGCTGCTCGCGGGTGCGCGGCAGGCGGGAATCGGCGCCCGGGTGGTGAAGGCCGGCGACTATTCGCCACGCGACATCGCCCGTGAGACCCACCTTTACGTCATCGTCAGCACCCACGGTGACGGCGAGCCGCCGGAGGAGGCGCGCGCGCTGTTCGAGTACCTCGGCAGCCGGCGCGCGCCGCAGCTGCACGACCTGCAGTATGCGGTGCTCGCCCTCGGCGACTCCAGCTACACGAAGTTCTGCGAAGCAGGCCGGATCCTCGATGAGCGGCTCGCCAGGCTCGGCGCGCGCCGCCTCCTGCCGCGTGTCGATTGCGATACCGACATCGAGCGCCTGGCCGCGCCATGGATCGAGGATGCGCTGGCCCGGGTGCGCGACGCCCTGAAGCGCCAGCCGCTGGCCGAAGCACGTGCCGTGACGGCCATTGCTGCGCCTCCGGTGGCGCCGGGCCGCGCCAGCCCGCTGCCGGCGGAGCTGTTCGTCAACCAGCGCATCACCGGGCGGCAGGCGCTGCGCGACGTGCGGCACGTCGAACTGGCGGTTGCGGGCATCGGCCAGCTCTACCGGCCGGGCGATGCCATCGGCATCGTCCACCGCAATCCGGAGCCGGCGATTGCGCGCGTGCTGCGGGCAACTGGCCTGACGGGTGGGGAGAGCGTCACGCTGCAGGGCGTGACGCGCCGCCTCGAGGACAGGCTGCGCGAGGAGTTCGAGATCACCCGCATCGCGCGGCCGCTGCTCGCGGCGGTGGCCGAGCGCAGCGGTGCGGATCTGGGCGAACTCCTCGATGCGCGTCAGCCCGCGGCACTCGCCGCATTCACCGCCCGCTCGCAGCTTGCCGATGTGCTCGAGCGCTGGCCCGCCGCCTGGGATGCCGCTTCGCTGGTGGCGGCCCTGCGGCCGGTCGCCGGCCGGGTGTATTCCGTGGCATCGAGTCCCGTCGCCGTCGGTGACGAGCTGCACCTCACGGTGGCGGTGGTCGGCAGCGATGCCGATGGCCAGGGCGCCCAGGGTGCCGCTTCGGGATTCCTCGCGGCGCAGGCGGTCGGGGCCACGGTGGGGGTCTGGGTCGAAGCCAACGAGCGCTTCCGCCTCCCGGCAGATGCCTCCCGGGACATCATCATGATCGGCCCCGGAACCGGGGTGGCACCGTTTCGCGGCTTCCTGCAGGAACGGGAGGCTACGGGGGCCAGCGGGCGCAACTGGCTGTTCTTCGGTGGCCGCTCGCTGCGCGAGGACTTCCTCTACCAGACCGAGTGGCAGGCGGCGCTGCGTCGTGGCTCGCTGCATCGGCTGGACGTGGCCTTCTCGCGCGACCAGGCCCACAAGATCTACGTGCAGCAGCGGCTGCAGGAGGCCGGTGCCGAGCTGCATGCCTGGCTGGCCGGTGGTGCGCACCTCTATGTCTGCGGCGATGCAAGGCGCATGGCTCCCGATGTCCATTCCGCATTGCTCGGGATCGTGGCCCGTCACGCCGGTCTCGACGAGGAGGGCGCCGGCGAATGGCTCACCGCGCTGGCGGCCGAAGGCCGCTACCTGCGCGACGTCTACTGACATGGCCGCGGAATCCCCCGTCGAGGGCATCAAGCGTGCCAGCAGGCTGTTGCGTGGCACGCTGGTCGAGAGCCTGGCCGATGCGCATACCGGTGGCCTGCGCGAGCCGGACCGGCAGCTCATCAAGTTCCACGGCAGCTACCAGCAGGACGACCGCGACCTGCGCGAGGAGCGCGAGCGGCAGAAGCTCGAGCCCGCATGGAGCTTCATGGTGCGCACGCGCCTGCCGGGTGGCGTGTGCACGCCGCGGCAGTGGCTGGCCCTGGCGGGGCTCGCGCGGCGCCATGGCAGCGGCAGCCTGCGCCTGACCACGCGCCAGACGGTGCAGCTGCACGGCATCCTCAAGCGTGACCTCAAGACGACCATTGCCGCCATGAACGCCGAGCTGGTGGATTCCATCGCTGCCTGCGGCGATGTCAACCGCAACGTCATGGCCAGCGTGAACCCGGTGGAATCCGCGCTGCACGCGCAGGTGCACGAGTGGGCGCGCAGCCTCTCCGAGCACCTGCGGCCGCGCACCCGCGCGTACCACGAGATCTGGCTCGATGGCGAGAAGGTGGAGGGCACGCCGGAAGCGGAGCCGCTCTACGGGCCGACCTACCTGCCGCGCAAGTTCAAGGTGGGCATCGTCGTGCCGCCGCACAACGACATCGACGTGTTCTCGCAGGATGTCGGCTTCATCGCCATCGTCGAGGCGGGCCGGCTCACCGGCTTCAATCTCGTCGCCGGCGGCGGGCTGGGCATGACGCATGGCGAGCCCGCGACCTTTCCGCGGCTCGCCGACCTTATCGGCTTCCTCGAACCCGGGCGGCTGCATGAAGTCAGCGAAGCGGTGCTCGCCATCCAGCGCGACCATGGCGACAGGTCGGATCGCAAGCACGCGCGGCTGAAGTACACCATCGCCGACCGCGGCCTCGACTGGTTCAGGGCGGAGCTGGCGGCGCGCCTGGGCGGGCCGCTCGCGTCGCCACGGCCGTTCCTGCTCACCAGCCAGGGCGACCGCTTCGGCTGGATCGAGGGCGTGGATGGCCGCCGGCACCTGACCCTGCGAATCGAGTCCGGGCGGGTCGCGGGTGCGCACCTGACCGGCCTCGAACGCATCGCCGCCATACACACCGGCGATTTCCGCTTCACGCCAAACCAGAACCTCGTCATCGCCGGCGTGCCGGAAGAGGCTGTCGCGCAGATCGACCGGCTCGTCGCCGAACACGGGCTCGGCGAGGCGCTGGCCGGCACGCCCCTGCGTCGCGACGCGCTCGCCTGCGTCGCCCTGCCGACCTGCCCGCTGGCGATGGCCGAAGCCGAGCGCTACCTGCCGACCATCCTCGCGCTGATCGAGCGCCTGCTCGTGAAGCACGGTCTCGAGCGGCAACCCCTGAGCCTGCGGCTGACCGGCTGCCCCAATGGCTGCGCGCGGCCCTACCTGGCGGAGATCGGCCTGATTGGCCGCGCGCCTGGCCGCTATGTGTTGCGCCTCGGTGGCGATGCCAGCGGCCAGCGGCTGAATGTCATCTATCGGGACAACATCGACGAGGCTGCCATCCTCGAGATCCTCGACGGGCTCCTCGGCCGCTACCAGGCGCAGCGCCAGCCTGCCGAGCGCTTCGGCGACTTCCTCTGGCGCGCCGGGGTGCTGGCGGCATAGGCCGCTGCCGGACACTGCAAAAAGGTGTCAGACATATTTGTTCGCTCCAATCGATCACCTGATCTCGCGGCCCCCGACAGCAGGTCAGGCGCCCTTCGTGGCAGATGTCGTCCCTGGGCGCAGACCCGCCGCCGGGAGGCGGCCCGGCAGCTGGCTGGAGGACACCAGGCTGCCGGGGCGCGACCGCAGCAGCGGGTCCACGACAGAGGGCAGGAGACCCGTCAGCGCTGCCGACAGCGCATATTCTGCAGGGGCGGTGGCTCAGGGCGTGAGCCTGCCGGATGCCAATCGGATCGTTACCCGGAAAACAGGAAAAATATGTCAGACACCTTTTTGATGTCTGGGTGGCGTTACAGCGGCGTGATGCCAACCTCGGTGAGGAACTGGTAGGTCCCATCATAGAAGTCGGGTAAGCGGGTCGGATCGTCGGGGTCTCCCGGAGGGATGAAAATCACCATTCCCTGTCGTGCCCGTGTCAGCAGGACCCTGTAGGTATTCAGCAGATATTGCTGTCGGGCCGTGTCCCGTACGGTGGTCCAGCCGCGTGCATCGAAGCGACGCCTGGCCCAGGCGCCGTTGTGGTACCGGAGATCGGCATCCCAGTTCACGCAGATCCAGTCGAGTTCGAGCCCCTGGATCTGGAATTCCGTGGCCGCATCCTCCAGGTAGAAGCTGGATCGTGTGTCGTTGCGACCGTTCAGGAACCAGTGACAGGCATCGACCGGTGCGCGGACATCGATGGCGTGCGGCTTCAGGCGCAGGGCGCTGGAGCTGGCCACCATGCCGAATCGCTCCGAGCCACGTGCATGACGTCGAACCCAGTCCTTTGCGGCGCGAAGGTCCCGTGTGACAGCCATCGGGTACTGTGCTCCGATCTGGGACAACAGCTCGCGGGCCATGACGGAATCCGTGTCCAGCACCGCCTTTACAAATCGCGAGAGTTTCTCCGATCTGAAGGATCTCATCGAGACCGAGAGGTGCAGGTCTTCAAGGGTCTCCGTTCTGCCCCGTCGTCCCAGTTCGTCCAGGCAATTGCCGGCCGCGTACTCACTATCGGACAGCTCCGGGGAGATGAAAACATGCCAATGCGGAAAGTGACTGGCCAGTGCCTCGAGCCAGGCACCTATGCCTGCCTCTCCGTCGTTGATTTCCTGCCCACCTCCGACGAGACAGACGATGACCGCCCAATCGTCGTGCCGGTCCATATACTCGATGAGGAACTGTGGTTCGGAACGGTCAAAGCCAGCCAGACCCTTGCGTTGCTTCATGAAGTTCGCGGTCTTGCGGGCATTCCATGCACGTTGCGCTTCGTCGAAGATGACCACGCGATCATGCGGGGGCTCGGCAGAGCGGAGGGTGCGAACGCCGTCATCCCTGAAATGGTGAATGTTCTGGATGAACTGCTGGATTGGCTGCCGGATGTCGCCCTTTCGGGCCTTGATGCCTTGGGAATTCAGCCTCGCGTGCTCGTCACGGGCCAGCGCTTCCCGGAGCACCGCGACCAGGGGTCCATTTCCCGAGAGGAACACGGCATGGGTGGCATCCTCGGATCGACGATGGCGCGTCGCAAGATTCAAGCCAACCAGCGTTTTTCCCGCACCCGGCACTCCGGTGACGAACACGATGGCCTTGAACCTCGAGGCGACGCTGCGTGCAATGATCGACTCAACGGTGGCGGAAGTCTCCCGCAGATTTCTGGCGCCCGCATCGTTTCGTGAGATTGCCTCGACGCCGTGGCGAGAGTACAACGCCTGCGCTGCTTCGATGATGGTTGGCGTGGGTCGGTAACGGCCTCGTTGCCACTCCTCGCCGTCTATCGGCGGACCTGTCGCGAGCCTGATGGCCTCCATGATGTCGGCGCGCAGTGTCCTGGGTGCGGACCGGCATGGTTGGCGGGTGCCGTCGGCATGTGGAGCGGACCAGGAGGAGTCGGCGCTTGCGGCATCGGTCGCAACCAGAATCGGAAAGATGCTTGCCGATGCACTGGGTTCATGGAAGTTCTTCAGGTCAAGGGCATAGTCCCAGGCCTGGTTGACATCATCAGCCGCAAATGTGGATGCACCAACCTTGAACTCAACGGGAATCAGGGCGGCGCCACAAACCAGCACGGCATCGATGCGGGGTCGAAGCCGTGGCACCTCGAACTCGAAAATGACTGTGCCGGAGAGACCCTGGAGCGCATCCTGAAGGATGTCGATCGCGGTACGCCATGCGGCCACCTGTGCGGGAGTGACGTCAAAGGGGCTCTTCCGGGTCAGGACACCGATGATCCGGTCGGATTCGGCAAGAAGGAACGAGTCGATGGGCGCTGAGTACCAGCCAGAGCTGTCGGGCGTGGCGGGAGGGAAGGGCGACACGCAGCCAGTATGAATGAAAGGCCAACGGCAGCACCAGGGCACCGGCGAACCCGGCATCCGCCTGACTTGACCTGCGGCCGGCGTACCATCAGCCTCTACCCGATGCCAACCGACCATCCCGGAGGTAGCCCCACCATGACTCTCGTCGTCAATCCGATGACCCCGGAGTTCCGCTACGACGCCCAGGGGCTGTTCACGCGGCTGCTGCGTGAGCAACCCGTGACGCCGCTGGCGGATGGCGGCGTGCTGTTGTGCCGCCATGCGGACGTGTCCTGGGCACTGAACAGCCACGAGGTGCGCCGGCCGACGGAGTGGTCGGTGAACCGCAAGCCGGAGGGGCCGTTCCGCGATTTCGGGCGCCACAACATGATCGGCATGAACCCGCCGGACCACACGCGCTTCCGTCAGGCGATCATGCCGGCGTTCTCGCGCAAGCGCACGGATGCACTGGCACAGTTCATCGAGGACACCTGCGCCGGGCTGATCGCCCGCATGCGCGAGCGCGGGGAGGGGGACTTCATCAGCGATTTCGCCCTGCCTTTGCCGGTCACCGTGATCTGCCACCTGCTGGGGATCCCGCAGGAGGAGGAGAACCTGCTGCACGAGGGCTCGGCGGCGATGCTGGCGGGGCTGGAGATCATCGCCACGCCGGAGGAGTTCGCGCGCGCGACGGCCGGTGCCACTGCCTTGCACGATTACCTCACGGATGTGCTGCGGCTGCGCGAGCGCAACCTGGGCGACGACCTGCTGAGCCTGCTCCTGCGCAACGAGCGCGACCACAAGCTGTCGCGGGAGGAGATCGTCTGGGCGGCGATCACGCTGCTCATGGCCGGGCACGAGACCACCACGCACCTGCTGGGCAATGGACTGCTGGCGTTGATGCGCAATCCCGGGAGCTGGAAGCGGCTGCAGGCGGACCCCGGGCTGGCGGAGAATGCGGTGGAGGAATTCCTGCGCTACGACCCGCCACTGTACGTGCTGTTCCGGCAGGCGGCGCAGGACGTCGAGATCGGGGGGCAGCCGATCGCGGCAGGCACCTTCCTCATGCTGTCGCTGGCCGCAGCCAACCGCGATCCGCGCCATTTCGACCAGCCCGACGTGCTCGACCTCGGTCGCGCCAATGCCCGCGACAACCTCAGCTTCGCTGCCGGCCGCCACCTCTGCGCCGGTCATGCGCTGGCGCGGCTCGAGGGGCGCATCGCCTTTCGCCAGCTCACTGAACAGCTGGCGGATGTGCGCCTTGCGGCCGATCCGGTGCCACGCGAGGGTGTGATGTTCAAGGGATATCACTCGCTGCCGGTGCATTACCGCTGGGCACCGCACACGGTGCCTGCGAGTGCATGACCGGGCGTCGGCAGGCGACGGCGTGACCGGCGCTTGAAGACGCTGCTTGCGCTGCTCGTCGCTGCCGCGCTCCTGGCTGGTGCCGGCTGGCTGTGGCCGCGGCTTCAGGCTGGTTTCCAGACCGAAGCGGGGGCGGTGGATGCAGCCGGGTCCGGACAGTCCGAAGACCTCGTCCTGGATGGCCGCGTCATGCGCGTCATCGACGGCGATACGCTCGAGGTGCGGCTCGGCAGCGGGCCGGAGCGCATCCGCCTCTACGGCATCGATACCCCCGAGGCGCGCGCCCCCGGCGGCCGCGAGGCGACCCAGGCACTGAAGCGGCTGGTTGCTGCCGGCGCGGTGGCGGTGGCGCCGGTCAGCGATGACCCTTACGACGCCTACGATCGCCTGATCGCGGTGCTGTACGTCGGCCGCCTCAACGTCAACGAGCAGCTGCTCGCCGATGGCCATGCCTGGGCTTATCGCCGGTACCTGGGCCAGATGGATGGCGACACCCGCTACTGCGAGCTGGAGGCCACCGCCCGGGCTGGCCGACGCGGGCTCTGGTCGCTGCCGCATGAGCGCTGGGTGCCGCCCTGGATCTGGCGCGAGCGCCAGAAGGCTGGCCTCGGCGCACGGGTGCCGTCGAAGGACTACTCGCTCGAAACGGCGCAGGACTGTATTGCCGCAATCGGCAAGAGCCATGAGCAGCCGTCAGCCAGCGCCTCGTCGCCCGGGGTGGCGGAGCCGGGGAACGACCACCGGGCAGGTTGCGACATCAAGGGCAACATCAACAGCAAGGGTGCGCGGATCTACCATCTTCCGGGCACCAGCAGCTATGCAGCGACAAGGATCGACACCAGCCGGGGCGAGCGCTGGTTCTGCAGCGAGCAGGAAGCCCGGGCGGCGGGTTGGCGTGCACCGGGGACAGGACCATGAAGCGAGGCTGGAAATGCGGCTGGTGGCTGGCGGGAGTGTTGTTGCTCGGCGCCTGTGGACGGCAAGCCCCGGCACCGGTGAATGCATTGCCGGCGAGTCACCCGCCGCTGGACGACGGGGCCGCGGCCACCCCTGCGCTGCCACCGGAGACGGTCCTGGCGCGCGCAGGTGACGTGGTCATCACCGTGGCCGATGCCGATGCGGCACGGGCGCTGATGCCAGCCGGCGACCGGCTGGAGATCGCGGCGTCCGCGGCAGCTGTCGACGACTTCGTGCGATCGCTGGTGGACCAGCGCCTGATGGCGGCTGCGGCGCGTCGCGCTGGCATGGCGCAGGACCTGCCTGCGGGAAGTGCGGACGAGCAGCGGCGCGAGCTGGCCCGTCGCTG
>JAANMW010001438.1_pt1 | contig 25017 bp, 21 predicted proteins | sample 7279671 | NCBI WGS metagenome assembly JAANMW01 (sample SAMN14094541, study PRJNA606508) | bioreactor metagenome | isolation source: A lab-scale SPAN reactor treating ammonium-rich wastewater day 247 | place: Ireland: Galway | collected 2017-09-19 | reverse complement strand
GCAGGCGCTGGCCTTGCGCCTGGCCTTGGCCAAGGCCCGTGCTGTGGCCGCGCAGCACCCCGAGGCCGTGGTGATTGGCTCCGACCAGGTGGCAGACCTGGCCGGGCACGCGCTGGGCAAGCCCGGCACGCACGAACGGGCCACGCAGCAACTGCGCCAGATGAGCGCACAGACCGTCGTTTTCCAGACCGCTGTAGCGGTGGTGTGCCAGGCCACAGGCTTTGAGCAGGTCGAACTGGCGGCCGTCGAAGTGCGCTTTCGCCTGCTGAACGATGGCGAAATCGAACGCTACCTGCACGCCGAGCAGCCCTACGATTGCGCTGGTAGCGCCAAGAGCGAGGGCCTGGGCATCAGCCTGCTCGACGCCATTGCCAGCGATGATCCCACCGCCTTGGTGGGCCTGCCGCTGATCCGCACCTGCCGCATGCTGCGCGCCGCTGGACTGGTGTTGCCATGACCGCACCCACAGACAACAAGTTCGGCACCCTGTACTTGGTGCCTGCACCGCTCGACTTTGGCTGCGACACCCAAACGCCGCTGCAGGACAGCCTGCCCAACGCTACGCTGGCCACCGCCGCACGGCTGACGCACTGGATTTGCGAAAACGCCAAAAGCGCACGCGCCTATTTGAAGCGTGTGGATGCCCTGTACCCGCTGGTCCTGCCGCTGCAAGAGCAGACCATTACCGAATTGCCGCGCGAAGTGCACAAAAAAGGCGACCATGGCGGCAAAGGCTCGGCCGTTTTCGACGCACGCCCGCTGCTGGCCGCCGCGCTGGACGGGCACGACATGGGCCTGGTGAGCGAAGCGGGCATGCCCGCTGTGGCCGACCCCGGCAGCTCCGTAGTGCGCGCCGCGCACGAGCTGGGCATCACCGTGGCGCCCTTGGTGGGACCGGTGTCGCTGCTGCTGGCATTGGCCGCAAGCGGCCTGAGCGGGCAGAACTTTGCTTTTGTGGGCTATCTGCCGCAGGACGCTGACGAACGCGCCCAGCGCATACGGGCCCTGGAAACGCTGGCCCTCAAAACCGGGCAGACGCAATTGTTCATCGAAACGCCCTACCGCAATGCCGCCCTGCTGCAAGCCCTGCTGCACACCCTGCAGCCAGGCACACGCCTATCGGTCAGCAGCGGCCTGACGCTGGCGGAAAGCGCCACGCGCAGCCAAAGCGTGCAGCAATGGCGCCACAAACCTGGCGGGCCCGACAAACACACACCGGCGGTGTTTGCCATCGGGCGCTGATCTCAGTGCAGGGGCAGACAGGGGTGCCGATGGGGTCCGTCAGTGGCCACCGTGCACCAGGCTGCTGACCAGGGTCACAACGCCCATGCCAATCAGCAGCATGGCAATTTGCAGGGCAGTTTCCCGCGCTGACAAGCGCTTTTGCAGTTGCGGAATCAGGTCGGCCAAAGCCACATAGACAAAACTGCTGGATGCCACCACCAGAAAGTACGGCAGCCAGTCGTGCAGCCGCTCCAGCAAAAAATAGCCGGCCAGACCGCCCAGCGCCGTCACCGCGCCGGCCAGCGACACCTTGAGCAGCGCCACGCGGCGGTTGGCGCTGCTTTGCAACAGCACCACCAGGTCGCCCATGTGGTGCGGCACCTCGTGCGCGAGCACCGACACGGCAGCGATCAGCCCCAGGCGCATGTCGGCAACAAAGGCCGAGGCAATCAGCACGCCGTCGCCAAAGCAGTGCACGCTGTCGCCGGTCAGCACCGTCCAGCCGCCCACACGCGGACCGCCCGCAGGGTGGTGATGGTGCGCATGGCTGTGCCCATGGGCGTGCCCGTGGTCATGGGCAGACTGCGCCTCGCCATGCTCGTGACCGTGGTGCCAGAGCTCGGCCTTTTCCAGCATGAAAAAGAACACCACGCCGACCAACAAGGTGGCAAACAGGTCTTGTGCGCCGGCCTGGCTTTCAAACGCCTCCGGCAACAAGTGCATGAAGGCCGTAGCCAACAAGGCGCCCGCGGCCAGGCTCAAAAGATGCTGCGGCCCGACACCCCCCGAGACCCCCCCCAGGCCAGCGCGCAAGAGCCACGCGGCCAGCCACACGCTGCCAATGCCCGACGCCAAAGTGGCCAAAATGATTGCTATTAATGTCATAGCTATATGCGCTTACCCTGTATGGCCTATTGGCCTTTTTCATTAAAACTCAATACCCTGACGCAACCCGCCACTGCGCTCCCCTCAACACCAAAAAAGCCGCCCTGCCGTGGCGGGGCGGCTGTGTCATTGCAGCCTGGGCCAGGGCTGCGCTGGCGTAGCATCTGTCACTGCGCAGGCATTACCTCACGCCCAAGTACCAGTCACGGCCTCCATTAACCAACGCCGTTCGCCTTGAACCAGGCCAGCGCCCGCTTCCAGCCATCCTCGGCCGGCCCCTGGCGGTAGCTGGGGCGGTAGTCGGCTTGGAAGGCATGGGGCGCATCAGGGTAGACCACAAACTCGGACGCCTTGGCTGGGGCAGAACCCTTCGCCAAGGCAGCTTTCATCTTATCAACCGTGTCAAGAGGGATACCGCCATCTTGCCCGCCATACAACCCCAGCACCGGGGCCTTGAGGATGGGTGTGATGTCGATGGGCTGCTGGGGTGTCAGTGCGCTGGCACTGCCCACCAGGCGGCCATACCAGGCGACGCCGGCCTTCACCGGGCCGTGTGCGGCATACAGCCAAGTGATGCGTCCGCCCCAGCAAAACCCGGTGACGGCAGCGCGCGCGGTGTCGCCGCCATGCTGTCCGGCCCAGGCCAGCGCACCGTCCAGGTCGGCCATGACCTGGGCATCGGGCACCTTGGCGACCAATTCAGACATGAGCTTGGTGATTTCGCCGTACTGGGTGGCATCGCCCTGGCGGGCATAGAGTTCGGGGGCAATGGCCATGTAGCCCGCCCGGGCCAGGCGACGGCACACGTCGGCAATGTATTCGTGCACGCCAAAAATCTCGTGCACCACCAGCACCACGGGCAACCCGGTTTTGCCTGCAGGCGCCGCACGGTAGGCGGGCACCTGGAACCCGTCCACCGTGTAGTGGATGCGCCCGGTATCGAGCCCGTCGGCTGGGGTGGAAATGGCGGTCTGCGCCATCAGCGGTGCTGCGGCAGCAGCATAACCCAGGCCCGCCGCAGATTGCAGCACCGTGCGGCGGCTGGCACCGGCCTCGGTGCTGCGTCCGGGCAGCAGCGCATGGACCTCAGAGCAAATTTCTTCAAGCGGCATGGGGTTCTCCTGAAAAGGGGGCGTTCAAGTCTAGGCCCTGCAAGACCTTTGCGCTGGCGTGCACGGCAAGACCGCGCTTTGCCACGGGTAGCGGAGAGCCCTGCCTGGCGCTGCAGCGCAAACCGTCGTATCGTTGGCACCAACGCTGTCTTTGTCAGACCCCACCATGCGCATTTTGCTCACGGGCTCCACCGGCTTCATTGGCCACACACTGCAAGCCGCCCTGGAGGCGGCAGGCCACACCGTGCACGGCGGCGCCTCGCCACGCAGCGCTGGCGCCCAGCACGGCCTGGTGCCCATGGATTTTGCACGCGACACCACGGCCGCCCCCTGGCTGCCCCGGCTGCAGGGCATCGACGCCGTGGTCAACGCCGTGGGTGTGCTGCGCGACACCCGCGCGAGACCCATCGACGCCGTGCACCGCGACACGCCCATCGCCCTGTTTGGCGCCTGCGCCCAGGCCGGGGTGCAGCGCGTGGTGCAGATTTCGGCACTGGGCATTGACGGCAGCGACACCCGCTACGCGAAGACCAAACGGGCCGCCGAGACACACTTGCAGGCGTTGGCCGCACAGGGCGCGCTGCGCCCCGCCATCCTGCGGCCCAGCGTGGTGTATGGCAAAGGCGGCGACAGCAGCGCGCTGTTCATGAACTTGGCACGCCTGCCCGTGGCACTGTTCCCCGGCCCGGTGCTCGATGCGCGGGTGCAACCCGTCTCCGTGCACGACCTTGCCGCAGGCGTGGTCGCCCTGCTCGGTCCGGCCCTGGAGCAGACAGGCGTCATCGAATGCACCGGACCTGAGGCGCTCACCATGGGCGCCTTCATCGCCAGCCTGCGCCAGCAGCTCGGTCACAGCCCCGCCATGGTGCTGCGCCTGCCCCAACTGCTGACAAACATCAGCGCCCGCCTGGGCGACGCCGTGCCCGCCTCGCCCTGGTGCAGCGAAACCCTGGCCATGCTGGGCAGCGACAACGTGGGCAACCCGGCCGTGTTTGAGCAGTTGCTGGGGCGGCCCGGCGTGCATTACAGCCAACTGGTGGCTACCGCCTGGTGCTGATGGCAGGCGTGCACACTGCTACAAAATTCAAGTCAAATCGGCCTCTAGCGGTTACTGACAAAGCGTTAGCAGCTAGAAAACAAATAGCAACTAAAACACCCCCAGCGCCAGCCCTGCGGCCAAGGCCTCACCCAGTGCCCGGCAGTGCTCCCGATCTTCGCTGCTGATTTGTTTGGGCGCCAAAATCGCCTCGGGTGTCTGGGCGTGGGTGCAAATGATGAGCGGCTCGGCCACCGCCTTGAGCCGCCAACCCGTGGCAATACGCGCCATCTGCCGCGCCGCGCTGCTGCCATCGCTGCCTGCGCACACCATGCTGGCGTAAGGGCGGCCATTCACCCGGCCCTGCACCGGGTAGTAGCTGCGGTCAAAAAAATCCTTCATCAGCCCGCTGATGGCAGCCAGGTTTTCAGGGGTGGCAAACAGATACCCATCTGCCGCCAGCACATCGGCGGGACCCGCATCGGTGGCAGGCAGCAGACGCACCCGCACGCCGCCCTCGGCTGCGGCACCATCGCGTGCTGCCTCTGCCATCTGCCACGTGCCCCCGGTCAACGAGTGGTAAACGATCAGCAGGGTTTTCAGCGCGGCCATGGCAACCGCTACAGCGCCATCGACGGACGCAGGGCCATCGCTGCGCGCCAGCGCAGCAACTCAGGGTGCTGATCGCCCGGCTTGCGCTTGACGATGCGGGCGAAGTCCACGGCCACCACGGCGGTAATGTCGGCCACACTGAACCGATCCGTCGCCACAAACTCGCGGCCCGCCAGGCGCACGTTCAGCAGGTCAAAAAACTGATCGACCCGCGCCAACCCACGCTCTGCCAGCGCGGGGATCTGCGGATAGTTCACCGCGCCGGGCAGCGCGCGGTTGGCCATGGCGGGTGCGCTGTTGCGCAGCGCCTCGGCAATGGCCAGCAGGCCTTCGAACTCCATGCGCCAGTTCCAGCTGGCAACCTCGGCTTTTTCCTCGGGCGTGGTGCCCAGCAAGGGCGGCTCGGGATAGCGCGCCTCCAGGTAGGCGGCAATGCCCGCGTTGTCAGCCAGCAGCAGGCCTTCGTCGGTACGCAGCGCGGGCACGGTGCACTGCGGGTTGATCTGGCGGTAGGCATCGCCCAACTGCTCGCCGGTGCGCAGGTCGATGGCAATGGTGTCGTGCGGCACACCTTTTTCAGCGAGAAAAATGCGCGCCCGGCGCGGGCTGGGCGCCGTGGCGCAGTCGTACAGGGTGATCATGGCAAGGTCTCCTTCTGCAGGGCAGGGCTCAAGCCGCTGGGGCCAGCTTGTCCTGGGTTTGGGTGTCAAAGTCGCTGGCGTCGTGCCGCTCGTGCAGCTGGCTGGCGGGGTCGCCAAACACACGGTTCACCTTGCGGCCACGCTGCACCGCGGGGCGCTTGGCAATCTGGTTGGCCCAGCGCAGCACATGGGTGTATTCGTGCACCTGCAAGAACTCGCCCGCCTCGTACAGCTGCCCCTTGGCCAGCGCGCCGTACCAGGGCCAGATGGCCATGTCGGCCACGGTGTAGTCGCTGCCCGCGATGTATTCGTGCTGCGCGAGGCGCTTGTCCAGCACATCCATTTGGCGCTTCACTTCCATGGCGAAACGGTCGATGGGGTATTCGAACTTCTCTGGCGCATAGGCATAAAAGTGCCCAAATCCACCGCCCAGAAAGGGCCCGCTGCCCATCTGCCAGAACAGCCACGACAGGCACTCGGCCCGCTGGGCAGGCTCCTGGGGCAAAAAAGCGCCAAACTTCTCGGCCAGGTGCATCAATATGGCGCCAGACTCGAAAACCCGGATGGGATGGGCGGCATCACTGCGGTCCAGCAGCGCCGGAATCTTGGAGTTGGGGTTCACCGCCACAAAACCGCTGCCAAACTGCGCACCTTCATGGATGCGAATCAGCCAGGCGTCGTACTCGGCCCCGCTGTGGCCCAGCGCCAGCAGCTCTTCAAGCATCACCGTGACTTTGACGCCGTTGGGCGTGGCCAGCGAGTACAGCTGCAGCGGGTGCTTGCCCACCGGCAGCTCCTTGTCATGCGTGGCGCCCGAGATGGGCCGGTTGATGCTGGCGAATTTTCCGCCGTTCTCCTTGTTCCATTGCCAGACGGCGGGCGGTGTGTAGGGGGATGGATTGGTCATGTGCGAGGACTCCGTGGGCAAATCAGGGGTGGCTAGTGCAGTGCCGCCAACGAATCGAAAAGTGTACGGTGCCCTGCCGTAAATACCTTGCCGCCCCTTCGGAAGCACCTCTGGCGACTTGGGGAATGCGGAGCACACCGCCGTGCGGCGCGGTGTTGGCTTCGGTACCTGCAGTTGCCACCCGTGCGCGCGTGCGCCGCTCCCAATGGCAGACACAGTAAGCTGCAACCACCACGTTCTGGGCACCAACGCATTGCAATTGCAGCCACATACCAATGATCAGCCTCGCTCCCTTCACTTTTTTCGCCAGCCTTGAACCCCAGATGCAGGCCGCCCTGGGCCTTGCCCTGTTGCTTTTGGCGGCTGTCGCGGCGCGGTTGCTGGCGCTCTGGGTAATTGCGCCCAGCCTGCAGCGCCTGCGCTTGCACGCGGGGGCATGGCCGATGGAAATACTGCTGCACGAAGGCGTCCTCCATCGCCTGGCACGGCTGCTGCCCTGGCTCGTGGTGAGCGCTGGAGTGGTGTATGTGCCGCACCTGAACGCCAGATTTGCGACCGTACTGAGCAACATCGCGCTGGCGTTCATCGCCATCCAGATCGTGGCAGCGCTGATGGCCATGCTCGATGCCCTGCTGTCGCTACAAGAGAAATACAGCCGCGAGAAAGGCGACCAGGCTTCAGCGCACAAGGTGCGCTCGATCAAGAGCTATGTGCAGTTGGGCAAACTCATGCTGATTCTGGCCGGCGCCATTGTTTCTGTGGCCCTGCTGCTGGACCGCTCTCCCCTGATCGTGCTCTCGGGCCTGGGCGCCATGTCTGCCGTGCTGATGCTGGTGTTCAAGGACACCATCCTCTCGTTCACTGCGGGCGTGCAACTGTCGTCCAACGACATGCTGCGCATCGGCGACTGGATCGAGATGCCGCAGGTGGGCGCCGACGGCGACGTGATCGACATTGCGCTGCACACCGTGAAGGTGCAGAACTGGGACAAAACCATCACCACCATTCCCACCTGGCGGCTGATGAGCGAGAGCTACCGCAACTGGCGCGGCATGAGCGAATCGGGGGGGCGGCGCATCAAGCGCACCCTGCGGATCGACGTGAACTCGGTGCGCTTTCTCGATGCCGAGCAGATGGCCTACTTCTCCAACTTTGCGCTGCTGCAGGACTACATGCAGGCCAAGCGCACTGCTGTCGAGCAAACCAACGCTGCCGCGCGTGCAGCGCTGGGCGAGCGCGTCGAGCTAACGGCCAACCAACGCCATCTGACCAACATCGGCACCTTTCGCGCTTACGTACTCGCCTACCTGCAGGCCCATCCCGACATCCACCAGGACATGACGCTGATGGTGCGCACCCTGGAGCCCACCGCCGAGGGCGTGCCACTGGAGGTGTACTGCTTCACCGCCACCACCAAGTGGGCGGTGTACGAAGGCATCCAGGGCGACATCTTTGACCACCTGCTGGCGGTGCTGCCGGAGTTTGGCCTGCGCCTGTACCAGCACCCCAGCGGCCACGACTTCCGTGCCAGCCTACCGCAAGGGAATCGATAAAATACTCAAAATAAATAGCTGCTAACGCTTATGCAGTAAGCGCAAGAGCCCGATTTTACCTGGTATTTCTGCGCAAACCGCTGTCGCAACAGCCCTGCAGCGCGCGGACCGAAAAACGGTGGTAAGCGAACGCGACGATCGCCGCCACGAAGCCCGATGCGGCTCCAACACCCCATGCCCAGCGCGGCCCCAATCGGTGAGAACAGATTCATGGAAGAGGACGGTATCCGGATTCACTGTCTTACAGAGCCCGCGTGGTTGGAAAAAAACTGCGCCCTGCGCTGTCTGGGTGGGTCGCGTCGGCACGAACGATCAGATTCTGTTCTTTTTTTCACCGTCCACGACAGCGCCACTGCAACGGCGCTGCCGCCGACTACAGCAGTAGGATTGGGTCGTCATTGGACCCCTCCGGCGCTGGCGGCTCAGGAGCCCACGGCGCCGGGCGCTCGCCAATCTGCTGGCGCCACATGGCGTAGTACAGGCCACGCTGCTCCAGCAGTGCGGTGTGGCTGCCCGACTCCACGATGCGGCCTTTTTCCAGCACAAAAATGGTCTGCGCATGCAGGATGGTCGAGAGCCGGTGCGCAATGAGAATGGTGATGCGCGTGCTCTCGGTGGACAGGCGCCGCACGGTGTCGGTGATCTGCTCCTCCGTCAACGAATCCAGCGCCGACGTGGCCTCGTCAAAGATCAGCAACGGCGGCTGGCGCAACAGCGCGCGGGCGATCGACAGCCGTTGCTTTTCACCGCCCGACAGGCGCACGCCCATCTCGCCAATCGGCGTGTCCAGTCCCTCGGGCGCTTTGGCCAGCAGGTGGGCGCAAGCCGCCTGCTGCATGGCGGCGACGATTTCAGCGTCGCTGGCGTCGGCTTTCACCACCTGCATGTTCTCGCGCAGGGTGCCGGCAAAAAGGTGCGTCTCCTGCGTCACAAAACCGATCTGGCGGCGCACCTCGTTGTAGCGCAGTTGGGCGGTGGAAGTGCCGTTGTAGAAAATGGCGCCACTGCCCGGCGTATACAACCCCACCAGCAGTTTGACCAGCGTGGATTTGCCCGAGCCCGACGGCCCGACAAAGGCCACCGTATCACCCAGCTCTGCGCTAAAACTCACCCCATCGAGCGCATTGTCCGGAGCGCCCTGGTGCTTGAAGACCACGTTGCTGAAACGTACCTGGCGCACCGGCCCAATGTGCACCGAGTCCTTGGGGCGGCGCTCCACCGGTTTTTTCATCAGCGCTTCAAAGTTGAGCAGCGACGCCTCGGCCTCGCGCCAGGCCAAAATGATGTTGCCCAGCTCTTGCAGCGGCGCAAAGATGGCGACCGAGATGAACTGCATGGCGATCAGCTCGCCGGTGCTCAGCACGTCCTTGAAAATCAGCCACAGCAGTGCGAACAGGATGGCGAGCTTGAGCAGGCTCAGCGTAGTGCCTTGCAAAAAGGACAGCAGGCGGATGCGTTTGACCTTCTGCATCTCCAGCGCAAAAATCTTCTGCGTTTGCGCCTGCAGCCGCCGAATCTCCGGAAACGTCAGCCCCAGGCTTTTGATCAGCTCGATATTGCGCAGCGACTCGGTGATGAAGCCCGAGCTGCGGTTGGTCTCGCGCACGATGGAGCGCTGCTGACTCTTGATTTCGCGGCTGAGCAAGCCCGTGAGCCCGCCCAGCACCAGCACGCCGATCAAAAACACCGGCACCAGCGCCCAGTGCCGCGTCACCGCATACCAGATCAGAAAGCCCACACCCACGAAAGCGGCGAACACGGTGTTGATGAAGGCGTTGATGAAACGCTCGCTGTCTTGCCGCACCTTTTGCAGCAGCGAAAGCGTTTCACCGCTGCGCATTTCGGCAAATTCCTGGAACTTCAGGCGCATCACCTGGCGCAGCCCATCGTTAAAAATTTGCGTGCCCAGCTTTTGCACCACCAGCCGCGTGACATATTCCTGCAGCGTTTTGGCCAGGCGCGAGAGCACCGCCACCCCCACCGCCAGACCCAGCAGGCGCAGCACGCCCGAGATCAGTTCGTCGTCGCTTTTGCCTGCCGGGTGCACGGCATAGCCGTCAATGATCTTGCCAAAAATGATCGGGTCCACCAGCGCCAGCACCTGGCTGACGGCCGCCAGCAGCAGCGCCAGCAACGCCAGCTTGCCGTGGGGGCGCAGGTAGGTCCAGAGGATGTGCATGTGGGTCGTCTCCTGCGGGGTGGATGGCCGTCGTGCAAGGCGGTGCGCGCGCCGTTCGCCTGGGGCAATGCCCTGTGCATTGTGGCGAAGTCCACGCGGTGCAGGCGAGAGAAATAGATAAAAGGTAACGGCCGGGGGCCGCCTGTATCCAACGCGCCCGGCTGGCCGCCCCCCCCCCCTCACATCGACGGATCGATCAGCACCTTGGCGCCCGTGTTGCGCGGGCCATAGAAGGCGATGGCGTCAGCGCTCAATGCGCCGGCCAGCGATACGGTGCGTGCGTAGTGGCTGGCAAACGTGGTCTTCAGCTCGGCGACCACACGGTCGCGCAGCGCCTGTGACGCTGCGCCCCCGATTTTTTCCAGGAAAGGAAACAGCAACCAGCCACCCACACCCCAGGCCATGCCGAAGGTGCGCTGGATTTCTGTGGGGCGGGTGTCCAGGTGGCCATACAGATAGACCTGCTTGTGCACTGCCGAGCCATAACGGCTGTATTCCTTGGCGGTGCGATTGATGGCGCTTTCCATGCATTGCAGGATCTGCCCGGCCAGCGTGCCGCCGCCTGTGGCGTCGAACGCCATCGTGGCGCCGGTGGCCGCCAGCGCGTCGGTCAGATCGGCCATGAACCCCGGCGCACTGCTGTCGCACACATATGGGGCGCCGATCTCGCGCAGCACCGCCGCCTGCTCGGGCTTGCGAACGATATTGACCAGACCAATCCCATCTTTCTGACAGACTTTGTTGAGCATTTGGCCAAGGTTGCTGGCCGCAGCGGTGTGCACCAGCGCCGTATGACCTTCTCGCTTCATCGTCTCGACCATGCCCAGGGCGGTCAGCGGGTTGACAAAGCACGATGCCCCTTGCGCTGCCGTGGTGCCCGCCGGCAACGGCAGGCACTGTGCGGCAGGCATGGCCCGGTACTGCGCATACATGGCGCCGCCAATGACGGCCACCGTGCGGCCAAGAAGCGCCTGGGCGGCCGCAGCGGCACCGGCAGCCACCACCAGGCCAGCGCCCTCATTGCCTACCGGCATGCTGTGGCCCAGGCGCGCGGCCAGGCCAGGCATGGCGCGTTCGGGGATGCGGGCGGTGACCACCGGCCGCTGGGCACTACCGGCAACCTGCACGGTGGAGAGATCGGCGGGCCCGAAAAGCAGGCCCATGTCTGACGGGTTGATCGGTGTCGCCTGCATCTGGATCAACACCTCGTCAGGCCCCGGAACGGGAACGGGCGTTGGTTCCAGGCTGATCTGCAAGCGGCCGTCGGCCTGCACGAGCGAGCGCAATTGCAGGGCGGTAGAGGGGATGGATGGGTGCATGGAGGACTCTCGGTGGGGTTACGCCGCTGTCTTGGCGGTCTGGCGGCCGGTATCGTGGGAGGCATCTCACCACGGGGATGCGGCTCGCCGCCACGCGGCAACTTTCATTGTCGATCAGGCGGCTATCGTCTGCCCGGCGTTTCCGAAAAACCCCCAACGAGTCCGGCAGTGACCGCGCCCCCCGGATTCGCGCGCCCCTTTGCGAGAGTGGTACTGCGGTGATTTTTTGGGAATGCGCACCCTGGGCAGCAACAACCAGCGTGCCGACTTGCTCACACCCTGCGCGCAGGGCTTGCCTGCAGCCTTCAATCTACGCAAACACCACCGACTCCACAGACGCCACGGCTTGAAAAGCAGGCCGGGCAAAGAAGTAACCCTGCATCAGGTGGATTCCGGCGTCGCGCAGGGCATCACGCTCGGCAAGCGTTTCAACGCCCTCGGCAATCACCTGTATGTTCATTTCTTCGCACATCCGCACCAGGCTGCGCACGATGGTGCGGCGGGATCGGTCGGCATCCACATTGCGCACCAGGCCCATATCCAACTTGATGAGGTCGGGCTGAAAGTCGGCCAGCAGGGACAGGCCTGCGTAACCGGCGCCAAAATCATCGATGGCGGTCTTGAAACCGCAGCGCTTGTACTCGCGCAGGATCTCGGCAAACCAGGGGCCGTCTTCGACCCTCTCGCCCTCCGTCACCTCGAAGATGATGTGTTCCAGCGGGAAATGGTGCGTGCGGGCGGCTTCCAGCGTCGTGCGGATGCACAGCTCGGGCTTGTAAATGGCATTGGGCAGGAAATTGATCGACAAGCGTTCGGTCATGCCCAGCGCACTGGCGCCCTTGATCGCCTTGACCCGGCAAGCCTGGTCAAACCGGTAGCGGTTGTCGTCGTTGACCTGTGCCAGCACGGTGGCGGCGCCCTCCCCCTGCGGTCCGCGCACCAAGGCCTCGTGCGCGTAGATCGTGCGGCGCTCAAGATCCACAATGGGCTGGTAGGCATATTCAAAGCCAAAGTCCAGCCGCGCACCTTTGCCGCAGTCTTCGCAGTCTCGCGGCGTTCCTTCAAGGGGCGCGAAACCGATAGGAAAGGATGCGTTGGTGCGAACAGATGTATGGATGGTCATGGCGGCTGGTTACCTTTGGTGAATTCATGCCTGAAGCACGCAACGCCCCAGGATGTTATGGGGCACTTTAACGCTGTCAGCGACCTCTGCGGTCGCAGCCGCCACAGCAGCCCCTGAAGACCGGCTGATCAACGCGATGAAAGACCACCGCGCCACAGCCACAAGGCACTGGCGGCCAAGAGCACCGTCGCGATGGCGCTGGCCCAAGTCAACGCATCCCACCCGGCAACGGGTGCGTTCCCAAAAAATCGCACCAGAAGCGGACCGGCAATCTGACCAACGGCAAAACCTGCGGTCATGCGTGCCAACAGGGGCGTCGGGTTCGATGGCATCCGCTGCCGCGCCCACTGGAGACCCGCCATGGTGGCGACCATGAAAGTGCCGCCGACCAACACAGCCGAAGCCGTCAACGTCCACAAGGCGTTTTGGCACAGTGGAAGCAAAGTACCCACCGCCATGACAGCCTGGGCCGCAGCCCAGACTTTTCTGCGGGGCCAGGCGGACAGCCAACCAGACGCCAAAGCCACCGACAGGGCCGCCGCCACACCAAAAAGGGGCCAGGTCAGACCAAAGACCAAGGGGTCAGAAACAAGTTGCCTTGCCATGGTTGGCAAGTACGTTGCGGGGATGATGTAGCCAAACCCAAACACAGCGTAGCAAACAACCAGCCCCCAATTGCCCGCACCCGATGGCGGCCCAGGCCCCCGATGGACACTGGTGTGGGCGCGCTGCGGCGCAAAAGCGGCCGCTTGCACGGCAAGACTGCGCAGCACATAAACAGCCCCCGCAGCCGCCATGGCTGCCAGCTCGATCCACAGCCACCGGGCAGGCTGATGTCCGCCGAGCCAGGCCATGGCACCGGTCAGCGCAATCCCCACGCCCACACCGGTGTACATCCAGCCACCCAAAGAGGTGGTCTCTCTGCGGGCCAGTTCGAGCAGGCACCAACTGCTTGCGCACACCAGCACCCAGGCACTGAAGACGCCGGCACTGCCGCGCAAAACCACGCCCAGCCAAGGGACAGAGGCATGCGCCCAGGCCATGCACGCCGTCGTCAGTGCCACACCGATCAGCCCGACCCGGATACCGCTTTGCGGCGCCCGCGCAAACCACGGCGCCGTCAACGCCCCCACCAGATAGCCGAAATAGTTGGCGGCCGCCCATTCGGTTCCGGTGACTGCGTCCAGGCTTGCATCGCGCAGCATCAGCGGCATGAGCGGCGTGAAAGCAAACCGCCCAATCCCCATCGCGATGGCAAGAGAGACAAGACCGGTGATGACAATCGTCCACGGTGAGGGTTGATGGGAGGGGCGCGTGGGCATCAAAAAAATGGGGTCAAAAGCAAAGTGCAGCACCCTGGGTTTCACCGGAGAAGGGCATTACCCAGGGGTCATCTAGAAATTTTCTTGCAGCAGCAGCGGCCATTACGCCATCGGTGCACCAGCACCCGCCACGCGCCACGCGCCACGCGCCTGGGTATCACCCCCACAGCCGCACCACTGCGGCGGCACCCGCCCCCAGCACCACCACCAGCAAAAACGGCCAACGCAACCACAACGCAAGCGCCGCAGCCGCGAGTGCCGCTAGCCGCGCATCCAGCACCAGCGCGGTGCCCGCAGCAAAGGTGTTCATCACCGTCAGTGCCGACAGCAGCGCCACCGTGATGGCCCCGGCCACGCGCGTCATCCGGGGGTTGCCCAGCCAGCGGGCCGGCACGGCGTAGCCCGAGAGTTTGGTGAGGTAGGTAACGGCAGCACCGACCAGGATGGCGAACCAGAGGGTCATGGTGCGGTCCCCTCTGCCGCGCCAGAGACCACCGGCGCAGCCTCGGGTACCCACCAGCCCCAGGCCGCGCCGACCGCAGCAGCGACAAGGATGGGCAAGCCGGGCGGCAGCAAGGGCAGAGCGAGCGCCGTAACCACGCCACTCAACACCGCCAGCGCCACGGGCTCGCGCTGGCGCAGGCGCGGCCAGAGCAGGCCGAGGAAGGCGGCGACGGCCGCGCCATCCAGCCCCCAGCGGCGCGGGTCGCCCAGGGCGTCGCCCAGCCAGGCGCCGACAAAGGTGAACAGGTTCCACAGCACGAAGATGCCCAGGCCCGCGACCCAGAAGCCGCGGCGCTGCTCATCCGGCGTGGTCTGGCCTGCGGCGGTGGCGGTGGATTCGTCGATGGTGACCTGGGCGGCCAGCCATTTGCGCCAGCCCTGGGGTTGCAGCATGTGGTTCATCTGCATCCCGTAGACGGCGTTGCGCACGCCGAGCAAGGCCGCAGCGCCCAGCGCGGCAGACGGCACGCCGCCGCCCGCGATGACGCCAATAAAGGCGAACTGCGAGCCGCCCGTGAACATGAGCAGGCTGAGCGCCATGGCCTGGCCGACGGTCAGGCCCGCCGCCACGGCCAGGGCGCCGAAGGAGACGCCGTAAAGCCCTGTGGCGGTGGCAATGGACAGGCCCATGCGGATGGCGGGGGTCCAGGAAGCAGGTCGCAAGGTGGATGGGGAAGAATTTACAGAAATCAATTTTGATAGCTAGTTGCGCTTGATTGACAATGGTTTGAGATAAAAAACCATCTCAAGCTATTGAAAAAAAAGCGTTAGCAGCTCCTGATTCGATAGTGGTTATGACAATGCAGCCGTGCCGTCAATGCGCTTTGTCCCAATTCGGCCCCACGCCCACCTCGGCAAGCAGCGGCACTTTCAGCGCTGCGATGCCGGCCATGAGTTTCGGGATTTCAACCTTGACCCAGTCCACCTCGGTCTCGGGCAACTCAAACACCAGTTCGTCGTGCACCTGCATGATCATTTTGATGGCCGGTTTGTGCGCATCGAGTTCCTTTTGCACCGCCACCATCGCCAGCTTGATCAGGTCGGCCGCCGTGCCTTGCATGGGCGCGTTGATGGCGGCGCGCTCGGCACCGGCGCGGCGTGGACCGTTGGGGCTGTTGATTTCGGGCAGGTACAGGCGGCGGCCAAAAACGGTTTCCACATAGCCGCGCGCCTTGGCCTGGGCCTTGGTTTCGTCCATGTACTGCTTGACGCCGGGGTAGCGCTGAAAGTATTTGTCAATGTAGGCGGCAGCCGCCTTGGTCTCGATCCCCAAATTCTTCGCCAAACCAAAGCTGCTCATGCCGTAGATCAGTCCAAAGTTGATGACCTTGGCGTAGCGGCGCTGCTCGCTGCTCACCTGCTCCAGCGCCACGCCAAACACTTCGGCGGCGGTGGCGCGGTGCACGTCGAGCCCGGCGTGAAAGGCGTGCAGCAAGGCGTGGTCGCCGCTGATGTGGGCCATGATGCGCAGCTCGATCTGGCTGTAGTCGGCGCTGGCGATCGCGCTGCCGGGCGGCGCCACAAACGCCTCGCGCACGCGGCGGCCTTCGGGCGTGCGGATGGGGATGTTCTGCAGGTTGGGGTCGTTGCTCGACAGGCGCCCCGTGACGGCCACGGCCTGCGCGTAGTGCGTGTGCACGCGGCCGGTGCGCGGGTTGGCGAGCTGGGCGAGCTTGTCGGTGTAGGTGCCCTTGAGTTTGCTCAAGGACCGGTGCTCCAGCAGCTTGGCGGGCAGGGGGTAATCCTCGGCCAGCTTTTCCAGCACTTCTTCGTCGGTGCTGCGCGCGCCGGTCGCGGTCTTTTTGACGACCGGCATGCCCAGCTTGTCGAAGAAAATTTCGCCCAGCTGCTTGGGTGATGCCAGATTGAAGGGCTGGCCCGCGATCTCATACGCCTCGGTCTCCAGCTGCACGATGCGCTGGCCCAGCGCGTGGCTTTGCGCGGCCAGCGTGGGTGCGTCGATCAGCACGCCGTTGCGTTCGATACGGTACAGCGTCTCGCTGCTGGCGATCTCCAGCTCGTAGATGAAGCGCAGTTTGTCGTCAGCCTGCAACAGCGGCCACAGGGCGTTGTGCACGTCCAGCGTCTGGTCGGAGTCTTCGCACGAATAGGCGGCGGCTTTGTCGACCGGCACCTGCGCAAACGGGATTTGGTGCGCGCCCTTGCCACACAGGTCTTCGTAGCTGAGGCCAGTGCGCCCGGTGTGGCGCAGGGCCAGGCTGGTGAGGCTGTGCGGCTTGTGCACTTCCAGCACGTAGCTTTGCAGCATGGTGTCGTGGGCGTAGCCTTGCACCTCGATGCCGTGGTTGGCGAACACATGGCGGTCGTATTTGATGTGCTGGCCCAGCTTGTGGCGCTTGGGGTCTTGCAGCCAGGGTTTCATGCGCGCCAGCACTTCATCCAGGGGCAATTGCACCGGCGCATCGGGCCCGGTGTGGGCCAGCGGGATGTAGGCCGCCTCGCCCGCCTGCACGCTGAAAGAGATGCCGACGATTTCGGCACGCATCTCGTCGAGCGAGGTGGTTTCGGTGTCGATGGCGACCAGCCCGGCCTGGTGCAGGCGCTGCATCCACTGGTCAAAGTCGGTCCAGTTCAGGATGGTGTCGTACACCACGGTGCGGTGTTGGGCCGCCTCGGCCACGGGGCTGGCAGAGTGGTCGGCAAACAGATCGCCACTTTCGCCGGGCAGGGCGACGACAGGGGACTCGGCGGCGGCAGGGGCCGCCGCTTTGAGCGCATTGGCCAGGCCCTTGAAGCCATATTTCTCGTAGAACGTGCGCAAGGGTTCTGTCTGGGGCTCGCCCATGGCCAAAGCGTCCAGTGCGGGCAGGCCTGGCAACTCGGCAGTCAGGTCACAGTCGGTCTTGATGGTGACGAGCTGGCGGCCCGTGGGCAGCCAGCCAAGGCTGCCGCGCAGGTTCTCACCCACCACGCCCTTGATGTCTGCAGCGCGTTCGAGCAATGCATCGAGTGAGCCGTATTCCATGAGCCACTTGGCAGCAGTCTTGGGGCCCACCTTGGGTACGCCGGGCACGTTGTCCACCGTGTCACCCACCAGAGTTTGGTAGTCCACCATCAGGTGCGGGGGCACCCCAAACTCTGCAGTCACACCGGCCACATCGCGGCGCTTGCCGTTCATGGTGTCGATGATGGTGATGTGTTCGTTGACCAGCTGGCTCAGGTCTTTGTCACCGCTGCTCACCACCACCTCCACACCTTGGGCGGCGGCTGTGACAGCCAAGGTGCCAATCACGTCGTCGGCTTCTATGCCTTTGATAGCCAAAACAGGCCAGCCCATCATGCGTACCACTTCGTGGATCGGTTCAATTTGCGCACGCAAATCGTCAGGCATCGGCGCCCGTTGCGCCTTGTATTCGGGATACATCGCGTCACGAAAGGTGGGGCCAGAAGCATCGAAGATGCAGGCCGCGTAGTCAGCGCGCACTTCTTTGCGCAGCGCCTGCATCATGTTGATCATGCCGCGAATGGCACCCGTGGCCGCGCTGGCCGGGTCGCCAGGCACGGCGCGCAGGTCGGGCATGGCATGGAACGCACGGTACAGGTAGCTGGAGCCATCCACCAACACCAGGGTTTTTTTATTGCTCATGCAGCGATTGTGCACAGGAAGACCTCTACCCTACCCAGCCTGCTCTGCCCCAGCGAATACCCTGTGGCGCAGCAGGGCCGGTTGCGGTCCAATCGCCCCACAAGACAAACGAGAGGAGAAGCGCGTTGAAATTCAAGAAGTTCGCCGTGGGAACCGTATTGGCCCTGGCCGTTGCAGGAACCGCCGGGTGGTTCAACCTGGACAAGGAGACGCGGGCCCTGCTCAAGACAGCGCCCACCAACCGCGACCTGCTGTTCTGGACCCAGCCACAGCGTGACGCCGCGTTTCGCGCGCTCGACCGGCTGCCCATCCTGGCCAAATCCCACGCCATTCCAGCCAGCAGCACGCCCAAACCCTTGCCGCAGGGCGAGCTGCTCAAGCTCTCCATCGACCTCGATGCCTACATGGCTAGCCAGCGCAGCGCCGCCATCGTGATCCTGCACGACGGAAAAATCCGTGTGGAACGCTACGGCCTGGGCTTTGACAAGGACGGCCGCTGGACGAGCTTCTCGGTCGCCAAGTCATTCACCTCCACGCTGGTGGGCGCTGCGCTGCGCGATGGGTTCATCAAAAGCATGGACGACAAGGTGAGCGACTACATCCCGGACATGAAAGGTTCGGCCTATGACGACGTGAGCGTGCGCCAGTTGCTCACCATGACATCGGGCGTGCGCTGGAACGAGACCTACTCGGACCCCCATTCCGATGTCGCCCAGTTCAACAACCACAAGCCCGAGGAAGGCGTGGACGCACTGGTGAGCTACATGCGCAGGCTCCCGCGCGAAGCACCGGCGGGCACGCGCTGGCACTACAGCACCGGCGAGACCAATCTCGTAGGCATCTTGCTGAACCAGGCGACGAAAAAACCACTGGCCGACTACCTGTACGAGAAAGTCTGGAACCCCGTGGGCATGGAGCAGCAGGCCACCTGGCTGCTGAGCAAAACGGGTAAAGAGATCAGCGGCTGCTGCATCCAGGCCGCCACCCGGGACTTTGCGCGCTTCGGCCAGTTCATTCTTGATGGCGCCGTCGTCAACGGCCAGAGCATCGTGCCCGATGGCTGGCTGACCGATGCCACATCCCGCCAAACCCCCATTGGCCAGCCCGGTCGGGGTTATGGCTACCAGTGGTGGACCTATGACGACGGCACCTTCGCTGCGCGCGGCATCTTCGGCCAGGGCATCTTCCTGGACGCCAAGCGCAAACTCGTGATTGCGTCGAACGCCAACTGGGCCGCGGGCGCCAGCGACCGCGAGACCAGCGAAGCGCGCGAAGCCTTCTACCATGCGGTGCAAAAAGCGGTAGACGACGAGGCCGCAGCATCGCCAGCGCGCTGAAGCGCATTGCCCACCAGCACCGCCGGTTGAGGGAGGGCGGCCCTGCAGCAGAGCCCGCCTCTGTGGGATGCGGTAATCTCGCCCCCTCGGGCGCATGCCTTCAGACCCTCCACCTTGGGAAACCACACCATGAAAAAATGGCTCGCGTTGTTGATCGGCGCAGCGTCCACGCTGGCTTTTGCGGGGACCGAATTCAAAAACGTGCCAGAAACCTTGCAAAAATCATTGCAAGGCAACAGCCTCAAGACGGCACAACTCGACCAAGGCGTGCTGCGCCTGCAAATGGACAAGCCCGTGGTCTCCGAGCTGGTGTATTCCACCCTGGTTTTCCACAACATCTGCGGCGTGCAGTGGCACTACCCCGAACAGTTCGCCCAGTTCGCCTTGAAGCGGGTCGAGCTGCTCGACGCCGCCGGTGCGCAAGGGTATGCGTTTGATACCCGCGGTGATGTCTGCGTACAGATGGGACAACTGGGCAAGAACTTCCGCACCTTCATTGCCCAGCACACCGTCAAATGTGACGCAGGGATCTGTCCGCAGCACCCCTGAATCCGCACGGTGCAGGCCGCTGCTGCGGGCCTGGCGGGTTCTGGCTGGCCAGGACGCACCGTTTGCAGCACTCCACCCCGCCTACAATCGCGCTATGCGCGCTCTTTACCCCCTTTTGCTGCTGGCTTTGACCACAGCCCCCTCCTTCGCCCAAAATACCAGTCAAAATGCCGCACAGGGCACAGCTGTAGAGCGCAGCCAGCTACCAAAAACAGAGCAAAAAACCACCCGCCAGGACCAGCGCACCGAGCGCATCCGCGTGGAAGACGGCGGCAGCCGCGTAGACGAGTTGCGCGTGGGCGGGCAAACCCAGACCATTACGGTGCAGCCCAAGACCGGCGACATGCCTGCCTACGAAGTGCTGCCGTCTGACGGCGTGCGCAACCTGCCCGGCAGCCGCAATGGCTCCGAGTCCACCACCGGTCCCCGTGTCTGGAACGTGATCAAGTTCTGACAAGCCCTGCCATACCGCGCGGCAACGCCCCACACCGCCCCTGACGATCGACCCCCTTTCCCGCTGTGCTCTGACCGATGGCCGTATTTACACAAGTCTCTGACAACGAGGCGCGCGACCTGCTGCGCCAACTGCAATTGGGCGAGCTGCATGCGCTGCGCGGCATCGAGGGCGGCATCGAGAACACCAACTACTTCGTCACCTGCGACCAGGGAGAGTTCGTGCTCACGCTGTTCGAGCGCCTGACCGCAGAGCAACTGCCGTTTTATCTGTACCTGATGAAACACCTGGCGCACGCAGGCATTCCCGTACCCGACCCGCGCGCCAACAAGGCCGGCGACATCCTGCACACCGTGTGCGGCAAGCCTGCCGCCGTGGTGAACCGCCTGGCCGGCCGCAGCCAGCTGGCACCCGAGGCCGTGCACTGCGCTGCCGTGGGCGAGATGCTGGCGCGCATGCACCTGGCCGGGCGCGACTACGAGCGCCAGCAACCCAACCTGCGCGGCCTGCCCTGGTGGAACGAAACGGTGCCCGTGGTACTGCCGCACATCGACCCCGAACAGGCCGCGCTGCTGCGTGCCGAGCTGGCCTACCAGAACCACATTGCAGCCAGTTCCGCCTATGCCGCCCTGCCACGTGGCCCGGTGCACGCCGACCTGTTCCGCGACAACGTGATGTTCGAGGGCGAGCAGCTCACCGGTTTCTTTGATTTCTACTTTGCCGGGGTGGACAGCTTTCTGTTCGACCTGGCCGTGTGCATGAACGACTGGTGCATCGACCTGCCCAGCGGCGCGCACGATGCACCCCGCGCCAACGCCATGCTGGCCGCCTACCAGGCCGTGCGCCCGCTCACTGCGGCCGAGCGCAGCCTGCTGCCTGCCCTGCTGCGCGCGGGCGCACTGCGCTTCTGGGTCTCGCGGCTGTGGGACTACTACCTGCCGCGCGAAGCCTCCATGCTCACACCGCACGATCCCTCGCACTTCGAACGGGTACTGCGCCAGCGGGTACTGCATCCCGTCATGCTGCAAGAATAGGCACCCGCATGAAACTACACATCGTTCCCGCACGCACGGGCCTGGCCTGGGTCAAAAGCGGCATCTTCGTCTTCCGCCGCCAGCCCATGGCCATGGCGGCCCTGTTTTTTATGACCATGGCCGCCATGTCGCTGGCCTCGATGGTGCCGCTGGTCGGCCCGGCGCTGGCGCTCACGCTGCTGCCCTCGGCCACGCTGGCCATGATGGTCGCCTCGGCAGAGGCCATGCAGGGGCGCTTCCCCATGCCCACGGTGCTGCTGGTGGCTTTTCGCACGGGGCGCCAGCGCCTGCACCACATGCTGCAATTGGGCGCACTGTACGCCGCCGGTTTTCTGGGCATCATCGCCCTGTCTTCACTGCTCGACGGCGGCCTGTTTGCGCAGGTTTACCTGGGTGGCGCGCCACTCACGCAAGAGACTGCAGAGAACCCTGACTTCCAGGCCGCGATGTGGGTGTGCATGGCGCTGTACCTGCCGCTTTCGCTGCTGTTCTGGCACGCGCCGGGCCTCGTGCACTGGCATGGCGTGCCGCCGGTCAAAAGCCTGTTCTTCAGCATCGTGGCCTGCGTGCGCAATATCGGCGCCTTCACCGTTTACGGGCTGGGCTGGATGGCGGTTTTTGCCATTGGCGGGGTGCTGGTCAGCCTGCTGTCGGGCCTGCTGGCCGTGGTGGGGATATTGCCGCCAGGCAATGTACCGGGCACCATGGGCGGCATCATGGTGGGCCTGGCGATGGTGATGGCTACCATGTTCTTCAGCTCCATCGTTTTTACCTTCCGCGACTGCTTCGATCCCCCTGAGAAGCCGGGCACACCCGAGGCCGACAATGCCCTTGCGCCCCCCACAGCCCCTGGCGCCGACTGACAGTCAGCACCCCCTGCTCGGGCGGCGCAGCCTGGTGCAGGCCGCTGGCGCATGGGCAGCCACCGCAGGCTGGCAGGCTGCGCAGGCACAGGCTCCAGAGACCTTGCACAGCCGCGTGGTGGAACTGCGCGGCGACGTGCTGCGCAATGGCACACCGCTCGACGCCCAGGACCGCATCGCCGCAGGCGACCAGCTGGAAACAGGCCCGGGTTCCCGCATGGTGCTGACCGTGGGCGACAGCGCCTTCCTGGTACGCGAAAACACCCGCCTGGCAATCGAAGGTGACAACCCGGTCACCGTGCGGCTGCTGCGCCTGCTCTCAGGTGCCGTGGCCAGCGTGTGGAGCCGGGGGGCAGACCGCCAGATCATCACGCCCACCATGACCGCGGGTATCCGGGGCACGGGCGTGTACGCCGAGGTACTGCCCGAGCAGGACTTCCGCAGTTATTTCTGCAACTGCTACGGCACCGTGGACATCGCCGCAGGCGGCGACCGCACCGTGAGCGAATCGACTTACCACCAGTCCTTCTGGGCCGAGGCCAGCCCACGCAAGGGGCAAAGCCTGTTCCCGGCCCCGGCCATCAACCACACCGACGAAGAGATGGAAATGCTGGCCGCCCTGGTGCGCCAGCGCACGGCCTGGCAGATCAGCGGCATGAAAGGCCCCAAGGACGGGCGTGGCTACCAATACAAAAAACGCCCGGGGGTGACGGCCTTCCCCGGATATGAATAGACGCTCCAGCGCATTGCACGCTGGTCACCTCCTCCATTAGCTGCCGATGCGGCCGCCGTCATTCTTGGTGATGACAATGGTGGCCGAGCGGGGGCGCTTGCCTGCACCGTAGCCCGCATTGGCGGGCCACTGGCTCTGGTATTTGGCGGGATCACCGATGTCGGACATCTTGGTGCTCTCGCCCGGGTGCTGGATGTTGACGAAGATGGCTTTGCCATCGGGTGTCTCGGCCAGGCCGGTGATCTCGCAGCCCTTGGGCCCGACCAGAAAGCGCTTGAGCGTGTCGGGCGTGGCCTGCTTGCCCACATAGGTGGTCACGTCGAGCTTGCTGCCGTCGGCCTGGGTGTAGCCCAGGGTCTTCTTGCCGCCGTCGCCCACGCTGCCGGGCAGGGCGGCCAGCATCATGCAGTTGGACACATCGGTGAACGCGCCATCGTCGGTCTGTATCCAGCAGATGCCGGTGGCCTTGCTGAACACCAGGCCGTCGGGGCTGGAGAAGTCCTGCTCGGCCGTCAGTGCAGAGATGTTCACCATGCCCTTGTCCGCCCCTGCCTCGGCGCCGAACAGGTACACGTCCCAGGTGAAGGCCTGGCCTGCGCCTTCCTTCATGCGCACGAGGTGGCCGTTGGGGTTGCCGTTTTGCTTGCTGGCGCCCTTCATGTCGGTGTAGGCGCGCGGGTTCGGGCCGTCGGGCAGGTACTGGCCGCTGGCGGGGTCGATGCTGCGGTTGCTGTTGTTGGTCAGCGTGAAGTAGATCTCGCCGTTGGCGGGGTTCACGGCGTTCCACTCGGGGCGGTCCATCTTGGTGGCACCCACGGCGTCGGCGGCCAGGCGGGTGTTGATGGCGATGTCGCCCGCGTCGGCGAATTTGTAGGCCGCATAGCCGGCGATGGCGGCGTGGGCCATGGACAACTCCACCCAGGCGCCCGTGCCGTCGGCATTGAACTTGGCGACGTAGAGCTTGCCGCTGTCGAGGTACTTGTCGCCCACCGCCAAGCGGTCGGCGGCATTGGCATCCGCCGCATCCCACAGCGCGGTGGAGACGAACTTGTAGATGTATTCGCCGCGCGAATCGTCGCCCATGTACACGGTGAGCGGCTGGCCCGCCACCACCTTGCCAAACGCCGCGCTCTCGTGCGCGAAGCGGCCCAGCGCGGTGCGCTTTTTAGCCGTGCGGGTTTTGTCGTAGGCGTCGATCTCGACGATGTAGCCCATGCCGTTCATCTCGTTGCGGTAGTCGTCGCTGCCGTTGGCCGACGCACCGGTCTTGCTGTTGTTCCAGCGCTGGTACTTGTCGTCGGCACCACCGGTTTCCCAGCCGTGGCGCGATGCGGCGCCCTGGTTGCGGCCGTAGCGCTTGAGCGAGGTCACGCTCTTGTCGTTGCCGCGCGCGGCATCGTCGGCAGCGCCGCGCGTGAAGTAGCCATACCAGTTCTCTTCACCGGTCAGGAAGGTGCCCCAGGGCGTCTTGCCCGTGCCGCAGTTGTTCAGCGTGCCGCGGGTCCGGGTGCCGTCGGGCGAGTACTTGGTGATCATCTGCGCATGGCCACGGGCCGGGCCGGCGATCTCGATCGGGCTCAGGGCCGTGAGGCGGAAGTTCAGCGCGGAGCTGGGCGCATAGCCCCACTTGCCGGCCGTCTTGGCCACTTCGATCACGGCGATGCCGTGGATATCGACTTCCTTGTCCACTTCCGCCGCAGGGCGGGGCAGCGTGGACTTGCCGCCATCGGCGTGCAGGAAGAACGAAGACAGCTTCTCGTCGGTGGTGGCCTCGTGGTTGATGGCGAGCAGGCCGCGCTCGGTGGCGCTGTCGTTGCGCTTGCCGTCGGTGCCCAGGCCAAACCATTCCATGCCGTCATGGTGGTCGCCGGCGCGCTTGTCGAAATCGCCGTCGGTGCCGTCGTTCTTGTAGGCGGCCACGCCTGCGGCCAGGGGGTCGCCCAGCGCAAACAGCACGCTGGCGGTGTAGCCCGCAGGCACGCTCACCACGTCGGCCAGGCTCTTGGGCACGGCGGCAAAGCCC